>WBZQ01001632.1_pt2 | contig 13929 bp, 13 predicted proteins | sample 5204251 | NCBI WGS metagenome assembly WBZQ01 (sample SAMN12412402, study PRJNA552823) | activated sludge metagenome | isolation source: activated sludge from nitrification reactor of wastewater treatment plant... | place: USA: Virginia | collected 2017-09 | reverse complement strand
CCCTGGCGGCTTTTTGAATGGCGACATGGGAACCGGCAAGACCATGATGGGGATCGCGGCGGCGGCCGTGCTCAGCCATTACGGTTACCGCCGTACCCTGGTTATCTGCCCCCCGCATTTGGTCTACAAATGGAGGCGCGAAATCTTGGAAACCATCCCTGATGCCCAGGTATGGGTCCTGAACGGCCCGGACACCTTGCGGCAACTGATTAAGATCAGGGCACGGCATAAGGGCATCGGTCGTGACAACCCGGCCTTCTTTGTCCTGGGGCGGGTGCGGATGCGGATGGGCTTCGACTGGAAGCCGGTCGCTGTCAAAAGGCGTGACTCTTATGTCGGGTTCGGCGAGGACAGCGGGAAACGCCAAGTGTTCTCCAGTGATTATGCGGCTTGTCCTCGTTGCGGCGCTTTTGTCGCGGCGGAAGTCGATGGGACTAAGGAACACATCAGTTACAACAGGTTCATGTCGGACGACAGCAGGCGCAGCACTTGTGAACAGTGCGGCGAGGCGCTTTGGACCTTGGTCCGTAGCGGTCAATCCAAAAAGCTGGAGGAAACTATCCGCGCCGCCATGTGCAAGATACCGACGATTGGCCCCAAGACAGCCGAAAAGCTGCTCCAGGGTTTCGGTTCGGAGGTATTGGGCAATATGCTCAGCGACAATGTGTTTGAGTTCATCAACCTGATGGACGAGGACGGCAACTTGGTGTTTTCCGACCGGCAGGCCAAGCGCATGGAGAAGTCCCTGGGCAAACAGGAGTTCGGCTTCGGCCAGGGGGGCTACCAGGCTTCGGAGTTCATCAAGCGCTATCTGCCGGATGGATTCTTTGATTTGCTCTTGGCCGACGAAGGCCATGAGTACAAATCGGGCACCAGCGCCCAAGGCCAAGCCATGGGCGTCCTGGCGGCAAAAGCCAGGAAGACCATTGCCTTGACCGGCACCCTGATGGGGGGTTATGCGGACGATTTGTTTTTTCTGTTGTGGCGAATCCTAACCCCGGTAATGATAGCCGACGGTTACCGCTATAACCAGATGAACAGCCTGGGCCCTGCAGCCATGGCATTCATGTCCCAACACGGCATCCTGAAGCAGATTTACAAGGAAACCGACGAAGGCAACCATCGCACGGCCAGGGGCAAACGCATGACAGTCCACACATCCAAGGCGCCGGGGTTCGGACCAAAAGGTGTCGCCCAGTATGTCCTGCCCTACACGGCGTTTTTGAAGCTCGAACAGATCGGCGGCAATGTCCTGCCCGGTTATGACGAGGGCTTCATCAATGTGCCGATGGCTGCTGACATGCGTGAGACCTATGTACGGATGAATGCGCGGCTGACCAGCGAGTTGAAGGAGTCCCTAAGGAAACGGGACAAAACCTTGCTGGGGGTCGTGCTGAGCGCCCTGCTGGCCTGGCCGGACACCTGTTTCCGGGCCTGGGAAGTGCGCCACCCGCGCACCAGGGACACGTTGTTTTACAGCGAGCCTAACCTGGACAATGGCGACCCCAGCCCTAAGGAGCAGCGCCTCATTGAAATCTGCAAGGCCAACAAGGCGGAAAACCGGAAAGTATTGGCCTACACCGTGTACACGGGCAAGCTGGATACCTCGACCCGGTTGAAAGTGCTGTTGGAGAAGGAGGGTTTTAAAGTGGCGGTGCTCAGGTCGTCGGTCAGCACGGAAAGCCGGGAGGACTGGATCATGGATCAGGTCGACCGGGGCATTGATGTCTTGGTCTGCAACCCTGAACTGGTTAAGACCGGGCTGGACCTGCTGGATTTCCCGACCATCTGCTTCTTACAGACGGGCTATTCGGTGTACACGGTGCAGCAAGCTTCCCGCCGTTCCTGGCGCATCGGCCAAACCTTGCCAGTCAGGGTGCATTACCTGGGCTATGAAGAGACCGCGCAGATCACCTGCCTGCAGCTGATGGCGAAGAAAATCGCCGTCAGCCAGTCAACGTCAGGCGACATGCCGGACACCGGGCTGGATGTCCTCAACATGGACGGAGACAGCATCGAAGTGGCCTTGGCCAAGGAGCTCCTGGGCAAACCCGCGTCGACCGCAAGGCCGGACTCGCCCCTGGCGACGAGGGTGGCCAAATTTCCGGAAGTGGAAGCGACGGAGACCCCAGGCGTCCAACCAATGGCGGAAGCCGGAAGGCGCCTGGACAGCGACCAGTTGGACGAGGCCCTGCGCCACTTCAGTGGGACTGGGACATGGTTCCGGCACATGCTGGTCAGGGCGATGCTCTATACCGAAGGGGTGCAGTTTTTCGCGGAAAATGGCGGTGTCAACGGAGCCTACTGGTTTTTGGATATCGTCGCCACGGAGTTTTTCCCGCTGCTCACTAAACAGCCCTTCCTGCTGATTATTATGGAGGTCAGCGCTGCGGAGAAGGCGACGATCACCGTGGAAAACGGCAACAAAAAGGTTGTCGTGACCCGGCAGGTCGACTTCACCGACATGCAACCTGGGCTATGGCGGTTTTACTTGACCGATAATGTCCTGTTGCTGCCTAGCGAATACTAGCCCGCAACACTAACGCTTTCGGTACGCCTGTACTTCCCCCCATTTAACATGGGGGTTTTTTCGAACGCCTTTATGAAGGCCTTGGAAAAAGCCCCTTGGCTTAATGAAGTAGTGCCGTTGCTGTTACGGTTTAACAGCCGGGCCGCCAACCCGTGACTTGGCATCTTTTGGGCGGCATTGACGCCCAACCCTTTTACCCACCGGGGACAACCATCCCCGGTGGGGCATGGTTGTCCCCGGTTTTTTTGATCACTTAATTATTGGAGAAAAACATGGCAGACAATTATGAGCAATGCACGGTCGAACCCTGTTTGCCGGCAACAGCCGTCAGCGAGTTTGAACGGAAACTTTTGTGCGAATATGGCTATACGTACGAGTTGTATGAAGAAAATGGCCAGGTGATGATTTATTTCTTTGCCGAGGATGGCCTCGTTACGGAAATTGAGGACTTTGACCCGGCCATCGTGTTAAAGCATGCCCAATCGGGGGATGCGACCGCAAAGGCGCTTGAGCCTTATGCGGTCGGCAGCGATGACACAACAATCGACAGCCTGGACAAGGCCATCAACAAACGATACCCCTGGGAAACCATCCTGCAAACTATCCTGAAAAAACCGGAGTGCGGCGGCATTAAGGCCATCCGCGTGATGGGCGCTTTCACCTGCAGCAAGCTGCGCCCGGGGGAATTTGGCGGCTGGGTGTGGCGGATCACCCAGGACACCATCCAGAATGACGACACGATATGGTCGTACAGCAGGATGGAAAATGAGTCGGAGTTCCACAAAGCCCTGGCCATTGTCCTCAACCTGGCCGAAAGCAACCGGCTCGGCCTTACCCATGACCCGGAACACGATACGGACGAGGCCATTGCCGGACAATGCACCCTCCAGGACGATGCCCTGGCGTGTGTTCAGCAATATTTGTCTGACAACTACATCCCTGGGGATGAAGGGGGCTCGCCATGGGTCATCGTAAAACCATAGCAGACCTGTTGGGGCAGGCCAATAGCTGCCGGGACGAAGCCGATGCCGAGGCGTTTTTTCGGGATTTTGAGGCAGAGTTCAACCGGCTGATGGGTAAATTGGGGCGATACATAGTAACGGATTATGAAACAGGGTTTTATGGTTATGACATTTTCCGGTGTCAGGCAAACATCACTGCCTGCCTTGGCTATAAGGTGGTGCTAGACGATGATTATGAAACCCATATTGGGTATGAAATGATGGCGGGCGAATTTTCCGCCGTCATAACCACATACCATGTCGAGCCCGGGCCTGAAAGGAAGCGGTATCATCTGATGCGAAATTTCCAGGAAAAGATCGAATGCGACGGCAGCCTGCCCGTTGACGATCTCTTGGAGGCCACGGTCACGACTGCCTTGGCGCACCAGCAAGTAATTTTGCCCCACCTCCCCGCCCTTGCAGATTCGGCATCCTCTGGGCTTTTATAAGATCGGCATATCAACCCGCCTTGAACCCGCCGGGGCATCCATGCCCTGGTGGGCTTGGCTTGCCCTTTTTTTATTAAATTTGGAGAAAATGCCATGAATAATGTTAACGATACCATCATCCGCCGCATGGTGGTGGCCTGCCTGAACGCCAGCGGCCAACCCGAAATGTTTGCCGTCAAGGTCAGCTGCACGAAAGCGCAGCTCGACGATTGCCGGCAATACCAAACGGCACGGGAAGCCGCCAGTGACCGGCGTTTTGAACCCTGCCTGGAAATCGACCAGGACGACTATGCGGGCAAACAATTGGCGGCGCTTTTTGACTGGGATTCGGTTGAAACCATTTCACCCTACGAAGATTGATTGCCACGCCATGCCCTCCGGTGAATGCCGGGGGCTTTTTCAAATGTCTTTATTTTCAAGGCCTTTTAAAAAGCCATAGGCTTAACCGTGTAGTGCCGTTGCTGTTGCGTTCAGCAGCCGGGCCGCCAGCCCGTGACCTGGCATCCTTTGGGGCTTGTCGTAAAGACAAGCCCGCCCCTTAAAACCCGCCGGGGACACCATACCCTGGCGGTCATGGCATGCCCCGCGCTAAATAAACATGAGGAATTTGCCATGAGCAAAATTATAACGGCCAAAGAAGTGGCCGAGATTGTCAACAAAGCCATCACCGAACCCAGGGATGTCCCTTGGCAGCGTGAAATCCACAATGTCTGCGATGCCCATGAGGCCTTCTTGACAGGGCTTGGGGATTTGATTGCCAGCAGTTTCGGGGGCGAATATTTGACCTTAAGCGGGTCTTTGGGTGGCGACGGGCTTGGCCATTGCCTCCACTTTCAATGGAACAAGGCCGTGCCTGTCGATGGCGGTATTTATGCAGACTATGACATAGATGTCAGCCTGGACGAATGGATGGCTGGTTTCGATAAATGTTAGGCACAGGAGAGTGACATGTCGTTGTTAGGCTTTTGCATTTAACTGTCCAAAATAGACGCTTGCGACACTTGGATTTTTTTGAGTGGATACCAGTCGAATTTCCATAAGGCCAAAGCGGACGAGGAAAAATCACTGCACAACGCACTCATAAAGCGTAAGGCAGTTGTTGGCTAAGGAGGCGTTGAATAGTCGGCCATCTGGATTGCCAGCATCCGCCCAAAGCCCGCCGGGGAAACCAAATCCCCGGGGGGGCATGGTAACCCCGGTGTTTTTTTAACCATACACAGGAGTAAACCATGTCAAAACAATTACACCAACTGATGGAAGCCTACTACAAGACCAGCCCAGGCGCCTGGGATGTCGTACCCACGCTGCGGCCTGACCTGTATGACGACCCGATGTGCGAATATGTCGTGAGAAGTCACCAAACCGCTTTGACGGAGCGTTATTTTGCCGCCGAACCGGACAGCGCGGCACTGGCTGCCGTCCATCAAGAAAATGCGGCCAACGCCGAGTTCATTGCCCTTGCCCACAACGCCTTGCCCAATCTACTGGAACGGATAGGACGGATGGAGGAGCGGGAATATGAATGGGAGCAGGCTGTTTCCGGCGGCACCGTGCTGTTGGACGACCTGGAAAAAACCGCCGCAGCCTTGGACAAGTTCTGCGACCAAATCAACCAATACAAGGCCAAGGCCCCGGATGACGCCATTTTGGAACTGCTAAGCCAAATCGAGGGCATTTCATCAGCCTTGAAGCCCTACTTATGGCTGACCGGACGGGAATCGTCCAGGCGCAAGCAGGTTAACAAAATTGTGGAACATTATTACGGCAAGGAAGCCGCGGTAACATCCGCTATCACCCGTGTTGACCAGGAAGGCCGGTATCGCTTCCTGTTCGCCCATAACCAAAGGCGGCAAGGATTGTTCCTAGTTGATGATGTGCGGATGGGAACCGCCTGCAGCAGGGTTGTGTTCAAGGAAATTGCGAATGAAGCCAAGCGAGCCGGGTTATCCGGCACTTGCTGGCATATCTTCGCCGCCACCTGCCCTTATCTGGGGCCTGGCGTTGAGTTTTATCAATTGCCTGGTTTTTTACTGAGGGATGCGCAGCCATGATGTTAGCCAACTGTATTGCCTCGGCCGAGCCAAGTGTGGGCGGGATCACGACGAGTGTATTGTTGTCATTGGCAGCAGAAAATGCCATTGAAGCGTCCCTGTTGCTGACGGGAGGCTTGCGCTCTACACATTTTCTATATCAGGAAAACGGTTTGGTCATTGATGAAGGCTGTGACGGCGACCTCCGAAAGGTTTCACCGGAACTGTTTTTGCTGGATTATCCTGACGGTTTGGGGGTTGTCTGGCGGATTGACCAAATTATCCTTAAATAACCTTCGCTACCCATGCCCCCGTAACGGGGGCTTTTCCCAATGCCTTTCAACCATGACATTGGGAAAAGCCCCAAGGCTTAATGAAGTAGTGCCGTTGCTGTTACGGTTTAACAGCCGGGCCGCCAGCCCGTGACTTGGCGCCTTTTGGGCTTGCCGCCCATTACTTAACCCTGCCGGTAATCATACACCCGGTAGGGGACGTGGTTTCTCCGGCATCAAACTGTAACAGGAGAAATTTATGTCACATTTTAACGTGGTGGTGGTCGGGCCTGATTTTGAGGGTCAATTGGCCGCCTACCAGGAAAACAACAACCTTGATTGCCCGCAAGAATACTTGGAATTTGACGACTGTACCGAGGAATACCTGTCGGAATATGAGACAGGCAAAATCCAATTGGTGGAACTGGCCGACGGCAGCCGTTATGCACGGCATGATGCCAGGTTTAGGGTGGCCAAGCCGGGTGATCCGTTCGCCACTTGCGGTACGGTTTACCCGGATGGGGCCAAGGAAATCGAGGTGCCTTTCACGGAGCACTATGCCACTTTTGGCGAATTTGCCGAAAAAGAGAATGGTGCTGATCAAGGTTCGCCCGGTCGTTACGGTTACTGGTTCAACCCGGATGCAAAATGGGACTGGTACATGGTAGGCGGCCGTTGGCGAGGGTTTTTCAGGCTAAAGGCGAATGCCGTGGGTGATTACGGTGACAGCTTTTCGGATACCCCGCCCACCGACCCTAATCATGCTGATATTGTCTGCAAAGGCGATGTTGACTTCGAATACAGTCGGCAGGCAGCGGAGGATAGTGCCCGCAAGTCACACCGCGAGGTCATGGCCACCTGCGGCCATCTTATGGACGAATACCAAAGTTGGGAAGCTATCCGGGACAGCGGCATCGGCATCGAGGAGGCCAGGGGAAAATACCACGGCCAACCCGTGGTCAAGGCGTTCAAGTCGACCGAAATCGGCAAATGGTCGTTCTTGTTGACCGTAGATAACTTTATGGTGACCGAGGAAGCCTATTGCCGCGCTGCCAGGGACAGCGCCCTCGTGCCATACGTCGTCGTCATGGACGGCATCTGGTACCAAAAGGGCGAAATGGGCTGGTTTGGCATGGCCACGGACGAAAAGCCGCAGGCCGAATGGAACCGGAGTTATTGGGAGCTTATGGAAAGCTTGCCCGATGATGCCCTACTGACCCTCGTTGACTGTCACATCTGATGCCGTGGCCGCCACGAATAGGGAGCATGACCGCCGCCACTTCGGATAAAGCGGCACCTTTAAGTAGCCTTGCCTGCATGATTTGAGGTAACCGGCCTGCCAAGGCAAGCCGCCGCAGGCGCTTACCTCCAGGCGGTGTCCCCTGCCATTCGGGCCCGCCAACTCACCCGCCGGGGAAAACTAACCCCAGCGGGGCATGGTTGTCCCCGGCGTTTTTTTATTTAATATCAACGGGAGACAACCATGAAAACCACTGTTTGCATTGACGTAAACAAGAAAAACCTCGTAAAAAGCCTGAAATTCAGCTTCACCAACCGGACAACGGTTTTGGGCGAACTGATGCAGAACGCCCGGCGGGCGGGGTCGACAAGGGTCATGTTCGATTTTGACCCTGGACATTCAGCGTTGGTGGTGACCGACAACGGCTGCGGCATCGGATCTGCCGGAGATCTGTTGACCGTGGCGGAATCGGGCTGGGACGCCGAAACCAAGGTGAACGAGCATCCTTTTGGGATGGGTTTTTTGTCAGCCTTGTATTCCTGCAGGCATTTCCAGGTGACCAGCAAGTTCGGCCAACTGGAAGGCAATGCTGACAATGCCCTGGCCCTGGATGGCCTGCAACTGGACACCTCAATTGATTGGGGTGGCATGACCACAATCAGGCTGTCCGGGTTCGATACCGAAGAAAAAGACCTTAAGGCCACGCTATCGCGCTTGGCCATGGGATTTCCAATCGAGGTTTGGCTCAACGGGGATTTGTTGCCGAACCCGGTCGCCATGGAACTGGTGTATCCGGCAATGCCCGAACGCCGCCCCCATTTCCAGGAAACGGAAGTGGGCTGGTTGCATATCCGCTGCCAACACGCCATCCAGGGTGTTCCGGTGGAGAGCGGTGAGTTCAGGGTCTACTTGCAGGGGCTGCCGATCTATAAATCGGCGTATGCTGACCATCCTGAATGCTGCCATATCATCCACCTGGATCCGGCACGTTTTTTTGCGAGGATTCCAGACCGGGACAAATTGATCAATGAATCCGAAGTGGTCAACCTGGTCAAGGCGGTGTTGACCCAACAGGTGCGGTTACGGCTGGAAAACCTCAAGGCATCCTTGCCCGCCACCACATTTGCCGCTACTTATCCGGTGTTGGCCAGATGGGGCTGTGTGGACTTGCTGAACGATGTCGAGGTGCTGCCGGTGGAATGCGTCGAAACTATTATAGATTATCCTAACCAGGATGAAGACCTGTTCGGCGAATTTATGGAACACCCCAAAAAACCCGTATGCATGGGTGATATCGCCTCCGGCAAGGTCGAGGTGGTCCTTTTGGATGAAGATATCCGCTCTGAGGGTGCCGCCAGGCATATGTACACCTGGAAGCAGGGAGCGTTGGTCTACCGAAGGGGGTTGGCCGATGGCCACTGGCTGCATGCCTATGTCAGGAAGTTGGATGACGAAACTGTACAGGTCGAAGTCATCGGCGAAAGGCATTCGGCGGCATTCCGTGGCTGCTGGGTGTGGGTGGACGTGACGTTTTGCGAAGGCTACCGCATTACCGTCGGTGGCGACAGCGTGGAAATCCGGGATTACGCCATGTATGAAGGTGAAGATGCCGGGGAAAACGTGCTCATGCCGGCGGATGCCGCCTTGAACGCCGACGTGCTGACCCAGGTTTCATCCTTCAAAGGCGAGTATGACGATTTCGAAAAGACTGCGTTTGAGACCGACAGCCATGACTACAGGGTTTTTCTCGTGGCCAATTCGACCAACGATCCGGCCACGGCCCTTAAGCAACTGTTGCCGGATTTGCGCTGTTGCCCTGCCCTGTTCGGCAAACGATTTGTTGTGTCGCTGGACAGCGAAGGCATGGTGGTAGCAGCGGTTGAAGCGGCCTAGCCAAGGGAGGATGCCATGCAAGCCAGAAACCAGCATCGTCCGTTGCATTTTCGCTTGCCGCAATGCAAATGGCGAACCGGACTTTTTTTTCGTCAAAATGAGGTGCAATAGCCATCAGTACGAAGCCGGGGAGCATACGGCCTTGTGCTGTAAACGGCCACTACAGTGGCTATTCGCCCATAGCCCTTTAAGTGGGCTTTGCGGAGTTTTTATCCATTACCCCCTTCACCGGGGGGCTTTTTCGAGTGCCGGCCAGCGCCGGTTTTGGAAAAAGCCATACGGCTTTCCGATGTTGTAACTTGCCGTTATTCATTTAGCGGCACCCTTTGTTGTTTGGCCTGCAAGTAGTACGGCAACCGGCCTGGATAACCCAGGCCGCCGCAGGCACCCTTTACCCACCGGGAAACCAAGTCCCGGCGGGGCATGGGTTATCCCGGTATTTGTTCAATTTTACCAGGAGAGACTTATGCCTATTTTTGTCGTAACAAAATCTGTAGTTTATCTAAGCAAACAGCGGGTGCTTATCGCCCATGCTGAAGCGGAGGATGCCGATTCAGCAAAGCGTATGGTAATCGACGCATTGAATAACGTGACGTTGTGGAATACCGACCCACTGCCCAGGCTTATTGTGCTCCGTGATGACCAGGAGATGGCATGGTACGGCGACGGCATGCCCAAGGGCGGCTGGACAGTTGCGCCCTATGCGAAAATGGCCAATCCGGCCGAATCGCTGACGGTCGGCACAATGGTGTTGTCCATCAGAGGAGAAACCGGGGATTCAGGCCAGTTTCAGGACATGAGAACCGGGCCAATGGCCAAAGGTGTCATTTCCGCCGTGTTGCCGGGTCAGGAACATTGCTACAGTGTTGATTTCCCATTGGGGATCAGCGTGTTCTTAAGCCCAGCCGAATTGAATATAACGGAACAGTACCGGGTTTTCGATCAACCCACTTTTGTGGGAGGGCAATCATGACGGAATTCAGCATTAGCCACGTGCAAGAATCGCTAGAGTTTAAACGCGAACTGGCCGCATGGCCGCACAATGACAATGAATATTCACAACGGAGCCGGTTAGTCGAATGCGCGAAACAAGCGGCTGGCATACCCGGTGGGTTTATTCTGAAAATAGTCTGGGACGCTGAGGGCGGATACCCTGAGCATGCCCATGGCTATATCCAATATTCCCCCCGACCTTACCGGCTTGGTTACGGTTGCGATGGCACCACTGATGCGAATATCCACTTGCTGGCCTTAAAGCTATTGGAAAGGTTGGGATTGGATTACCCGGCCATATACTTAGAGGCTTACCGGGATCGTGACGGCACTGAGAATGCAAGCTGGATAAATGATCTCGCCCATGACCCTAAGCTTTGTTCAGAAACGGTGATTCCTAAGCATGTTGGGCCTGAAGAATTGGGTTTGCTCTTGCATGACCTAAACGCCATCAACAACCGTTCGGTCGTTGCCGAACTGGAAATGGTTTTGGACGGTCGGGGCATAGCCTATACGGATTGGTTTTAAATCCACCCCCCTCAACCGGGGGCTTTTTCGAACGCCTTGCCCAAGGCCTTGGGAAAAGCCATCCGGCGTTACCGGAGTAGTGCCGTGCCACTGCGTATTCAGTGGCCGGGCCGCCAGCCCGTCAACAAGGCAACCTTTCGACGACCCAGTGCCGTCAAAAAAAACCGCCGGGGGGCTCCCCCCCTGCGGGCATGGCTTTCTCCGGGATTTCTGGAAACTTTTGGAGAATTGTCATGTGCAAAGAAGTGAATGAAAAAGAAATTGCCGCCATTTTGGCCAGGACCTTCGCAGACCCAGCCAGCATGCCTTGGGCGGCAATCAGGGGCGTGTCCCAGCAACAGGCGTACCGTTTTTTCCTGAATGACCTGGGTTACTTGGTCGCCGGGAATTTTGGTGGTTCGTTTAATGAGTTGTGCCCACATCCCGGAAACGGGAAGGAAGGCTACGCGTTGTCGTTTGTCTGGGACAAGACGGTGCCGCCGGAGGGCGGCATCTATACCAACGTGGACACCGGCCTCAGCGTCGATGACTGGAAAGAGGAATCGTTGCTGCAGGCCGGGATAAAAAAATACGGCGAACTGGCATAGCCGTTTACAGAAGCGTCAAAAAAAATAGCCCGATGACAAGAGTCTGCGGGCGCAAAACCGGCCACCCAGAAGTGAAAGCATTCTAGGTGGCATTTTTTCAGTTTTTACATTCTGGCTTGCGGAATATCTTCCCACCGGGTCGTGTAAGCCGGACTCAACATGGCTTGGCGCATGCGCCAGGCTTTTGATAAGGCCGTTCCACCCAGGCGTATCGAATCGCGGCCATATCGTCGATTGATGTTGTCAATGGTTGCCATCAGCTGGTCTTTGTCATCAAAAGTTGTTTGAAAGTCGTCGAACAAGCTTAATTGCCCGCAATACTTTGGCATTAAATCCAGCAAGAGTACCCCAGCCTTTTGGTATTTGTATCCAGGCTTAAAAATTTGGCGCAAGCCTTGGATGGCAGCGCAGCTAAGCCGCTGGGTATCCTGGCTTGGCTGGCCTAACGAGACAGTGGCGGCATTGGCATAAGGCCGGGTAGAGGGATCGAATGAGTTGGTGTGGATAAATACGTTTAAGGCTTGGGCGCACAGTGCTTGCGACCTGAGCTTTTCAGCAGCACGTGCCGCAAACGCCGACACCGCCGAGCGGATGTCGTCGAACTGTGTAAGTTTTTCGCCGAAGCTGCGTGACACCATGATTTGCTGCTTAGGCGGCGGTGATTGTTCTAAGGAAATGCAGGGTATTTCCCGTAATTCCCGCACTGTCCGCTCCAGGACTACGCCAAACTGTCGGCGGATGGTGGCGGAGTCTGCGTTTTTCAATTGCAAGGCCGTGTTGATGCCCAGCTTGTTCAAGCGTGCGCCCAAACGGAAGGAAACACCCCAAAGGTCGGTTACCGGCATGGCTGCAAGATATTGGTTTGGGTTGTCCAACTTTTGCCACTCGCACACCGCACCTGTTCCCGCCAATTGTTTCTTGACGAGGCGGGCGGCGACCTTGGCCAAGGTCTTGGTCGGCGCAATGCCGATGGAGACGGGAATGCCTGTCCATTGTTTGACGATATGGGCTATCTGAATGCCATAAGCTGTTAGATCACCTTGAATGCCCACCAACGATAGCCAGCTTTCGTCAATGGAGTAAATTTCTTGCTCCGGGCTGAAAGCAGACAAGACTTGCATGACCCTACGGGACATGTCGCCATATAAGTAGAACGAACTGGAAAATATTTTGACATCGTGCTTTTTGATGAGCGGCTGGACTTTAAAAAGCGGGTCTCCCATCTTTAGCCCTAACGATTTTGCTCGCCTGTTCAGACTGATAAGACAGCCATCATTGTTACTGGCCACAGAAATGGCAGAATTGGTCAATGCAGGTTCAAAAACGGCATGACAGCTACAGTAAAAGCTGTCGCAATCGATAAGTGCAATCACCGCTGGCTCACTTTGTGGATGGTGTGGATGACCACGCCCCAAACGATTAATTCAGAACCTTCCTTGATAGGGATCGGCTTGTAGTTAGAATTGGCTGGATACAACCAGGGCTTGCCCTGCTTGACCACCAGCCGCTTGACCGTATGTTCCCCGGCCACCGCCGCTATGACGACATCGTTGTTCTGCGGAGTCAAGGAACGGTCGACGATCAAAATGTCATTGTCGAAAATGCCCGCTTCCTGCATCGAATCACCCTTGGCCCGGACAAAGAAGGTGGCGGCGGGGTGTTTAATCAAATGCTCATTGAGGTCAAGCTCAGCTTCCAGATGGTCGTCGGCCGGTGACACGAACCCCGCCGAGACTTTACTGCCAAAAAAAGGCAGCTTTAGCGGAGTATTAAGTTGGGGGGAAAAGATTTCCAGCATACAAAACAATAGCTATACGGGTTTGGTACAGATACTATACCAAATTCGTTCTTGGTCTGTTCTTGTTTTATATGATATGCCCTCATAATTGCTTTTTAGAATATGTGACCACCTTCGCAGCCAAAACACAGGGTTTTGATTATGCTTATTGCAACTTCAATGGAGTGCCGCAATGATCTGACTTAAACTCCGCTGTATATTGTTTGCCTGTTTGGCTGTCATCAGCCAAGGGGCGGCTTATGCCGCTGTTTTCCAAGCGGCCTGTGTGTCGGTTAAGGATGGCGACACCATAGTTGTCCTGACCGAAGCGAAGGAACAGGTCACAGTGAGGCTTGACAGCATCGATGCCCCTGAAAAGAAGGGGCAGGCTTTTGGCAATGCCGCCAAACAAGCCTTGTCGGATATGGTTTTTAAAAAGAATGTCACGGTCAATAGCCACAAGACCGACCGTTATGGGCGTACCGTCGCGGAAATCTGGTTGGGCGACCGCCTGGTCAACCTCGAAATGGTGAAAAACGGCATGGCCTGGAATTACGTCAAGTATTCACGCGACCCGGCCTATGCCGAAGCGGAGGCGGAAGCCAGAGCCGCCAGACGTGGCCTGTGGT
>WBZQ01001360.1_pt1 | contig 13929 bp, 11 predicted proteins | sample 5204251 | NCBI WGS metagenome assembly WBZQ01 (sample SAMN12412402, study PRJNA552823) | activated sludge metagenome | isolation source: activated sludge from nitrification reactor of wastewater treatment plant... | place: USA: Virginia | collected 2017-09 | reverse complement strand
TCGTGGATAGCGATCGAAATCCTCATGAGGCAAAAATTGCAGCCGGTTGATGAAGATGCTGACCACCACGCACGGCGATAATTGTTTGGCCTGTTTAATCAGTTCCAGATGGCCGTCGTGCAGATTACCCATCGTCGGCACAAAGGCGATGTGGCGTTCTTTGCCCAGATGCTGGCGCAGCGATGCGATGTCATAGAAAATATTCACAGCCGGAAATGATTAGAATTCATGTTCTTGAGCAGGAAACTGTCCGGTCTTGACGGCGCTGACATAATGACCCACAGCTTCCTGTATACTGCCTGCACCGGCCATGAAATCTTTCACAAAGCGCGGCTTCTTTAGGTGGTACAATCCTAGGGCATCGTGCAACACCAGTACTTGAGCCGAACAACCTGCGCCTGCACCGATGCCTATCGTTGGAATCTGCAATGCATGGGTAATTTTCTTGGCCAGTCTGGCGGGAATGACTTCCATTACCATCATGGCTGCGCCGGCTTTTTCCAGATGTTTGGCGTCATCCAGCAGTTGTTTGGCGGTTTTATCAGTACTGCCTTGCAATTTATAGCCTCCCAACTGATGTATGGATTGCGGCGTCAAACCGATATGAGCACACACTGGAATGCCTCGCTGGGTCAGGAAATGGACCGTTTCGCTCATGATGTTTCCTCCCTCGATCTTGACCATTTGTGCGCCGGCGGCAAGGAGCCTGGCGGCGTTGTCAAATGCCTGCTGGGGTGATATTTGGTAACTGCCGAAAGGCATATCGGCGATAATGAGCGCTTTGGACGAGCCTTGAGCGACGCAGCGTGTGTGGTAAATCATGTCATCCATGCTGACCGATAGCGTAGTGCTGTGTCCCTGCAAAACGTTTCCCAGGGAATCGCCCACCAGAAGCACGTCGACACCTGCATTTTCGAGTATTTTGGCAAAAATCGCGTCATAGCACGTCAATACAGTAAATTTTTCATTGTTGTCGACCATTTTTTGCAGTGTCGTCAGTGTCGTTCTCATGCCTTTGATAACTGGGAGGTTGATAAGCTTATTTTTGCCTGACATTCTATTTTACAGAGCTTTCATTTAAAATCGCCTGCTTTTTTACAGCAGAGAAACTGAATAGTGGCGTGATTTTTCCCACAGTGAAACGATTCCAAAAACGCTATGTTTCAGTATCGGTCAAGGAATGCATCGGAAGATGCAACAAGATCAGGTTATAGAAACTTGATGAGAGTAACCATTTTTTTGCATGGATCATGAGTATGAATAAATTAAAGCTTGAAAAAGATGAGGAACTGAAGGCAATCGAATTCAGTAAATTGACCGTTGGAGAAATCTATTCTTTTTCGCAATGGATTTCGAAAGAAGATGATAGCGATTTCAATCAGTTCAGATCGCAAGCTGATGAATTCATGGCTAAGGATAAGGAATAGGGAGCCGCGTTAGCCGTTGATCAATGCACGCTGCGCTCAAGGGTGCAATAGGACCCAGTCCCGGAATATCACATTCAGGCGAAATTTCCATCAATGGCTTGAGCACGAAACTGCGCTGTATCATGCGCGGGTGCGGTAAGGTCAAATCTTCATCAGCGCATTGCAGATCATCATAGATCAGAATATCTAAATCCAATGTGCGCGGCGCATTCAAGGATTCACGCACCCGCCCGTGTCGCTGTTCGATCGCCAGCAACGCATGCAGCAGTTCGCGCGGAACCAGCATGGTTTCAATGCAGGCGACTGCATTGATGAAATCCGGTTGATCGAGCCGTCCGACCGGCTCGCTCTGATACAACGAAGACCGGCTGATTAAACGCGTGTGCGGTAGCTGCGCTAGTTCTTCAAATGCCTGCTGTACCTGATTGATCGGATTGTCCAGATTGCTGCCTAGCGCAATGTATGCCCGGCATTGGGGATTATTCATGGGGAAATGATCAGGATTGCGTATCGGGATTCGCAGTATCTGATCCCGTATCGTTGGAAAGTGTCGCTTTTTTTCGGCTGCGCCGTCGTTTGCTTCTTTTGGGGCCAGGCTGATTGGAGAGCATTGTATCGCGTTGTGCACTGTCGGCGGAGAGAAAGGTTTTCCACCACACCCCCAATTCGGTATCAAGTTCGCCGCTCTCGCAACGCAACAGCATGAAATCGAATGCGGCGCGGAACCGTGGATGAGTTAGCATGCGCAGCGGCTTGCGCCCGGCACGCGCTTCAAATCGCGGTTGCATGGTCCAGATTTCGTGAATCACGGCATCGAAGCGGCGCGGAATGGCGAGCTTATTGCGTTGTATCGACAAAATCGTGTCGATGGCATTGAATAGCGCCGGCGCAGGTTTTTCACCGGCGGTCTGCAACGTATTCCAGCGCGACAGTACTTCGTGCCATAACAGAATGGCAAATAGAAATCCGGGCGAAACGGGCTTGTTCTGCCGGATACGCTCATCGGTGTTTTTCAGTGCAATGGTGATGAAACGCTCGCCTAACGGCTGTTCCAGAATGACATCGAGCATCGGCAATAAGCCGTGATGCAATCCGCGAGCGCGCAACTCGATCACGCACGGCAAGGCATATCCCGACAATAATAATTTCAGCATTTCATCAAACAGGCGGGAAGGCGGCACGTTGTGCAATAACGGCGCTAGATCACCGATTGGCCTGGCGGTTTCGGTTTCAATTTGCAAACCTAATTTCGACGCCAACCGCACGGCCCTGAGCAAGCGCACCGGATCTTCACGATAGCGTTGCACTGGATCGCCGATGATGCGCAGTTTCTTGGCCTTGATGTCCTCATAACCTTTCAGATAATCGAGGATTTCTTCCTTGGCAGGGTCATAGAACAGCGCATTGACAGTGAAATCCCGGCGCGCCGCATCCTCTTCCTGGCTTCCAAACACGTTATCGTGCAATAACCGGCCATGCTGATCGGTCAATTGAATCGATACCGGATCATCCTCTTCCGTTGATGAGCCGCGAAATGTCGATACTTCAACGGTTTCCGCGCCGCACATGACGTGAACCAAACGGAAACGGCGGCCAATGATGCGCGAGCGGCGGAAAATGTGATGAACTTCCTCAGGCGTTGCATTGGTGGCGATATCGAAATCCTTCGGCGTGAGTCCCAACAGCAGATCGCGCACCGCGCCGCCGACAATGTAAGCTGAAAACCCCGCTTGCTGAATCTGAGTGGCGATTTTCAGAGCGCACGGTGTGATTTGATGACGACGAATGCCGTGACGTTTAAGCGGAATCACCGTCAGCGTTGAGTTAGATGTGGAAGCAGGCGTTTTGCGACTGAATACTTGATGAAGAAATTTACGGATCATTATGGACTATTGAAATTATCCGACCTCAATTATACATGGCAATTCGTTTTGCATATGCGCTGCAATTCATTAAGAAAAATTCTGGAATACGCCGACGCTGACATCAGACTCAACTTGCGCATGAGTATTTCTTACACTGCGTCTTTCCCGGTCCAGCATGATTGCGGCTTGCTGTTTTTTCAAAACTTCTTCAAGTTTGATGAATTCTGGATGAAGCTAGCCGATAAGCCGGGTTCTGTCGTGGACAGTCATTCCTCTAGATGCGCAGTTACCCGCGCATTCAAGCAACCCACCCGCAGGCTCTGCGAGCAACATCATCGCCTGCCTATTTGGTCTTGCTCCGGATGGAGGTTACCGCGTTTCACCGTAACTCAATACGCTCGTCTCTGTGGCCCTGTTCCTCACCTCACGGTGGACGGTCGTTAGCCGTCATCCTGCTCTGTGGAGCCCGGACTTTCCTCCCCCGCCGTCCGATTGAACAGCGGCAGCGACTGCCTGGCTAACTTCGCTGGGTATTCTAACAACATATTTTAGGATAAGCCGGATTATTGTGACGTTACACCGGTTACATCAAACCAGGGGCAGATTATATTATTGATTCTGATAGTTTTTTTAAGTGACCTCCTGCTGGAATTGTTATGGTCATGTCAGAAATATTCAGGCACACCGTTTCCGAAAGCATGTTCGGGAGGTAATCTCCAACCTGCCACAATATCTTGAAACGGTTACTCGTTTGATCCATTTCATAAAACGCATCGCGCACCATTCCGGATTCAGGCATTATTTCATGCCCTACCAACAATTCGACGTCATTGACATGGCTTTGACAACGAGCGGAAAGTTGGAAATGTAAGTATGCGTAATGGGTTGAAGCGTATGGATGTCATCCGTGCCCTGATTACCAGCCGCCATTCCGCCGATAAAAAATTGAGGTTCATCATCGTTCATGATTTTCCCTTCGTAGCCATCAAACAGCCATAACTTTTCAGGCTGGCTTTTCAAGCGGAAGCCAACGAAAACAGCGCCTTTTTTGAAATGATCTTCCTTTGGAAGGATCAAATAATGGGTAAATATGACTTTATCCAATCGAAATCCATTTTCATCCACGGGCGATTCTGCATGAAGTGAGGTTTGAGGGAAACTCAATTTGCCGGGGTTGGAAGCGGAATCTTGTTTTCGATATCGGCGCCTACCCATGGAGTGCTAATTAAAGCGTTTAAGAAAAAGATGCTCAAAATAAAATTTTTCATGATGATTTTCCTTTTTTCAATATCCAATATCATAAATTAGGTGCGGTTCGCTTGCTTTCCTTATCTTCGAGCGTTACGGTATCATCCAGCGATCAATACTCGAACGTAACCTTTTGAATTGGCTTTGGTGAGCAAATGTTCATACCCATGGGCATCGTACTGCACAGCCAGCGATAGCGAAGACACCAGAAGAAAAAACGACAGGAAAAACGTTGGTGGAATCAGGTAAAGCGTGATGCGTGGTGGCGATTGCATCGATGGCTTCATAATGATTTTTTTCTTAAAAAAGATTAATCATTGTTATTTTTGGTAACGCTTTGTTTGAGGAATTTCTTGCTAAAATGCACGCTTACGCCATGCGCATGGTTGCTTTTTACTGCTGCGCAGTATCTCCCAAAATCATTGAACTTCAATGCGGCAAATTGCCGTACCAGCCGATCTGAATAGTTTCGAAGTTAATAAAGCTCTACCCATTTTTTTCACAGTGACTTATCCCATGCGTATGCTCTGGTTCAATAACAAACTGTTTTTTCCATTATCAATCTGTTTGCTCATGCTGTTGTGCGGCGCTGCTTATTCAAAAGCCGAGCCTTCGGCGTCCAGGGCGATCAGTGCGGCGAGGGCTGCGGTGGATCGCAGCAAAATGAATGATGTGCAACGGCAGACGGCCATTGAATATCTGGAGACGGCAAGCGCAGATGAGAAGGAAGTGGAGGCGCTGAATGAGCGTTTGCGGGAAGTGCGTGCAGAATCTGCGGATCAGCCCAAGCGCATGGATCAATTGCAGAAAGCCTTGGCGGCGAACTACGAACAGGAACTGCTCGAATGGGCCAAGCGTCTTCCAGCGAATGCCGATGGGGATACACTGGAGCAGATTCTCGAGCGGGAACGGACGACGGTGGCGGATTTGCGCGCGCAAATCGAAACAGCTGGCGAAGAGCTGGCGTTGATGTTGTCGCGGCCGGTGCAGACTGAAGATGAAATTGCCTCACTGCATCGTCGCATTGAAGAATTATCCGCGCCGTTGGTGGCTGCCAAGGACGAGCCGGCGGCGTTGCATGAAGCGCGGCGCTTGCGCCGAACCAGTGAGCAGCGCCGCCTGGAAGCATTGCTCGAATTGCGTCTGGCCGAGCAGGATACCGCTACGCAGCGGCAGAGCCTGAACGAATTGACGTTGCGCGAATTGCGCTACCGATTGGGACTGCATGAAAAACGGGTGGCCCATTTGCAACAGCGTATTACCAGCCGTGGTCGGCGTGAATTGGAAACCTTGGTCGAACAACTCGAAAAGCGCGAACAGGAATTGGCCGGCAGCCACCTGATTCTAACCTCTGCGGCGGTAACCAATCGCGTGATTGGGGAAGAACTGGTGCGGCAAAATGAGCATTTGTCGCAAGACCGGGCGGCGATGGTCAGTAATGAGCAAGCGCGCGAACATATTGCCGTGAATCTGCAGGATAGTCGTATTCGGCTTGACATGGGCAGCGCCAATGAGCGCGTCGGCCGCTGGTTGTGGAGTGAGCGCCGGCGCTTGAAACCGGCGGCGAATCTTCAACAGCGCTTGATCGCTCTTCGCGCTGATCTGGCTGATTTGCGGCTGGAGCGGGTAATGTTGAACGAGCAGCAGAGAGATTTGCTCGATATCGGCATGGTGGCGCGCACGTTGATGGATGCCCATGCAGAGGAAAACTCGGAGCACGTCAACGAGAACATCAAGACGCAATTACAGCCGTTACTGCAAAAGCGGGTAGAGTTGTTGTTTTTACTGGAATTGCTGTTGCAGCGGCGTATATCGGCATTGGAGCAGAGTGAGCAGGCCGTGCAGGAGCAGGTCAAAATCAGCCGGGAATTACAAAAAATGCTGGATCGCCGTCTGCTTTGGATTCCCGGCCACGGCATCGTGGATGCCGAATGGTTGCAACGAGTTCCGGAAGGTGTGTATGACTTGATCAAACCGTCGCGGTACCTGACCGTGCTGACGTTGAGCGTGCATGACTTCCAGCGCGGTCCCGCGCCCTGGATTGCCAGCGTGCTGGTGATGCTGCTGTTGCTGGAACTGCGCCGCCGCGCGCCTGGCCGGATTGAAGCACTGGCGGCGGATACCTATCAGGTTCGCAAGGATAGCTATCAGACTACCGTCAAGGTATTGAGCTGGACTTTTCTGGCTGCCTTGCCCGCGCCTGCAGCGTTCATGCTGATGGGGCAATTGTTGCAGGATATCGGCAACCCCGGCCGCTTCAGTCATTCGCTGGGTCAGACCTGCATGTTGATGGTATTGCCCTTGCTGGCGGTGCAATTGTTACGCTGGACAAGCATGGAGCGCGGTCTCGGCCATGCGCATTTCCGCTGGACAAAGCAGCGGCGCAATGCACTGCGCCGCTGGCTGTCGATCGCGATGCTTGTATTCCCGCTATATTTTGTCAGTTCGCTGGCGTTCATTCGCAAGCTGGACTTGGCCATCGACGTGCAGGCGCGGCTGGCGCTGATGCTCAGTTGCGTGATGTTAGCCTGGATCGTCTGGCGCCTGCTGGATGTAGGGCGACTCTGGGTGATACGCGGGGTCGTCAGCGAACCTTCGACATTGCGCAAACTATTGCGCGTACTGTTGCCGGCATCACTGCTCACGGTGGCTGTGCTGGCGTTGACGGGCTACATCTTTTCGGCAGGCATGATTCTGCAGTCGCTGCTGGCGAGTTTCAACGTGATCGTTGTCATTGCGCTCGCACTGGGCATGCTGGCGCGCTGGTTTTTGCTTGGCGAGAGGCGCTTGGCGTTACGTAGACTGGAAGAGCGCCGCCAGGCTGCAGTTCAGGCAGCGGAGGAATCCAAGGAAGTGACGCCGGAACCGGATGAGAATATCACCTTGGAGCAAGTCAACACCCAAACGCAACGGTTGTTGCGCGTTCTGCGTCTCAGCTTGCTGGGAGTCGGCTTGATCTGGGTTTGGGTTGATTTGTTGCCCGCCATCACGCGGCTGGATGAAATCGTGTTATGGCATTTCAGTGAAACGGGTGCCGACGGTGCGACGATTCAGCAACCCGTCACTGTCATGGCGATGCTGCTGGGCATCGTCACGCTGGCGTTGACTACTGCCGGCGCCCGCAACCTGCCCGGATTGATCGAAATCAGCCTGTTATCGCATATCCGCATCGATGCCGCATCGCGCTACGCCATTACCAGCGTTTTACGCTACGCGATCGTCATCGGCGGTACGTTGGTGGGATTGGGATTTTTGGGTATGCGCTGGTCGCAATTGCAATGGATGGCGGCAGCGTTGACCGTCGGATTAGGATTTGGTTTGCAGGAAATTTTCGCTAATTTCGTGTCCGGCATCATTCTGCTGTTTGAACGTCCCTTCAGGGTCGGCGATGTAATCACCGTCGGCGGGTTCTCGGGCAGGGTCACGCGTATCCGCACCCGCGCCACGACCGTTCTGGATTTTGATAATAAGGAAATCGTGATCCCGAACAAAACCTTCATTACCGGACAACTGACCAACTGGACATTGACCGATACGATCACCCGCGTGGTGATCAAAGTGGGGGTCGCGTATGGCAGCGATGTCGATGCCGTGCGATCGGTACTCTTGCAAGCAGCCATCAAGGATCAGCGGGTGTTGACCGAGCCAGAACCGTCGTGCTGGTTTGTCGGGTTTAGCGCCAATGCGCTCGAATTTGAATTGCGGGTGTTTGTGAATGCTGTCGGCGATCGGATGGCAGTTCAAAACGCCATCAATACCCGGATTACGGCGCTGTTCGCCGAGCGTGGCATTGAATTTGCGCCACCTGGCGATTGAGGCAGATGCTTCAGGAAAGACTGTTCAGTTGGGCGAACGAAACGAAGCGCTCAGTGCAGGAAACAGCGCAACCGGAAGGGATCAATAAAATAGATGGCGGAGTAAGCACCGCGCCATAAAACGTATCGCCCGTGCCATCAATGGATCGGTGTTTACTCTTTCTTAAGATTCCGAATGGCGTTTATTGCTGGAAACATTTCGCGCAATAAACGCCTGATGAAGTAAAGCTGCTGTTAATCGGCAATGGCCTGGGTAGCGGTGCCGCCTTTCGACGAAGTGACTGTAACGTGTGCTGGCGGGATGGCAATGCCCGTCAGGGTTACTTCATAACGGCCAGCAGCACCTGATTGCGGCATTGGGTAAGTATGGGCGCCAACCCGCACAGTCAGCTCGGGGATAGCGCCTGTACTTAAAGCAATTTTGTCGCTCGTCAGCGCTATTACCTTGATACTTTGCGTGCCTGCAGTCCAGGTGGCCGTTTGTATTTCTACTTGATCGACAACGCGAACATCCTGAGTGGTGCTGAGTCCGCCTGCGGTGGTGGCGGTGAGTGTTAATTGCGTGGGCATCGGATTGCTATTGGCAGCGTTTAGCGCAATCCGTTTAAAAAATGTGCTTTCGCCATCGAATGCCAGAGGATTGCCCTTGTTGGTTTGCGGATTGAGGACGCTGACGCTGGCATGAGGCGGTGCTTTTGCCCAGGTGTTGATGCGGGATGTCGTGGCTCCCGTTGACGTGTTGGTGCTGCGGAAATAACTGATGCGAACCGGTTCGATGCCCGGCGGAGTATTGGCTTCGTCAAAAATTTTTCCTTGTACAGTGAATAAGGCGGTTTGCACGAAATTGTTGCCGTTGCCGTCCAGATCGACACCCTCGGGACCTTCGATACGGAAGTAATTGATATTGCAATGACCGCCGATGACCTCATGCTCGATGTTCGGATCACCTACATAACCAGCGGGTGCAACGGGAGTAATGGAGGGATCCCACACTAGAAAGGGACCGACTTCGCCGCTTAGCATGGTTTCGAATGGGGTGCCGCCTCCGATGTCACGGGTTACATTAATGGCTTTGGTTCCGGCCGTTGCTTGATAGACTTCATCGGGGCAACCCAGCGCCTCATTGAGAAAGGGGTGTCTGATTTTATATTCTCCATCGGCGGGCACATCGACACGCAAACGGATGCGGCCGAACGCGAATTGATCATTGGGCGCCGGATCGCCTGCACCGTAAGCAGCTTCCAGCGCCATCACCAGGATAGCCCTTCCACCGCCGGCCAGATCTAGGCCGGCGTCTGCTAACCACCAGAACGCTTCAGCACCAAATCCCGTGGCTTGGGAGGTGGCATTGCCGGGTATTACCGCATCATAAATGCATAAACCATTAACGCCATCGCCATCCAAGCATAATTGCAAGGTCACGCCATTGGCATCAGAGAACCACGTGGGAAAATGATTGATGGGGTGTATCAAGCCTTTTCCCGTCAGCGCCGATTGCGCATTAGGGATGCTAAGTCCCAACAATGCCACTGCGACTGCGGTAGTGGCAACCCAGGTTTTACTCATGCGTGAAAAGGATGCTGTAATGTCTGAGAACTTCATTTTGATCACCTCGTTAATTGTGGAGAAATCGTGCGCCGTTGTTACGATTTACACGCTACTGCAACAGGGGAGATCAATCATGAAAGCCATGCTTAAAGAAGCTCAGAAAAGATGGCAAGCGCGGATCAGTCAAAACAACATCGGTACAAGATGTCAAATTTACGCGTGGTAAATGTACATTTTGAGCCTGATTTCAATGTGAACTGACCGAGCGCAGTAATTTTGAAGTTTCTTAAATCTTTCGTGTCAGACAACTCCCCCGGTATAAGAATGAAGTTGGGGGGGTGATAAGTAAAGTGGGAATTTTCTGTAAATAATCTAAGGGTTTACTTATAAAAACATAAGCTTTGATTTATCTTCAGGGAAATGACCCGTGGCCATTGGGATAGCAGTATTCTATGACTTGGCCAGCATGGCGTTGATCTGGATTAAGGCATCCTCATCCAATTCGCCCGCTTCGGCGCTCAGTCGCAATCGTGCCATGAGGTACGCATGATAGGCCTTGGCCAAATCGCGCTTGGCTGCGTAGAGTTGCTGTTGTGCGTTCAGCACGTCGACTTCGGTGCGCACGCCGACTTGCTGTCCCAGCATAGTGGAATCGACCTGGCTTTGGATCGATTTGAGCGCTTGGGCCAGTGCTTTGACTTGCGCTATGCCGTTGGTGACATTCAGGAACTGCTGCCGGATTTGCAACGTGATATTGCGGCGAGTGGTTTCGAGGTCATTCAAGGCCCGTTCTTGCAATGCAAGTGCTTCACGAACGCGGGATTGCACCGAAAATCCCTGGAACAGCGGTACGTTGAGCTGAATGCCGATGGACTTTGATACCAGATCGATGCCTCGCCCTGTAATCGCACCCCCCACGCCGGTCTGGTCGCTGTACTGCGCTACCAGATCAAGGGTCGGATAATGTAGTGCGCCTAGCCGTTTGACATCCTGTTGTGCCATCTCGTACGCGGCCTTCTGAATTTTAAGGGTGAAGTTCTGTTCTTCTGCGACTTTCACCCATTCATCCATGCTGCCATAGCGCAGATTATTCAAGTTCGGGGCGATTTCTTTGGCGCCGACCAGCATGCCCGGGAACCGGTCGATAATGCCTTGCAATGCGCGTTTGCGGATTTCTAGCGCATTGAGTGCAGCAATTTCCTGAGATAGGGTCAAATCATGCCGGGCTTGGGCTTCGTTGGTATCCACGATGGTTGCTACCCCGACCTCGAAGTTGCGTTTGGCTTGCTCCAGTTGAACCAGAATGGCTTTTTTCTGCGCTTCCACGACCTCGACGTCGATTTGCGCGTCGAGCACGTCAAAATACGCCTGCGCGACCCGCAGAATCAAATCCTGTGCAGCAAGGATGAACTGTGCATCGGCTCGACTGACTTCGATTTTTGATTGTTGATAGATGACGATATTTTCCATGCGGAAAATGGGTTGCGTGGCGGAAATAGTGACGCCACGGCTTTGAATGGTGACTTCCTGAGGATTGATCGTGCCTACGCCAGTTACGAAAATATTGTTGGCGTCAACCTGCTGCACCGTTCGTGATGCGGACAGGGTAATATTCGGCAGAAAGCCAGCTCTGCCTTGAACCACTTTTTCCTGGGAAGCCTGATGCGCTGCGCGGGCCGATCGGTATTGCGCGTCCTGCGTCAATGCTTCCTGATAAATGGCCATGAGATCGGCAGCGCGCAAAGAAGGGTGGCATAAGCCAATTACGGCAGCTAAAACAATAGGCAAAAATTTCATAAAATTTCCGATAGCAATCCAGAAGTCAATGCGGCCTCAGTGAAACACCGATCGCTGTATCGAAGGAATCGCGCAATAAATGAATACTCAAAAATTAAATCGTGTGGGCTGCAAGGCATTGATCAGTGGTGCAGTTACCGTTTCAAATAACGTTGTAGTGGTAAATTCTCCTGGCGCGACGCAGGTGATCAGTTGAGCTTCCATCACCGGCTCCTCGCCGACGATGGCGAATAATCGACCGCCCGGATTCAGGCTCTGTTGGAATGCCTCCGGTAAAACAGGCGTCGACGCCGTCAGCACGATCACGTCATAGGGCGCATGCTGCGGCCAGCCCCGTGCGGCATCGCCTTCTTCAAGGGTAATGTTGGTGATGTGGTGCGTGCTCAGATTGTGTTCTGCCATTGCTTTCAGTTCAGGAATGATTTCAACGCTATAGACGTGTGCGCCTCGTTCAGCCAGAAGAGCCGTCATATATCCGGTGCCGCTGCCGACTTCGAGGATTTTGTCCGTTTTTTTGATGTGGAGTTCCTGCACGATCCGCGCTTCCATTTTGGGCGTCAACATGACCTGGCCGTGACCCAGCGGGATTTCCATATCTACAAACGCCATGGCATGATTTTCCGCGGGTACAAATTCTTCTCGCTTCACTTTGTACAGCAAGTCCAATACGCTATCGTCCAGCACATACCAAGTGCGAATCTGCTGTGCCACCATATTAATCCGAGTCTGTTCGATATTCATTTCTTTCTAGTCCGTATTTCTTAGTAAGGTAAGGCTTGCAATTATTTCACATTTCCATTAGCTTCACAGCATCAGCTAGGGGTCCGTTTTCAGAACACGATGATCTGAGAGTTTGAAGCATCTCCAAAAATACCAGAGTTGCAGGCAATGCAAACGCATTCAAGCGCATGGCGCTATGAAACGAGTCAGCATTATGCAATGATCGGGATTTTAAGTGCTTTATTGGTGAGAGAGTCCCTTACTACCTGACGCGGATAATGCCGCCGTAGGGAAGCTGGGATTTATCCTCCCGCTCTTTATGGCATTTCTTTAAGGAGCTATCATTTATATGAGCATTACAGTTTTAAATCAGAAAAGTTTTTCCAGCGCCACCGCGCAAGTTGACGAAGCGGCCATCAAGCCGCTGCCGAATTCACGAAAAATCTATGTGCAAGGCTCGCGCCCCGATATCCGGGTGCCGATGCGCGAAATTTCCCAGACCGACACGCATACCAGTTCGGGTGGTGAAAAGAATCCGCCGATTTGGGTTTACGATACGTCCGGCCCTTACACCGATCCGACGGTAAAAATCGATATCCGCTCCGGCCTGGCGGCGTTGCGCGAGCAGTGGATAACCGAACGCAATGACACCGAAATCATGCCCGGTCTCAGTTCGAGCTACGGTCAGGCGCGTTTGCATGATCCGAAACTGGCCGACATGCGCTTCAACCTGCAACGCCAGCCGCGCCGCGCCAAATCCGGCGTCAACGTTTCGCAAATGCACTATGCGCGCCGTGGCATCATCACGCCGGAGATGGAATACATTGCCATCCGCGAAAATCAGCGCGTGGAAATGCTAAGTAACGAACATCATGCGCTGTTGACGCGCCAGCATCCGGGGCAGGATTTCGGCGCAGCACTGCCAAAAATGATCACCCCGGAGTTCGTGCGCGACGAAGTCGCGCGCGGGCGTGCCATCATCCCGGCCAACATCAATCATCCCGAGTCGGAACCGATGATCATCGGGCGCAATTTCCTGGTGAAAATCAACGCCAACATCGGCAATTCCGCGCTGGGATCGAGCATTCAGGAAGAAGTCGAAAAAATGACTTGGGCGATCCGCTGGGGCGGAGATACTGTGATGGATTTGTCCACCGGCAAGAACATCCATGAAACGCGCGAATGGATCATCCGCAACAGTCCGGTGCCGATCGGCACGGTGCCGATTTATCAGGCACTGGAAAAAGTCGACGGCAAGTCCGAAGAACTGACCTGGGAAATTTTCCGCGACACATTGATCGAACAGGCCGAGCAGGGCGTGGACTATTTCACGATCCATGCCGGGGTGCGTCTGGCGTACGTGCCGATGACCGCCAAACGCATGACCGGCATCGTGTCGCGCGGTGGTTCGATCATGGCGAAATGGTGTCTTGCGCATCATGAGGAGAGTTTCCTGTACACGCATTTCGAGGAAATCTGCGAAATCATGAAGACATACGACGTTAGTTT
>WBZQ01001902.1_pt1 | contig 13930 bp, 10 predicted proteins | sample 5204251 | NCBI WGS metagenome assembly WBZQ01 (sample SAMN12412402, study PRJNA552823) | activated sludge metagenome | isolation source: activated sludge from nitrification reactor of wastewater treatment plant... | place: USA: Virginia | collected 2017-09 | reverse complement strand
AACCCCTCCAAGTCGATCTCCTTGGGCGACTCCGGGATCAGCTGCACCGAGTCGCGTCCGCACAGCGTCCTTGCGAACTCGGCGCCCTCTCCCGAAAGCGCCGGGTAGAGACGTTTGACACAGGTTGGGCAATCGGTCCACGGCTTGGCGTTCTCCAGGACCCGGCGCACCGACGGGCCGCCTTCGCTCCACAATGAGACTTGCGCGATGCCGGTCATGGGCGGGTTTCCAACCAAGAGCTTCAGCGCCTCCGAGGTTTGCAGGCTTGCGATCACGTGGGTAATGGGGCCGATCACGCCCGAGGTGTCGCACGTGGGCGTCGAGCCGGGCGGCGGGAGGATCTCCATCAGGCAACGGAGACACGGTGTGAGGCCGGGGCGAAACACGCCCAGTGTGCCTTCGTCGCCCACCGCGGCTCCGTAGATCCAGGGTGTTGCGGTCTTCCACGCCACGTCGTTCAAGAGAAAGCGCGCCGCGAAGTTGTCGGTGGCATCGAGAAGGAGGTCGTGTCCTGAAAGCAGCCTCTCGGCGTTTCGATATTGAAGGTCCGCGACAATCGGCCGAATGGCGAGGCTTGAGTCGATCTTCTGAAGCGCCTCCGCCGCGGCCCGCGCCTTCTCGCGAGATTCCTCGGCGTCGCCCTCGGTGAAGAGCGACTGGCGCTGCAGATTGGACAACTCGACAATGTCGCGATCCAGGAGCGTCAGCTTCCCAACCCCAGCACGGCACAGAAGCTCGGCGGCCACCGTTCCCAGCGCGCCGCAACCCACAATCGCGACCCTTGCGACGCGAAGCCTCTCCTGGCCCGCATTGCCGATCGGCGTGAACAGTACCTGTCGCGAGTGGCGTGAAAAAGAGGCCGTCGATTGCGGAATCGCCGTCGGAAGAACGTCCGCGGTCTCCATCAGCGTCCTTGGAGGAGCAGCTTGGCTTGTTGGCGCGCGGCCTCTCCCACCGACGAGCCCGCGATCATCGCGGCGATCGCCTCGACCCGGCCCGCGTGATTGAGCGAGCTCACCGCGGTTCGGGTTCGCCCCTCGATCGCCTCCTTGCGAACATCGAAATGGGCCTGCCCCGCCGCCGCGACTTGGGGAAGGTGCGTAACCACGAGGATCTGATCGACCGCCGCCAGCGAGAGGAGCTTTCTCCCAACCGCCTCCGCGGTCGCGCCCGAGACCCCGGCGTCGACTTCGTCGAAGACCAGAGTCCGAGCCGGCCGGGCCGCCCTTGGCGATGCCTCCACTCGCGCCGCGCTCGTCCCGGATTTTCCCGTTGCCTTCGCGGGCGGATCCGTCTTACGCACGCGATTGGGCGCGCTCGGCGCCGGGGTCGCTTGAGGCGCCTCGTCGTCGAGCAGGGCCGCCGCAAGGGCCAGCTCCACCCGGGAAAGCTCGCCGCCTGAGGCGATCTTTGCAAGCGGCCGGGCAGGCTCACCGGGGTTCGCCGAAAACGCGAACACCACCTGATCGATGCCGTGAACACTGCACGCGACCATTTCGCCCTCGAGCGCGAACGGGCTCTCGTGATCGGCGCGTCTGCCCACATCGACCTCGAACGAGGCCTTGAGGAACGCAAGGTCCCGAAGGTGCGTTCCCACGGCCGACGACAGCCGCGGCGCAACCTCGCGTCGCCTCGTGGAGAGCCTCAGCGCCGCCTCCCGATAGGTCTCGAAGGCCGCCGCGGCCCGCTTGGCCGCCCGGTTCAGCGCGCCGTCGAGGTCGACCAGATCGTCCCGCTCTTTCCCAATCGCCTCCCGATATCGCAGCACGTCGTCGAGCGCCGGCCCGTGCCTCCGCTTCAGCCGCGCCAGCGCGTCGAGTCGCTCGGCGACCTCGGCCAGGCGATGAGGATCCGCTTGCAGACGCTCCAGGAGGCGCGCGGAGGACGCCGCGATATCGGAGACGCGCTCGTACACATCCGCAAGCTCGGAAACCCGGAACGCTTGCGCCGTGTCGAGCTCGGCCAGCGCCGCGAAGGCCTTGCGCGAAACCGCCAGCGCGGTCAACGCGCCGCCCTCTTCGGAGTCGAGCGCCGCCGTGGCCTCCGCGAGGAGCTTGCCGCGCTTCTCGACGCTCGAAAGGAACGCCTTCTCCTGTGCGAGGGCCTCTTCCTCAAGGGCCTTTGGCCCCACCGCGTCGATCTCCGCGATCTGGAACTCCAACAGCTGAAGGCGCGACGCGCGGTCGCCCGAGGCCCCGGCAATCCTCTGCCGCTCCTCCTCCAGCGCCCGCCATTCGCGGAAGCGCTCCGCGGTCTCCTCCGCGAGGGGACCCAAACGGCCGAAGTCGTCCAGGACGCGGCGCGGAACCGACGGGTCCAGGAGCTCTCTCGCCTCGGCCTGTCCGTACAACACCAAAAGACGGGGCGCGATCTCCGCCAGCGTCTTCACCGCGGCCGGAGAGCCGTTCACAAACAGGCGCCCCTTCCCGGAATTCGCGATCTCCCGCCGGACCACCACCTCGCACGCGAAGGTCTCGGGCGACGCGCCCTCGCTCCCTTCCAGGAGGCCCGCCCCGAGGAGGGCCTCCCGCACGCCCGCGTCCGTGGTTTCGAAGACGCCCTCGACCACCGCGCGTTCCGCGCCCGAGCGCACCAGCGACGCGTCCGCGCGCTCGCCCGAGAGCAGCGCCAGCGCGTCCACGACCAGCGACTTGCCCGCTCCGGTTTCGCCGGTCAGGACCGAGAGCCCGGGTCCGAACGTGACCCCGACGTCCTCGAGAACCGCCAGATCCCGGACCCGCAGCGAGACCAGCACGCGTTACTTGACCCGGCCCCGCCGTCTCTTGGGCGTTGGTGCGGCGGGCGGGCGCTCCTCCGGCCTCAAGAGACGATCGCGGAGCCAGCGCAGGGTCAACGCGACGCCGAAGCCCGAAGCTCCCACGGGATGGCCTCCGCGCTCCCTCTCGTGGTGTCCGGTCGGGGCAATGTCGAGATGGGCCCAAGGAAGAGCCGGGTCCACGAACTCCTTCAGAAACAGGGCGGCGTTGATCGCGCCCGCGGGTTTGCCGCCCGAGTTCTTGAAGTCCGCCCAATCCGAGCGGATGTTCTCCTTGTAGTCATCCCAAAGCGGCATGCGCCAGAGCCTCTCGTCGGTCCTCTCGCCCGCGTCGATCAGCTCCGCGGCCAGGCGATCGTCGGGCGTAAACAGCGCCGCGGCCTCGTGTCCGAGCGCCACCGCAGCGGCTCCGGTCAGGGTCGCGAAGTCGAGCATCACCGAGGGGCTCATCTCGGCCGCGAAGTGAAGCACATCCGCCAGGATCACGCGGCCCTCGGCGTCGGTGTTGTCGATCTCCGCGGTCTTGCCGTTTCGAAAGCGCACGATGTCGCCGGGCTTGAACGCGGTTCCAGACGGCAGGTTCTCGGCGAGCGCCAGGATCGCCACCAGGTTGACGGGCAGCTTCAGCTCGGCGGCCGCCAGCGCCACCCCGAGGACGGTCGCGGCGCCCAGCATGTCCCACTTCATCTCACCCATGCGCTCGGCCGGCTTCAGCGAGAGCCCGCCGGAATCGAATGTGATGCCCTTGCCGATCAGCGCGATCGGCCGCCCCGCGACGCCTCCCCGGTACGACGCGACGACCAGGCGAGGCTCCTCCGCCGAGCCGCGTCCGACCGCCAAGAGCCCGGCCAGGCGCTCCTTTTCGATCCCCTTCCGGTCGAGGACGCGCACATCGAGCCCCCGGGCGCGTCCATGCCGCACGGCAAGCTCCGCGACCTTGCGGGGCGGCATGTCGCTCGCGGGCGTGTTGCCAAGATCGCGCACGATCTCGACCGCGGCGAGGGTGGCGCGGGCGGCCAGGAGCTCCGCTTGAATGGCCGCGGGCTCCTCGCTCGCAAACGGCCCGGCTCCGAGCCGGGCCGCGACGCGGGAAAGGCCCGGAGTCTCACTGGGGCGCGACTTGTAAACACGGAACGCATAGCCGGAAAGCGCCAGCGTGCGAAGCAGGAACTCGCGCGATTCCCCGGCGTTCATCCGCAGCAGCCCAAACGGGAAATCGAAGAGCGCCGAGGTCTCCCCGTTCTTGGTCAGGGTCTGGACGGCCTGGCGAATCAGCTTGCGGGCCTTGCGGGGCGAGATCTCGGGGTCCTTGCCACAGCCCCAGACGTACAGCCGGTCGGCGCGCTCCCCCTTCGGAAGCGGGGTCGTGAAGAACGCTCCCTCTGCCAGCTCGCGCTTCGGGACCGCCGCCAGCACAAGCTCCCGCTCCTCCCGGGGAAGGCGCGTGTCGTCGCCGAACCAGAAGACGCTCCACGCGTCGAACCGCTGCTTCGGGCTCCGGTCTGGGGTTGGACTTGCGAGCGTCAGCTTCAACGTTTCAGCCTCCTTAGGAAAAAGCGCCGGAGTCTACCGCGGCGCGCCCTGTTTCCCGGGGCCTCCGTACAATCCCGCCCCCATGTCGACGCGACTCAGAGGCCTTCCCGTCGTCGAGACGACCAACCTGGCCGGAATTCCGCTCCTGAAGAGAGGCAAGGTCCGCGACGTGTTTGACTTGGGCGAGCATCTCCTGATCGTCGCCACCGATCGCGTGTCGGCCTTCGACGTGGTTCTCTCGCCCGGGATTCCCGGCAAGGGCGCGCTCTTGACGAGGCTCTCGACGTTCTGGTTTGGAAGGCTCTCGGGATCGGTCCCAAACCACCTGGTCGAGACCGACGTGACCCGCTTTCCGGAGGTCCTGACGCCCCACGCGGAGATCCTCAAGGACCGCGCGGTCATCGTGCGCAAGTGCCGGGTGATCCCGTTCGAGTGCGTGGCGCGGGGATTCCTCGCGGGCTCGGGCTACAAGGATTACCAAAGATCGGGCGCGGTCTGTGGCCTCTCCCTTCCCGCGGGGTTGCGCGAGGCGGAGAGGCTGAAGGAGCCCATCTTCACGCCCGCGACCAAGGCCGAGACCGGACACGACGAGAACGTGCCGTTCTCAAGGATGGCCAACGAGATTGGCAACGACCTCGCAGAACGTCTGCGAGACCTGACCCTCGACTTGTACAGTTCCGCCGCGCGGGAAGCCGCGGCGCGCGGAATCCTGATCGCCGACACCAAGTTCGAGTTCGGCCTGGATAACGGCAACGGCGAGCTGGTCTGGATCGACGAGGCGCTGACGCCCGATTCCTCGAGGTTCTGGCCGGCCGATTCGTACCGGGTCGGGGGATCGCCCCCCTCCTTCGACAAGCAATTCATAAGGGATTACCTGGAATCCTGCGGATGGGACAAGAGGCCGCCGGCGCCCGTGCTCCCTCCCGACATCGTGGACGGGACACGGCTCCGATACGAGGAGGCCTTCACCCGGTTGACCGGAGAACCGCTGTGAACCCCGACCCCGCGGCGTGGATCCTCAAGAGCCGCCGTGTCGCGACGCCCCAAGGCGTTCGCCCGGCCTCGGTCCGCGTCCAGGACGGGCTCATTGCCGCGATCGAGGATCCGCAAATCAACCACCAGGGGCTCCCAGTCCTTGATGTCGGCGAAGCTGTCGTGATGCCGGGTGTCGTCGACAGCCACGTGCACGTCAACGAGCCGGGGCGCACCGAGTGGGAGGGCTTCGAGACCGCGACACGCGCCGCGGCCGCTGGGGGCGTGACCACGATCTGCGACATGCCGCTCAACAGCATTCCCGTGACCACGACCCCGGACGCGGTCGAGGCAAAGTCGCGGGCCGCGGCCGGCCAGGCGCACGTCGACTATGCCTTCTGGGGCGGCGTGATTCCCGCAAACGCAGACGAGCTTCTTCCACTCCTTCAGACCGGCCTTCCCGGCTGCAAGTGCTTCCTCGTGCACTCGGGGATCGACGAGTTCCCAAATGTCGTAGAACAAGACCTCCTGATCGCGATGCCGGCCCTGGCGCGGAGCGGGGCCGTGCTCCTCGTCCATGCCGAGCTCCCGGGGCCGATCGACGAAGCGTCGCATGGGCACGGCGACGGGGTCCGGGATCCACGCAAATACACAACATGGCTGTCCTCCCGCCCGCGGGAATCCGAGGATCAGGCGATCGCGCTCATGATCCGGCTCGCCGAGCGCACGGGCTGCCGCGTTCACATCGTCCACCTCTCCTCCTCGAACGCCCTGCCGGCCATCCGCGAGGCCCGGGCGCGCGGCGTGCCTCTCACGGTCGAGACGTGCCCTCACTATCTGACCTTCGTCGCCGAGGACATTGGCGACGGGCACACCGAATACAAGTGCGCGCCGCCGATAAGGGAAAGGGCGAACCGCGAGGCACTCTGGAGCGGCCTTGCCACTGGCACGATCGACATGGTGGTCTCGGACCATTCGCCTTGCACACCCGAGCTCAAGACGCTTAAGACCGGCGACTACACGGCGGCCTGGGGCGGCATCTCGTCGCTTCAGCTGGCGCTGCCGGCCCTGTGGACCGAGGCGCACCGCCGGGGCTTCGGGCTTTCGGACGTCGCCAAGTGGATGTGCGAGCGTCCCGCGCTCTTGGCCGGGCTTTCCGACCGCAAGGGGACTCTTGCGCCGGGCCAGGATGCGGACCTCATCGTTTGGTATCCTGAACGCGAGTTCCGAGTGGATTCCGAGATTCTCCGACACCGGCACCCCGTGACGCCCTACCTTGGGCGCGTCCTGAAAGGCGTGGTCGGAAAGACGTTCCTCCGCGGAACCCTCGTCTTCGACGAAGGCCGCTTCCCAATCCCGCCCACCGGCCGAAGGCTTCTTCCCAAGGCCGGAGCCTGAATCGAGCCACATCAAAATGCCGCACTTCGCCGACCTCGTCGATCTTGCCTCCGAGCGCCTCGGAGGCGCCGTGCTCTTTGCCAACGACGACTTCTTCGCCGAAAAGGAAAACCTCCTCAAGCCCGAGCCCGCGGTCTTCGTTCCCGACCGCTACACCGACCGCGGCAAGTGGATGGACGGCTGGGAGAGCCGCCGCCGCCGCACGCCAGGCCACGACTTCTGCGTGCTCAAGCTTGGGCTTTCGGGCGTCGTCCGCGGCGTGGACGTCGACACCAGCCACTTCAAGGGCAACTTCCCCGAGGCGTTCTCGCTGGACGCCGCGTGCGCGGCCGAAGACGCCACCCTGGACGACTTGGGAACCTCCAAGGCGCCCTGGAGCGAGATCCAGCCGTGCACACCGTTGCGCGGCGACAGCCGCAACCTGTTCCCCGTGGGCCGTGCGAGCGGCTTCGGCCGGGTCACCCACCTGCGCCTTCACATCTACCCGGACGGGGGCGTCGCGAGGCTTCGCGTTTTCGGAGACGTGGTCGCGGATTGGAGGGTACACGAGGCTTCAGGAAACCTCGTCGATCTTTGTGCGCTTTCGAACGGCGGGCTTGTGTTGGCGTCGAGCGACAGCTTCTTCGGCTCGCACCAGAACCTCCTGATGCCCGGACGGGCCTCCAGCATGAAAGAGGGTTGGGAAACGCGCCGAAGCCGGCGCAAGGGCTACGATTGGGCGATCCTGAGGCTCGGCAGCCGCGGCGTCATTCAAGAGGCGGAGATCGACACCAACCACTTCAAGGGCAACTATCCGGACACCGCCTCGATCGAGATCTGCGACGCCCCCGAGGCGGAGCTTCCATCCCTGACCGATCCTTCCCGGGATTGGCAACCTCTGCTTGTCGAGACCAAGCTCGAGGCGCACACGCGGCACCTGTTCGCGAAGGAACTTGTGAATAAGCGGCCCGCCACGCACGCGCGCTTGCGCATCTACCCGGACGGCGGGGTCAGCCGGCTGCGGCTCTACGGACGGCCGGCGCCGCCACAAGCCCTCCCGCGGCTGAACCAGGCCTCCGGAGAAGAGGCGCGGGCGGAGCTCCTTCGCTGTTGCGGATCCAGCCGTTGGGCAAGCGAGGTCTCGAACGCGAGGCCCTTCGCAAGCCACCTGGACCTCTTCACGGCGGCCGAGGCGGCGTTCCAGACGCTTGCCGACGGGGATTGGCTCGAGGCCTTTCGGGCTCACCCGAGAATCGGGGACCGCGAGGCCCTGCGGGCGCGCTTCGCGGCCACGGCAACCTGGGCCGAGGGTGAGCAGGCGGCTGCATTGGCCGCCTCCGATGCGATCCTGGATGAGCTCGCGCGCGGCAACGAAGCCTACGAAGCGCGCTTTTCTCACATCTTCATCCTGTGCGCGAGCGGCGAGCCCGCGTCCCGCATGCTGTCCAGCCTGCGCGACCGATTGAAGAACCCACCCGACATCGAGCTTCGGATCGCCGCCTCCGAGCAGCAGCGGATCACCCGCCTGAGGCTTGGGAAGCTCCTGGCGTGAGGTTCCTGACTGTGGGTTTGGGAACTTGAGCGCCATCACCACACACATCCTCGACCTCTCGCTCGGACGCCCGGCCGAGGGCGTTGCGATTGTCCTCAGCGTCCGGGACGGCGCCGGGGGAGGCTGGCGCGAGCTTGGGCAGGGGCGCACGGACGCGGACGGTCGCTTGCGAACCCTGCTGCCAACCGGGCAGGCCCTGGCCCCGGGAACCTATCTCCTGCGTTTTGACACCGGGGAGTATTTCGCGAACGGCCAAACCAAATGCTTCTACCCTGAGGTCACGATCGTCTTTCGGGTCGACGAGCCGGGAGGGCACTATCACGTCCCTCTGCTCCTGAGCCCGTTTGGCTATTCGACCTACCGGGGAAGCTGAGAAGGAACCATCTCAGAAATGGACGCGCACCTTCAGGAGTGGCTTCATCTTCTTCTTCGGTGGTTTCACATTGTCGCGGGCATCATGTGGATTGGGGACTCCTTCCTGTTCATGTGGCTGGACCGTACGTTGAGGCCGCCAGACCCGCCGCGGGAGGGCGTCGCGGGCGAGCTTTACATGGTACACGGTGGAGGCTATTACCAGGTCGAGAAGCGCATGTTCCGGCCGGGGCACATGCCGCCGCTCCTGCACTGGTTCAAGTGGGAAGCCACATTGACCTTCGCGAGCGGCTTCTTCCTCCTGGTCGTGGTCTATTACCTGGGCGGCGCGATTCTGCTCGTGGACCGCTCGGTCTCGACGATCCCGACCGGATACGCGATTACGCTTGGCCTCGCGCTGTTGCCTCTCGCGTGGCTCGTCTACGACGCCCTGTGGAGCTCCAAACTCGGCAAGAGCACGCCCGTCGCCGGCGTGATCTCGTTCGTGCTCCTTGCGATTCTCGCCTACGGCCTGACGCGGGTCTTCAGCGCCCGGGCCGCGTTCATGCATGTCGGCGCGATGCTCGGCACCTTGATGGTGACAAACGTCTGGGTCCGCATCCTGCCCGCACAGCGTCGCATGCTCGCCGCGGTGAAGCGGGGTGAGCCGGTCGATCCCGCTCCGGGCCTCAACGCCAAGAAGCGCTCCACGCACAACACCTACATGACTCTACCGGTCCTGTTCGTGATGGTGAGCAACCACTTCCCCACCACCTACGGCAGCCGCTGGAATTGGGTGGTTCTCCTGCTCCTCTCGCTCGCGGGAGCCGCGCTTCGCCATTTCATGCTGTCGCGAACAAAGCAGAACGCCTGGCTTCTCGTCGCGGCCAGCCTCGCCGTGGTGACGGTCTTTTCGATCACCAGTCCCAAATCCTCCGCGGAAGACGAAGAGGACGAGTCATTAGACGTCGCGAAGGTCGCTGCGGGAGCCGCGGCCGCGAGGGGCCAAGCGCCCTCTCTCAAACCCATCGACCCGGAGACCGTCGGGACCATTCACGGAGCCGTTCGGTTCGAGGGCCCCGCGCCCGAGCGGCTGCCGCTGCCTCTTCCGGGCGACTGCGCCGCCAGTCATCAAGCCGCCTCAAAGGCGAGCCACGAACCGCCCTTGACCAACTCGGTCCTCGTCAAGGACGGGTTTCTCCAGAACACGCTCGTCTTCCTAAGCGAAGGCACATCCGGCTATGAGCTTCCGCCCCCCTCCGGCGAGGTGGTCCTCGACCAGAAGGGTTGCGTCTATCACCCAAGGGTCATCGCGGCCCGAACAGGCCAGCCGGTCACGTTTGTCAACAGCGACCCGGTCCTTCACAACATCCACGCCGTCACCCAAAAGAACGACGGCTTCAACCTCTCGATGGTTGTCCAGGCCTCCCGCGTCAGCCGCACGTTTCCGAAGCCCGAGATCGTGAAAATGAAATGCGATGTCCATCCCTGGATGGGCGCAAGGATCGGCGTCTTCGCGCATCCCTGGTTCTCGATCACAGACGAGCGCGGAGCCTTCACAATCGCGGGCGTCCCGCCGGGGGACTACGTGGTCACGGCCTGGCACGAGGAGCTCGGCGAGAAGACCGCGAAGGCGACCGTGACGGCGAAGGGAAGGCTCGAAGTCGGGTTCGCGCTTTCGGTAAGGTAATTGGCAAGCCGGGTTGGTAGCCCGATCGTCAGTCCATTTCCATCTTCCATGTCCGCCGCCCAAGCGCACAAAGAACGGCTTTGATGGCATCGAAGATCAGAATCCACACAAACGAGGCGTTCAATTGATACCCTCTTTGCCCTTCCTCAAACATGGCGTAGGAGATGATTAGGATTCGAAAGACGGCCAGAGAGGACCACCACCAAAGCCCACGCGTAGTCCAGCGGTACCAGAACGCTGGCGCATTCCAATCATCGTGAGCCTGAAGCCAGAGCCCGCGCGCGATGCAGGTAAGCGAGAGAGGCGCGCCGACAAGGCACGCAACGAACAGCACACGGGCGCCCAATTCATGGCCATGAAAGGCCGCCGTGCCGTTATTCCACCAGAACAGAAGGTCGATCCTGTAGAGCTGCTCCAGAGCGACCCCGAGAGCGACGGCAACGAAGAGCTCGTGCGAGGACTCCCGGATTGGGTCTGGTTCGGCGACCACGGAATCCGCGACAAGCAGCGCTGGTTCGGAGGCCGGTACGGCCCTGCCCAAGTTTCGGGCTATCACGACAGCCATGAAAAAGAATGCGACGAGCCCCGCTTCCGACCAAAGAAGAAACAGAAAACGGAGACCTTGCCCGCCGCCCGCCGCGTCTCCGAACGTCATGGCTCGGATGCAGAAGAGCACGGCGAAAACCGTGCCGCTGACTTCGAAGCGCCGGCGACCCGAGGTTGAGAGACCGGATCTTGGATCTCTTGCGTCTTTCAGGCCCCCGAGAGCGGCGAGGATGGCGGCCGCGCCAGCGGCTAGTTCGAGAAGCGTGAACAACGGACGTTCGGCGTGGGAATTGAGAACGGCCGAAAAGAGAAGGTAGAGAACCCGAAGACCCTGAAAGCCGGCGATGCCGACAAGCGCCGCGCAAAAGAGCGGCCCAATTTGAGGGAGACCCATGAGGCTGCTGCGGTGCTCTCGAATCCGTTCGCGAAGCCCGGCCTCACGCTGCGTCTCTGGCTCTTCATCGACGCCCTCTAGGAGCGTTCGTCGGAACGCCTTCCATCCAACAAAGCAAAGCACGCAGTCCAGGATCACAAATGAGAAAGCAAACGCCCCGCGTTCCTCCGCGGCGGCCGCAACAGCAACCACGGCAGAGACTCCCGAAAAGGCCATAAGCACCAAGGCCCCGTGTCGCACAAGCCGCCAGGCCCGTCCGCGATCCCACAGGAACCCCAGGGCGAGGATCGCCATCCCCCAGAACGCGACAAACACGCCGCCTGCATGGAGCGCACCAAACCAGCGCCAGTCGTGGTGCATCCAGCGGCCGCTCGAGAGCATCAAGACCGCTCCCATCAAGAACAGCAGAGTGCCGCCGGCCAAGATCGGCAACGCCAGCCGGCCGGCAGGCACGCTCGGACGGTAGCGTGCTTCAGCCGCGCTTGGCGGTCGGTGCGGCGCTGGATGTGCGGCCGGCCGCGCCTCGACCCGCTTCACGACCGGCAAGGGCGGAGAGATCGGCAAGATGACCGGCAAGACCGGCGGAGGCATGGGGGGCGGCGGCAGTTCCTGGATTGGTGGCAGTGGTGGCGGCCTCAGGCTCCCCTCCTCGGGCGCCGAAAACAGGTCCCATTTGCGGGCTCGTCGCGTCGCCTCGGAGTGGACCGTCACGAAGAGACCAGCCGCCGCAATGGTCCGAATGAGGACGACGACTGTGAGGTAGTACGAGCGCGAGGGCCCCGACAAAGAGAGAAAGAGAAAAGCCAAGTCTACGGATGTCGCGGTGAGGTAAGTGCAAGCCGCGACGACGCTCGCCGACACCGGTTCATATCGACTCCACAGGCAGCAGAGAGCAAAGATGCCCGTCATCATGATCTGAGCATCAAGCGATCCGTCCTGAAATCTGGCCATGGCCTTGCTTGCGTTCCACAAGACCGTGACGAGCACCAGAATGCTGAGGCCCTGCAGCGCTACGACGGACCCAATCACAACGGGAGCTCGCGAGTCGCCCAGCCGGTTCAAGGAGGCCGTCAGGGCTTTCCCAGGGGCCGTCGCCCTCTCATCCGACGGCGTCAGAACCCGGGTCCATCCTCCGAAGGGGAGGAACGCCCAGCCACAGCGCGCGCAGAACCGGGCATGCGTTTCTGCCAGGCTGCCACAGCGCGAGCATTGGGAAACCCTGCCTGTGAGAGGAAGGTCGTCCGGATCTTGGAGGCCGATCAAGTTCACCGCGTTTTCCGCCTGCCTTGGCTTTCCGGTAGGATAGCGGCGTGGCCAGCGGAGCACCTAGCAACAGCGAGGTCGCGGCGGACGGTTCCTCGGCGGCCGGCTCTTGCAGCCAATGCGGAGCGCCACGCAGCCAGGGTCTTCTTACTTGCGCCCTGTGCTCGATGCCGACAACCAAGCCGCAAAGCAACCCTCAACGGGTGGTTCGTCGGGTGCTTCCTCCACTCGATCCCGCCCGCCTTTTCCCAAATGCCGGCGAGGACGAGGGCTTTTCGACCTCACGCCCCAACGTCCACGCGCTGACGGTCGGACTCGCTCTGTACACGGCGCTCCTTTGTACCCTGATGATCGAGGTCGTTTCCATCGCTAATGGTCAGCGGCTGGGGCCGGCCCTTGTCACGAACAGTGCCCTGACGGCGATTTTCGTGCTCGGCGCCTGCACGTTCTCGATCGAGACCCTGCGCCCTGTGCTGCCGGGCCCGTTCCGAATCGAGGACTACCTCCTCGCCCTAGTCCTTGCGCTCGTGACGCTCGGCGTCTCCTACCTTTCGAAGGTCGTGATGGTACGCTTTCTTGACAATCCGGAACGGCAGCTGGAGTCCGCGCTGGCTGGCGTGGATACGGCCACATGGCTCTTTGTCCTGCTGTCCGCGGCTGTCTTCGAGGAAATCGCGTTCCGTGGCATTCTTCTGGGTGCCATGGAGCCCTTCATAGGGCCGCGAAACGCCGTCTTTGCGACCGCCGTTGCCTTCGCGCTCCTGCACCTCTCGGCGCCTCGCTTGCCATCGCTGATCGCGGTTGGAGTGGTCCTAGGAATCTCCCGCGTGCGTTCCGGCTCCCTGCTGCCACCCATCCTGATCCATTCCGTTCACAACTACATCGCGTTTCTGACGATGGGCCCTCCACGGTAATGCTCGTCGAGAGCCAGTTCGTGACGGCGCTCGATCGATCCGTGGCGATTCGCAAGGTTCGCGCGGTGTTGAGTGCTGTTGGATTCGTTCCTTCCGACGTGTGCGCCTCTTGCGGCGAGCGGATGGCCGCTCTTCTCCAGCCCGAGACGACGACCTGTCCGCTCTGCGAGGCCACCGCTCTTCCGGTCTTCACCAGCGGCGAGTTCCGCGAGAGCCCGTTCGACGCCGCCACACGCCAACCGCTGCTCGTTTGCGTAGGCTATCAGAGGGGCCTTGTCGAAATCGCCGCGCTTTCGGCAGGGTCCTCCTCAAGAGCGATCGAGTCCGAAGAGCTGTTGCGGTCCGTTTCGAACGCGCTCGCCGCGGCCCTTTCCCAGGCAGCACCGGAGACAGCGGTTTCGAGACGACTCTTGGCCGCGTGGCGCGCGGCAGCCGACGCTCATGATGGTCGGGCCCACACTCTCAAGAGCATGGTCGCCGCCGCGCTCTTGGTCGCCTTTATCTTCGGCGTCGTCTACGTCGCTTTCTGACCGCGCCCCCTACCCTCCCCCCCCCCCCCCCC
>WBZQ01001900.1_pt1 | contig 13943 bp, 10 predicted proteins | sample 5204251 | NCBI WGS metagenome assembly WBZQ01 (sample SAMN12412402, study PRJNA552823) | activated sludge metagenome | isolation source: activated sludge from nitrification reactor of wastewater treatment plant... | place: USA: Virginia | collected 2017-09 | reverse complement strand
TCACCTGAGCGGTCACCAACAGCCGCCGGCTTGGTGGCAAAGTCAACCTGGCCTGACCATCGGCGCCTTTTTCCAGATTGGCAGCCAGTAGGCTGCAACGATACCCAGGCGAACTAAGGCGGGTGCCGATCGTAAAGGTAACGGGGTGATTGCTGCGGTTGGTCAGCGGTAGCAATGTCTCACCCTGACGATGACGCCAGGAGCTAGCGATCTGGCGTGGTCGCAATTCGCCAAGGGCAAAATCGGTATAAGGCGCAATCGTCAACCGTGCGTGCAATTGACTAACATGGCGTGGATAAGCAGCCGCGCGCACGATTACCTGGAGCGGATGGTCACCAGCGGCACTCTGCGGGGTGCGCGGTGGGGTAATTGCCAGCGCCAGTTGAATCTGCTCGCCAGGGTTTACGGGAAAAGCTGTTGCCGCTGATTCTGTGCCACCAGCGGTAATGACCACCCAACCTTCATTGACAGCGCCTTCCACTGCCACTTCCATGCTCGCCTGACGGTCGCCATTGTTCAGAACGGTGAGATGAAACAATGCAGTTTCGCCAACAGCAACCTGGAGATGGCGCGTATCTAGCGTGGCAATGATGATGTCGTTGGTTACATCTTGTAGATCCGTTGTACGCGTATCCACGGCCAGCGGTGCAGCAACCGCCGGGACAAGCTCTACCGTTTCGGCTTCACCTTCGATCTCCACAGCAGACCAATCCCGGTTCGATCGATCAAACTCGGTCAGTAGCGTAGGGCGCGCCTGTACAACGTCACGCTTGGGCTTTGCGTTGCGCTTCTCGGATGGTTCACCTATGGCCATAAAATTCCAGTTGCGTTCCCTGGTATGGATCTTCGCCTAACGGTAACGAGTATCCTGCGTTTGCACTGTTTCTGAATTCAGCGCATTAGTATATATTAAGTATCAAAGTTCAGCACTTCTCTGTCAAGTCTTTTATTCTATGCAGTTGTGATGTTAAGGTCAGTTGTAATAAAGAAGCGCCGTGTGCAAAATCAGTCAGAAATTCGTTACGAAACTTTGAGCAAATGCTAGTATAATAGATTTAGGTGAATCCATCACCGGCAACAATAACATTAAAACCCTAGGTAAAGCTGACGTGATGAGTGAGCAGAGAATTAGAGGGTGGTTTGGCAGTCGATTGAAACAACAGCAGTATTTTGATGCTATGGTTTTCCTATACTTGCTCATTGTCCTCTCTGCCTGTTCCTACACAAAGATTCCACAAGTCGAGGCAACTCCAGGGCAAGAGATCACACTATACAATTGGGAAGATGATATTCCGCAAACTGTATTAGATACTTTTACAGCCCGATCCGGGATCAAGGTCACCGCCGTGGTTTATGATTCGCAAGAAGAGGCAATTGAAAATCTACGTGCCGGCAAAATTTATGATGTGCTGACCATGGAAAGCCGTTTTATTCCGATGCTGGTAAATGAAAATTTGCTTGCAAAATTTGATTACCAGAACGTTCCCAACTTTAAAAATATTGCGGTAAACTTTCGAGATCTAATCTACGATCCCAGCAATTCTCATAGCATTCCCTATAATTGGGGCACAACTGGGCTTGTGGTACGTAGTGATCTGGTAAAAAAACCTCTGAAAGATTTGGGTTGGGCCGATCTATGGGATCTTCAATATGCCGGGAAGATAGGCATTTGGCGAGGCGAACCACGCGAAGTCTTAGCTCTGGGTTTGAAGTCATTGGGCTATTCGGCAAATTCAGAAAATCCACAAGAATTAGAGGCTGTCTTATCCCATTTGCTGGTATTAAAGCCAAGAATCGTTTTTTTGGAAGATTTTAACCTGGCCAATTCGGTGGATGCTCTGGCTAGCGGGAAAGTCGTTCTGGCCATGGGATATGCAGGTGATGCGGTTGCCGGACAGAAAGAAAACCCCTCTATTGCTTACGTGCTCCCCAAAGAAGGCGCATTGTTGTGGAATGACAATTTTATCATTCCTGCCAATAGCCCTCATAAGGCTGCTGCTGAACTCTTTATAAATTTCTTGTTACTACCGGAAATTAATGGAGAGATTACCAACAGCAAAGGTTATGCAACCGCAAACGAGGCAGCCAAAGCTTATATCCGAGCAGAAATGTTACAAAATCCAATCATCTTTCCTACGGATGCAGATCTACGAAATGCCAGTTTGATTCTGCCATTAAGCCTACAAGGGCAGAAGTTGTATGATGCCATTTGGGCACGTTTTTTGGCTGGCGATACCCAGTAATCCTCTCTGTGAGATGTTTATTTGACAGGTTCGATCCCTGCGACAAAAGGGCTGCAAAACAATGCACAATACCGGTTTTTGGGGGAAAATTTATTTACGTCCGCTTATGCCCAGGCGACAAACGATCTTGGTAATTGGTTTGCTGTTCCTCATAGCAAATCGGCTTACTGCCTGTCGCCCCAATGGATTGACTTCACCGTTCACGGCGAAAGGACCACAAGAGTTGGTTTTTTACGATTGGGTAGATGATATGCCCCAGTCCGTGCTTGACGCTTTTCGCGAGGAATATGGCATCAAAATAACGTATCTAACCTATGATTCGCAAGAGGAAGCGATCCAAAATTTACAGGCTGGCAAAATTTATGATGTAGTTGTGATGGGGAATGAGCATATTCCACCCTTAGCTACCCATGGGATGTTGGCCGAACTCAATTATCAGAATATTACAAATTTCAAGAATATCTCGCCCAATTTTCGTGATCTGATTTATGATCCAGGCAACAAACACGCTGTTCCCTTTAATTGGGGCACTTCCGGGCTGATTGTGCGTAGCGATTTGACCCGCCAAACTGTTACACGTTGGGCCGATCTGTGGGATCCAAACTATAGTGGGCATGTGGTGATGTGGAATATCAAACGCAATGTCATTGGTTTGGCGCTAAAAACCTTAGGCTATTCTGCCAATTCGGAAAACCCCAACGAGCTCGCGCAAGCCCTGCAGCGGCTACTGCTGCTCAAAGGGAAGATGTTCTTCATGAAAGATACTGATAGCAGCATTGCTCCGTACCTCCTCAGCGGTGAGGCGGTGATTGGAATGGGCTTTGCCGGCGATTTGTTGCGCAGCCGCGAGAAAAATTCGAACATTTCCTATGTCTTGCCCGAGGAAGGTACTTTGTTATGGGGTGACAATTTTGTCATTCCCGCCAATAGTCTGAACAAAGCAACAGCCGAACTTTTTTTGAATTTTTTATTGCGTCCAGAAATTAGCGCACAGATTATTGATGAGAATTTTTACGCATTGCCCAATGAAGCTGCTTACCCACTGATCAAGTCGGAAGTTCTGAATGATCCAGCAATTTTTCCACCGGCCAAAGCCTTGGAAAAAGGAGAAATCATTCTGGCTTTAAGCCCGGAAGGGCAGGCTTTGTATAACAAAATTTGGGATCAATTTCTCCAGGCCAAGCCGTAGGGACCTAGTAAACGTAACGCCTTTTGATTCATAAGCAGCAGAAATCGTGACGCGGTGCATCCGTATAAAACAATTTCGTCAAGGCTTGCGTAAGCACTAAGGATGTTGTATGAATTTTTCGGTTATATATCCAATCCAGCTTTTTACCAGACAGCACCGCTTTCAAAGCCTGCACTGGCGGTTACGCTTGTTGCTAGGGGGGATGTTTCTATTAACCCTTTTGACCATTGGCATTGGGGTCTATTTTTTTGTTGCAGGCTATGAGCAGAACAACTGGCAAGGTCGCCAACAAGAGGCGGCGCGCCATGCCGCTATTACCGTAGGTGATTTTGTACGCAATGCCCGTAATGCCATGCAGATTGTTGGAACATTAGGTTTGGAGGAATTAAACCATAATCCGGATGAAATCCGTCGTGTCCTGCAAGTGAATCCTGCCTTGTTAGAGATCGTTTACCTGGACAATCAGGGACATGTACTAGGCAAAGCAGCTCAGAGCAACGAGGTATTGGCCAGCCTTTTTACCATTCCGCAATCACGCTGGTTTCTTGAAGCCAAGAAACAAAACTTCTTTTTAGGCGAGGTACAAGTTTCGTCTGACAACAAACCTTACCTCATTATGGCCTTACCGGCTAATGGTGGCATCTTGGCTGCCCGTCTTTATATGCAAATCCTATGGGATGTAGTTGCAGATTTGCGTTTTGGTGAAAAGGGTAATGCCTATGTACTCAACGCTGACGGGTTGATCATTGCCCATAGTCAGCCGAATTATGCCACTGCTCACATCAATCTAGGCGAGCGTCCAGAAATCGCGGCCATATTGAAGTCAACCGATCCAATGCCTAGCAATACCTATACCAATTTTGAAGGCGAAACGGTTGTTAGTGTAGCTCACCCGGTTCAAGAGACAAATTGGATGGTAATTACCGAATTGCCCCAATCCGAAGCATTTAGTGTGAGCCGGCGAGCGCTGGCCGTGTTGGCCGGTGGGCTGACTATTTTTGGGTTGCTGATTATGGCGGTCTCGAGTTACTATCTTCGCCAGATGGTGGTTAACCCCTTGGAAAATTTACGGGCTGGTGCAGAGCGGATTGGGCAAGGCGATCTTGGCTATACTCTCAAAATCACTCAATTAGATGAAGTTGGGGAAGTGGCGGCGACCTTTAACCTTATGGCGCAGCGTTTACGCGATCGCGAAGAAGCGTTACGCCATGCCTACGACGAAATGGAATTGCGTGTTCAAGAGCGTACAGCCGCCTTGGCAGAAGCCAACCAGGATTTGCGGGCCGAAATTGGGGTACGAACGCGGACAGAGGATGCCTTGCGGGATAGCGTTACTCGCATTCGCCTCATTGCCGATAACCTGCCCGCCTTGATTGCCTATGTCGATGCCGACCAATATTATCGCTTTGTCAACAAGCGTTTTGAAGAGTGGTATGTCACCAATGATATGGTAGGCAAAGATTTACGCACGGTAGCCGGTGAGGCCGGTTACGAAAGCATTCAGGCCTATGTAAAGGCCGCGTTGAATGGGGTTGAAACAGTCTTTGAGTATTCTCGCCGCTACCCTGATGGGCAATTGCGCTATGTTCAGATCTCCTACATTCCCCATTTTGCTCCAGACCGTCAGGTTTTGGGCTTTTTTACCCTGGTGCAAGATTTAACCGCCTTTAAAACGGCCGAGGAACAGGTAAAAGCCTCGCTAGAAGAAAAAGTTGTGCTGCTCAAAGAGATTCATCACCGCGTGAAAAATAACCTTCAGGTGATTTCTAGTTTACTCTATCTACAATCCGAAAAAGTGCGCGACCAACAACTGCGCGAAATTTTGCAGGATAGCCAAAATCGCGTCAAATCGATGGCGCTAATCCACGAGAAGCTGTATCAAGCCAAAGATCTAGCGCGTGTGGATTTAGGCGAATATATTCGCAACCTTGCCAGCTATCTGTTACGCGCCCACAGCACCCAGAAAGCCGATGTTCGATTGTATATTCATGCGGAAGATATCTTTTTGGGCATTGACACTGCAATGCCATGCGGGCTGATTATCAACGAGTTGGTGTCCAATGCCCTCAAGCATGCCTTTCCAAACGGTAAGCCTGGCGAGATTCACATTGATCTAAATACAGAACAGAATAATTTATTTTGTCTAAATGTATGGGATAATGGCATTGGTTTCCCAGCAGCGATCGATTTTCAAAATACTCCATCGCTGGGGTTACAATTGGTGAATACATTGGTACACCAACTAGATGGCGCTATAGAATTACATCGCAACGGTAAAACGCAGTTTACAATTCATTTTGCTGAAGTGAAATAAACAGGCCAGTTGTATGACACAGGCAAGAATTCTGGTCGTGGAAGATGAGGGAATTGTCGCGCTGGAAATTCAAAACCGGCTGACAAATATGGGCTATCAGGTCGTTGCGCTAGCCTCCACTGGCGAGACGGCTTTGCAAAAAGCCGGCGCACTTCGTCCTGATCTGATCTTAATGGATATTCGCCTCAAGGGGGAGATGGATGGGATTACCGCGGCGGAGCAGATTCGCGCTCAGTTCGATCTACCTTTGATTTTTCTGACGGCTTATGCGGATACCGACACCCTCCAACGCGCCAAAGTGACAGAACCATACAACTATGTTCTAAAACCCTTTGAAGAGCGCGAACTGCACATAGCCATTGAGATGGCGCTTTACAAACACCTAATGGAACGGCGCCTGCGCGAACAGGAACGCTGGTTGAGCACCACGGTCAATTCAATTGACGAAGCCATTGTCACCACCAATTTGACTGGGCAGATCAACTTTGCCAATCGCGTAGCCGAAACGCTGTTAGGCTGGTCCGCTGGGGAAGGGCTTACCTATCCCGCCACCCAAGTCATCCGGCTGATCGATGAACGATCCCGGCGTGCACTAGAACACCCCGTGACCCAAGTGTTGCAGCATGAAGGGGTAAGCAGCGTAGAAGCCAACGCCATCCTGATGACACGCGGCGGACAGGAATATACAGTCAACTACCGTGCGGCTTCGATCTCGGATACCACTGGCCAATTGTTAGGCGTTGTGTTGGTGCTGCGTGATATTACCCAACAACGCAAATTGGAAACTGAGGTATTGCGGGCCCAAAAGTTAGAGTCATTAGGGTTGATGGCTGGCGGGGTTGCCCATGATTTTAACAATCTGCTGTCGGCGGTGATCAATAATATCACCCTCCTAAAATTGCGTGTCCCACGCCAAGATGAACTTTACCGCCGCCTGGAATTTGTAGAAAAGGCGGCCTGGCGGGGGACAGAACTTACCAAGCAATTACTGACCTTTGCCAAGGGCGGCGCGCCTGTGCGCAAAACCACCGCGTTAACTACAATCATCACCGATGCAGTAGAATTGGCCTTGAAAGATTCCAATGTCCATGCTGAATTAGAATTGGCCGAACCATTATGGTTGGCCGAAGTGGATCCAGGTCAAATTGGGCGGGCATTTCATAACCTTTTTATGAATGCCAAAGAGGCAATGCTCCACGGAGGTATCATTAATGTTGTTGCCGAAAATATTCAAATCACTTCTGAGGTGCACCTACCGCTGAAAGCCGGGCGTTACATCAAAGTGAAAATTCAAGATCATGGCGTTGGCATCGATTCGCAGAATTTGACGCGTATTTTTGATCCTTACTTCACCACCAAACCCAGTGGCAGTGGGTTAGGCCTGGCCACCACCTATTCGATCATCACTCGCCACAATGGCTTTATTACGGCTGATTCAACACCAGGCGCCGGCGCCACCTTTTATATTTACATTCCGGCCTCGGATGAAATTGCCACGGAAAACCCTGTTGAGCCGTCTGATCCCACGTTACGCCATGGCAAGGGCCATATTTTACTGATGGATGATGAAGAGCTTATCCGCGAAACCACAGGAGCGCTGCTTGATCATCTTGGATACACCTACGAGTTTGCCAGCGATGGCGCCCAGGCCGTAGAAATATATAAAGCGGCACAACTCAGTGGTCAGCACTTTGACGCCGTGATCTTGGATCTCACTGTGCCCGGCGGTATGGGCGGGCATGAGTCGATCCAAGCCCTGCTGTCGCTTGATCCCCAGGTCAAGGCAATTGTCTCCAGCGGTTATTTTCATGACCCCATTATGGCAAATTACCAGGCTTATGGCTTCTCTGGCGTGGTGGCCAAGCCCTACACACTAGAGGAGATGAGCCGAGCACTTTATACTCTCACTCAGGCCGGGTAAAAGCAGTGAGACCACCTAAGAAATCATCCTTAAGCGTGGCCCAATCGCGCTCGTGTACAAAGGCGTGAATCTACAGCCTATTTAGGTAATTGGTCCAGAGGTAGTACCAAGTCGCTTATTTTCCTTTACGCTATTTTGACTCCCCGCTAAAAAGAACTTAATATTCCTCTTGTATCCTGGTAGGTTATATCCTACCCTCGGCATCTTTGCCTGGAATTGGCAGGATGTGACGATTGATGCTGATTGCTCAGCACCTTTTGCTATTCACTCTTTATTATTTCATGTCTTATTTCACATCTGTAAATTCACGGAGGACCCAGAAGAAATGCGACTGATCCCGCGCAAGTTATTTTTAACTCGTGGTGTTGGCGTTCATAAAGAAAAATTGACCAGCTTCGAAATGGCCTTACGCGAAGCCGGTATTGCGCACTTTAACTTGGTGCGCGTTTCCTCAATTTTCCCCCCTGGCTGCAAGATTATCGAACGCGAAGAAGGCTTAAAGCTGTTGCAGGCAGGCGAGATTGTCTTTGCTGTAATCGCCGAAATGGCAACCAATGAACCAGGACGCCGGATTGCCTCATCGATTGGTGTGGCGCGACCGTCGGACCCAGATAAGTATGGCTATCTTTCGGAACATCATACCTTTGGGCAAACCGAACAGGAAGCGGGTGATTACGCAGAGGATCTGGCAGCCACCATGCTCGCCACCACGCTTGGTATCCCGTTTGATGCTGACAAAGATTACAATGCCCGCAAAGAACAATATGGCATGGGCGGCGAAATTGTCGATTCCACGAGTATCACCATTGCCGTCAACGCGGCCCCCGGCGGCGTCTGGACAACCACCATTGCTGCCGCAATCTTAGTTTAAAAACGCAGGATGCAAGATTTGCCTGGGAAACGTGCAAGGCTTGCATCCTGGATCTTCACTTTACCCTATGGTTCCTGATAATTTTCTGGGGTTGCCTGAACCCTACTCCACATTTCCACAAGCCAAAGTGCTGGTTTTGCCCCTGCCTTTTGAAGCGACAGTCAGTTATGGCCAAGGGACAGTCAATGGGCCAGTTGCGCTGATCGAAGCCTCCAAGCAGGTGGAACTCTATGATCGCGAGTTCGATCTAGAGCCGGCTCGCCAATATGGCGTGCATACGTTACCCTCGTTGGATCTCGTTGCGGATCCAGCAGATGCGGTAGCGACCATTGCCCAAGCAACCGCCGCCGCCGCGCGCACTGGCAAGCTAGTGGTGGGATTAGGCGGTGAACACACAGTCAGTGTTGGCTTTGGCCGTGGGTTGTTGCAAGCGCTGGGTGGCCCAATTACGATTGTGCAGATCGACGCCCACAGTGATCTGCGTGATGAATACGAGGATTCGCAGTACAGCCATGCCTGTATTGCCCGGCGTTTGTTGGAAGAGCCAGGCATTGAGCAGGTGTTACAACTGGGCATTCGCTCGGTCTCTACCGAAGAGGTAGAGTTTGCACGCGGCCATCCAGAACAGGTGCGGGTTTGGTACGCCGAGGATGTCCACGCCGGCGGCTGGCGCACAGAACTGATCCAACGCTTGCAAGGGCGTCGAGTCTACTTAACCATTGACGTGGATGGCCTGGATCCGGCCATTGTCCCGGCGACCGGAACGCCCGAGCCGGATGGCCTCACCTGGACAGAAGCCCTCGATATTCTGCGCACCGTGGCCCAAACCGCGCCGATTGTCGGTATAGATTGTGTCGAGTTGGCCCCCACGCCTGGCCTCCATATGGCTGACTTCGCCGTGGCGAAATTGCTCTATAAGACTATCAGCTATGCCTTGCTCCTGAGGGAATCAAAGGGATAGGAAAAGGGAATTTCTATGAAACATGCCAACAATATCAAAGCCTTTATCAAACATCATTACCGCCACTTTAACAGTGCCGCCTTGGTGGATGCAGCCGAAGGCTATTGCCAGTTTCTCAACGCGGGCAATCAAATGCTCCTGGCCATGGCCGGGGCAATGAGCAGTGCCGAGCTTGGTCTTTCGGTAGCAGAGATGATTCGGGCGGGCAAGATTCACGCCATCAGTTGCACCGGCGCCAACCTGGAAGAGGATGTCTACAATCTGGTGGCGCATGATCACTATGTCCGCATTCCCAATTATCGCGATCTGACGCCGGAAGACGAACATGAATTGCTCTCACGCCATTTGAATCGTGTCACGGACACCTGCATCCCGGAAGAAGAAGCCATTCGCCGCATTGAGCACGCCATCCTTAACGAATGGACCCAGGCCGATCAGAAGGGCGAACGCTACTTCCCACACGAATTTCTCTATCGGATTATTCGCAGCGGTGTCCTGAAAAAGGATTATCAGATTGATCCCAAGGATAGTTGGATTGTGGCCGCGGCCGAGAAAAATCTGCCGATCTTTGTGCCGGGCTGGGAAGATTCCACCACCGGCAACATCTATGCTTCGCACTGTTTGCGCGGCAACATTCGCAATGTCCATACCGTGCGCAGCGGTATTGAATATATGATGGCACTCTCGACCTGGTATACCGAAGCGACCAAAACCCGGCGCATCGGTTTCTTCCAGATCGGCGGCGGGATTGCCGGTGACTTCCCGATTTGCGTAGTGCCGATGCTGCGCCAGGACATGGAGCAGGAAGAAACGCCGCTGTGGGGTTATTTCTGCCAAATCAGCGATTCTACGACCAGCTATGGTTCCTATTCGGGCGCCGTGCCCAATGAGAAGATCACCTGGGAGAAATTGGCGATTGACACCCCGAAGTTTTTGATCGAATCCGACGCAACCATCGTCGCCCCGCTCATCTTTGCCTATGTGTTGGCGGACGAGTAAGGATCTGTAAAAATATAGGACCTACGCACCCCTCCAGAAGCGAGGCTTTTTAGAAAAGCCTCGCTTCTCTGGTTGGCACTTCCGTCTTGCGTAAGTCCTGAATATAAATTCCTGACCGGCTCCGAAGGGATTGTCAAATCCCGCCGCTAAGTATTCAGGGCCGGATTTGGCAATCCGGCAAGCGCGGGAAGTTGTTCTTTGACGAACCCTTAGCTCGATTAGATGCGCACCGAGACCGCTTATTGGTCAATGAATCTTGTTGATCCGGATAAGTGAGGAGTGAGGAGTGAATGTTCGCACTCATCACTCCTCACTTATCATGTAATTTGTCAGTAAAACTTTTCTGGTTCGACCTCTCATTTGCAAAGGAGCAAAACTGATGCTGATCATCGACGCCCATCTGGATCTCTCGATGAACGCCTTGCAGTGGAACCGCGATCTGCTGCTCTCCGCTTACACCATCCGCACCCAAGAACAGTTTGTGGCCGGCAAAGGACGGTCCCAGGGTACGGTGGCCTACCCGGACATGCGCCGCGGTCGGATCTTTCTCAGCGTCGCCACCTTGATCGCGCGCTCCACTGGGCGCACCGTGCCTTATTTTGACTTTGCTACGCCCGCCCAGGCTTATGGCATGGCCCACGGTCAACTCGCTTATTATCGGGCGCTAGAGCAACAGGGCCATATCCGCATTATCAGTGATATCCCTGCGTTGGAGAGCCATACCGCTGAATGGCAAGCCTGGGATGCTGCTCACCCGGAAAAGACGGAAGAGACCCCTCCGTTAGGCTTTGTTCTAAGTATGGAGGGCGCTGACCCAATTCTACACCCTGAACAGCTTGAGGAATGGTATAAGGCGGGTTTGCGGCTGCTTGGCCCCACCCACTATGGCCCTGGACGCTATGCCGGCGGCACGGCCACCGAGTTGGGGCTGACCAAGCTTGGCCCACCGCTGCTGCGCGAAATGGAACGCCTGGGTGTCATCCTGGATTTGACCCATCTCTCGGATCAGGCGTTTTGGGAGTCGCTGGAACATTACAGTGGCTTGGTTTTGGCCAGCCATAACAACTGCCGCGCCCTGGTGCCCCATCAACGCCAATTTAGTGATGAGCAACTGAAGGCAATCTTCGCCCATGATGGCGTCATCGGCGCCGCGTTTGACACCTGGATGCTGCAACCTGGCTGGGTGGTCGGCCAGAGCACCAATGAGAAGGTCACCATCGCCACGGTGGTCGATCACATCGATCACATCTGCCAGTTGGCTGGCAATGCTCGCCATGCCGCCATCGGCACTGATTTAGATGGCGGTTATGGACGCGAACAATCGCCGCGCGATCTAGATACCATTGCCGATTTGCAAAAATTAACCGGGTTGCTGGCTGCTCGTGGCTACAGCCAGGAGGACATCAACGGCATTATGCACGGCAACTGGCTCCGCTTCTTCCATCAGGCATGGCAGAAATAGCATATATAACGGTAAATAATCAACTGCGAATTGTGAATGAGTGGGGCAAGGTGGCTTCACCATTCACAATTTATAGTTCACCATTCATAATTCAACCAGATGAAAGGTACCAATGAACAGCCTTCCCTTTGATAAGCCTGGCCGTTTTTGGCGTGGCAATCTGCACACTCACTCGACCGCTTCCGATGGCCAGTTTGCGCCAGCCGAAGTGTGCCAGCGCTATCGTGAACGCGGCTACGATTTTATGGCCCTGACTGATCACTTTATGGCGCAGTACAATTTCCCAATCACGGACACGCGCGACTATCGTACTGCTAACTTTACGACGATCTTGGGCGCCGAGTTGCATACCCGGCTGGTCAAAACGGAATTGGGCAGCATCTGGCATATTTTAGCCGTGGGGTTGCCATTGGACTTTGCCCCCACTGCCGAAGAAGAAACCGCCGCACAACTGGCTGCCCGCGCATTGGCTGTCGGGGCTTACGTTGCCGTAGCTCATCCGAATTGGTACACGCTGACGGAAAAAGATATTCAAGATTTGGGCATGGTGGATGCCATTGAGACCTTCAACGGCACCGCAGTTGACCACAATGATCGTCTGGATAGCTGGCACATGGCCGACATTATGCATGGCCGCGGCCTGCGCTACACCTGCTGCGCCACCGATGACTTCCACGGCAAGGTTGACCGCCATGATTTTGCGCTAGGCTGGGTACATGTCAAGAGCGAAACGCTGGCCCCAGCGGCGCTGTTGGCCGCCCTCAAGGCCGGGCACTACTATTCAAGCACTGGCCCCCAGATCTACGACATTCGGGTGACGCCGCGCGAGAAACTCTATGTGCGTTGTTCAGCCGCTAGCCGTATCTTTGTCACCGGACGCAGTGCCACCGCCCGCACCGCCTATGGCAATGGCATTACTGAAGCCGAGTTTGATCTGAAAAGGTTTGACAGTGCCTATTGTCGCGTCACCGTGCGCGATCATCTGGGCGGCAGCGCCTGGTCCAACCCGATCTGGTTTGAGTAGTTTTATCCACAGCCATCAGGATGACATTTTGTCGTCAAACGTCAAACGTGAAGATCAATTTGACGTTTGACACTTGAATAAGGAGTCAACCATGCGCCGTATCGGTCAAATCGAATTGCTCCAGGTACAGCTTGCCAGCCTGAAGCAAGGTGAACGGGCCAATCGCTACTATGATCCAGCCGCGTTGCGTTCTGTACCCGCCCTGCGCTTGACATTACAGGGCGTGGTCGGCCTGGTCGATAATCAAACCTGGCTGGATGTTCACAATGCCGAACATTCTCAGTCCAAAAACCGAGATTTGAGTAATGGCGTCTCCTTCAACTTCACCGGCCATTATCAGCAGATGCAGCAGCGCTTTGGCCCGCACCTGACCTTGGGCTGCGCCGGAGAGAATATTTTGATTGCAACAGAAGGGCGCCTTTCCGAAAGTGATTTGGCGACAGGGCTCATCATCGTCACCCAAACAGGGCAACAACTTCCGCTCAGCGCGATTACGGTAGCCGTACCCTGTGCGCCCTTTAGCGAATATGCCCTGGCCAGTGAGATGCGTCCACCGCCCGAATTGCTGAAAAGCACCCTGCAATTTCTGGATGGCGGCACACGCGGCTTTTACTGTCAATATCAAGGTGAGCCAGCGCTGATCCAGGTGGGCGATGCCGTGTTTGTGGCGGATGAATTTTGAGAGAGTGGAGCAGTAGGACAGTAGATCAGTAGGACAGTAAGGGAGCAACCACTGTCTTACTGTCCCACTGTCTCACCCTCACAAACTTACCGTCCCACGAACCAAGCACTCCGCCACCCGCTGACGCAGCACTGGCAGACACTCCACCATAAACCACGGGTTGCGTTCCAGCCAAAATTGATTGCGGGGGGAAGGATGCGGCAAGGGGAAAAAGCGGGGCAGATACTCGTGATAGGCGCGTACCGTCTCGGTTAATGTCACCTTGCGTTGGTCACCC
>WBZQ01001899.1_pt1 | contig 13945 bp, 15 predicted proteins | sample 5204251 | NCBI WGS metagenome assembly WBZQ01 (sample SAMN12412402, study PRJNA552823) | activated sludge metagenome | isolation source: activated sludge from nitrification reactor of wastewater treatment plant... | place: USA: Virginia | collected 2017-09 | reverse complement strand
ATCCCGCCAGGTCCTCGCCACCTTGATTCGCTTGCTCGGCGACTTCGATGCGGCCGAAGAGGCGTTGCATGAAGCCTTTGCCGTCGCAGTGGAGCAATGGGCGCGCGATGGAGTACCGGCCAATCCGCGGGCCTGGCTCGTCTCGACCGGGCGCTTCAAGGCGATCGACGGCATGCGAAGGCGGGCACGGTTTGACGCCTCATTGCCTGAACTCACCCGGCAGCTGGAAGTCGCGACCGCGAGCCTCGATGAGGAACGACTTGAAGAGGAGTCTCTCGACGACGACCGACTGCGATTGATCTTTACCAGTTGCCACCCCACGCTTCCACCGGAGGCACAAATGGCCATGACGCTTCGCGAAGTGTGCGGCCTGACGACCGAAGAAATTGCGCGCGCATTTCTCACCAAGCCGGCTACCATCGCTCAACGCATCGTCCGCGCGAAGAACAAGATCCGCGACGCCCGCATTCCGTACGAGGTGCCATCGGCGACCGATCTGCCGGACCGGTTGGATGTCGTGTTGCGCGTCATCTACCTCGTGTTTAACGAAGGCTACAGCGCCTCGTCGGGGGAGTCGCTCACGCGGCACGATCTATCCGGGGAAGCGATTCGTTTGGGGCGGCTGTTGATCGGGTTGTTGCCGGAGCCCGAAGCCCTGGGCCTCCTGGCGGTGATGCTGCTGCACGACTCGCGGCGCGCCGCGCGGACGTCGCCGACCGGAGATTTGGTTCTCCTCGAGCAGCAGGATCGCGCTCTGTGGAATCGAGATCAGATTGCGGAGGGAACGGCCCTGGTCGAACGGGCGCTGGCGTCCCCTCAAGTCGGTCCCTACACCATCCAGGCGGCGATCGCTGCAGTACATGCGGAGGCACCCGATGCAGCGAGGACCGACTGGGCTCAAATCGTCGGCCTGTACGATGTGTTGCTGCAGGCTGAGTCGTCACCGGTGGTGGAACTGAATCGGGCTGTCGCCGTGGCAATGCGTGACGGTCCGTCGGCCGGTCTTGCGCTGGTCGATGCCATCCTCTTGTGTGGCGATCTCACCAATTATCATCTGGCGCATTCCGCGCGGGCGGACCTCTGCCGGCGACTCGGACGAAACGCGGAAGCCAAAGCTTCATATGAACGGGCGCTGGCGCTCACGCAACAGGAGCCGGAGCGGCGGTTCCTGGAGGGACGACTGAGGGAGTTGGGCTGAGACAACTCGACGGTCGGCTGCCCTCTGCTTTTTAAGTGGTTGATATCCCACGATCTTTGCTGCTGCATGGACGTGTGTCGATTTTTCCTGCCCTCGACGACTATCTCATGACACGAGCCACTCATTTGAATGGAGGATCCGATGGCGAAGCGTCCCTCAACCGGTAAGAAAACGAAGAACGCTGAGTGCCCGGCGAGTCTGGTGTGGTTCGATATTCCGGCCGACGATCTGCCGCGAGCGAAGAAGTTTTACAGAGCCTTGTTCGGGTGGAAGATCAGCCGGTTTCCCGCGATGCCGGACTACTGGCATATCGATACCGGCGGCACGAAGGCGACGCTGGATGGCGGACTCCTGCCGCGCCAAGCGCCGCGCCAGCCGATTACCGCCTATATTTCCGTGCCGTCCGTTGATAAGGCGGCTGCCAAGGTGCAGAAGCTCGGGGGGACCGTCTGTAGATCCAAAACACCTGTGCCGGGAATGGGCTATTTCGTAGTCTGTCAGGACACGGAGAGCAACACCTTTGCCTTGTGGGAGATGAATCCCAAGGCTCAGTAGATTGTGGATCGCGGGGCATGAAGTCCGGGTGCGTGGAATCATACGAGGAACCCATCATGAAATATCTTTGTCTGGTGTATGTCGAAGAAAAGATCCTGCATGCCCTGCCGAGCGCTGAGCGTCTCAGGCTCTCGGACGAATCCATGTCCTATTGCGACCGGCTGCAGAAGCTTGGCCAGCTCGTGGCGGCGTCCCCGCTTCATCCGGTCGAAACGGCCACGACCGTGAGGGTTCGTGATGGCAAAACATTGACGATCGATGGACCGTTTGCCGAAACCAAGGAACAACTTGGCGGCTTTCTCCTGCTCGATGTGCCGGATTTGAACGATGCCATCCGCATCGCTGCTCAGTTCCCTGCCGCTCGCATCGGGAGTGTGGAGGTTCGGCCCATGAAGGAGCAGGGCTGCGCTTGACCCGAGCGACCGCTGAAAATGGCTGCCAGCGTCGTTCTCAGTTGCGACGCTCACTGCGACGTACCCGGTGGGTACGCCTCATTCGCGTCACTCCCTGGGGCCTTGCTGGACAGCCATTTTGACCGCTCGCTTGCGGCGGAGACTATAGTGACGTGATGAAGATGAACCGTGAAACGTTGGACGTGAGACGGTAGGTGGGGGCGGTGGCCTCCATCGTACACGTCAAGGAACCACAAACCAGAGACAGGTTTGGTCGAACATGTCATGGGCGAGAAAGGAGTGACGTATGAGCCGGGTACGGATACTTGTCGGCACGAGGAAAGGGGCGTTCATTCTGACATCGGATGGCACCCGGAAGCAGTGGGACGTGACAGGCCCGCATTTCGGCGGGTGGGAGCTGTATCACCTCAAGGGTTCATCTGCCGATCCCAACCGCATCTATGCGTCGCAAACCAGCAGTTGGTTCGGGCAGGTGATTCAGCGTTCGGATGACGGCGGCAAGACCTGGAATCCTCCGGGCACGAAGCCCGAGGATCTCATGGGAGCGGACGGTATGCCGAACGGCGCGAGCAACATGTTCGCCTATGACCAATCGGTGAAAACCGGGAAGCCGCTCACCACGCATCAACATTACGACGGCACGCAACGCCCCTGGGAGTTCAAGCGGGTCTGGCACCTGGAACCGTCATTGACCGATCCGGATACGGTGTACGCGGGCGTGGAGGACGCGGCGCTCTTTCGTTCGACGGATGGCGGACGGACCTGGCACGAACTCGCCGGCCTGCGAGATGCGAAGGGGAAGTTGTGGCAGCCGGGCGCCGGCGGGATGTGTTTGCATACGATCGTGCAGGATCCGGCCAACCCGCAACGGATGCACATTGCCATCAGCGCGGCAGGCGTGTTCCGCACCGACGATGGCGGCAAGACCTGGCGGCCGACCAATCGTGGCCTGAAGTCGCAGTTTGAACTGCCTGATCCCGATGCGGAGGTCGGCCATTGCGTGCATTGCATTACCATGCATGCGTCCCGTCCGAACGTGCTTTTCATGCAGAAACACTGGGATGTGATGCGCAGCGACGACGGCGGAGAGTCGTGGCAGGAAATCAGCGGGAACCTGCCCACGGACTTCGGCTTCCCGATCGCGGTGCATGCGCACGAACCGAACACCATCTATGTGGTGCCGATCAAGAGCGACTCCGAGCATTATCCGCCTGATGGAAAGCTGCGGGTCTATCGCAGCCGCAGCGGCGGTAATGAATGGGAACCGCTGACGAAGGGGCTGCCGCAACAGAATTGTTACGTGAACATCCTGCGCGATGCGATGTCCGTCGACTCACTCGATCCCTGCGGCCTGTACTTCGGGACGACCGGCGGCCAGGTCTACGGGTCGGCCGACGGCGGAGATAGCTGGACGCCGATTGTGCGGGATTTGCCGGCGGTGCTATCCGTCGAAGCCCAAACCCTGTAGCGAGGCGTTGAAAACACCCTCCCGCGGCGTTCTCGCCTCGGAGGCGTCCTCAACGTGGCCTGGGGCTACGCCTCCGGCGCTTCCGTCGGCTGCGGCCTTGCTGGAGGAGCGTGTTGAGCGCTCGTTGGGTCAGAATGACGGTCGAGCAGCCTGGCGGTTGTCGCATTGCATCTTGAACGTGTGACTGAGCGAGGTACGGCGACGTCTGGAGGTGCTGCATGGTGCGCGTGATATTGCCTCAACATCTGCGGACGCTGGCGAAAGTCGATGGTGAAGTGTTGCTGGATGTGATCGGGCCTGTCACGCAGCAGACGGTTCTCGATGTGTTGGAAGCGCGTTATCCGGTGTTGCGAGGAACGATTCGGGACCATGTGACCAAACGGCGTCGGCCGTTTATCCGGTTCTTTGCCTGCGAGCAGGATGTGTCCCACGAGTCGCCGGAGGTTCCCTTGCCCGAATCGGTCGCGAGGGGCGAGGAGCCGTTGTTGATCGTGGGGGCCATGGCCGGCGGGTAGCCCCGCTTGGACTCAGATCAGTGGAGGCACGCGCATGAAATATCTGTTGCTGGTGCATCATAGTGAAGAAGCGTTCGCCAGGATGGCTGAAACCACGAGGCGGGAGATGCTGGCTGAATCCGTGCAGCTGACGCATCAACTCCATGCCAAAGGACAATATGTGAGTGCGTCGCCGTTGCATCCGACTTCGACAGCGGCGCGGGTGCAGGTCCGCGAGGGAAGGGCGATCGTGACCGATGGTCCTTTCGCGGAGACACGTGAGCAGACGGCCGGGTATTTTCTGGTCGAGGCATGCGATCTTCAGGACGCCATCGGCATTGCGGCACGGATTCCCGGCGCACGTATCGGCACGGTGGAAGTTCGGCTGGTTCGTGAGGTTGACGGCTTGCCGGAGGTCTAATCGCGGATCATCGACGGATCAGCGGTCGGTCCTGTCATCGGCCTGTCGATTTTCTGCTGCGCGTTCGACTAATGAGCAGAAGGCACGAAGGCACACCGTCGTCTGATCAATAAAAGGAGCCATGCACCAGGCACACCATCACTCCCTGCCTCTGGTTTGATCATCAGGCCGAGGAGGCGGCACGGTTTTACGTGTCAATCTTTACGCATTCAAAGATGGGGCCCATCACCCGTTATGGAGAGGCCGGGGCGCAGGCTGCGGGACGACCCAAAGGCTCGGTCATGACCGTGACCTTTGAGATCGACGGGCAGGAATATGTCGCATTGAACGACGGGCCGATTTTCAAATTTACTGAAGCGGTCTCCTTCATGGTGAAATGCCGGACGCAAAAGGAAATTGACGACCTGTGGGAGGGACTCACTCGGGACGGGGGAGAACCGGGGCCCTGCGGATGGCTCAAGGATAAGTACGAGTTGTCGTGGCAAATCGTCTCTCCCGAGTGGGAGGCGATGTTGCGTGACAAGGACCCACAAAAATCCGAACGGGTTATGACGGCGATCTTGCAGATGACGAAACCCGATCTCAACACCCTGAAGCAGGCCTACGAAGGCACATAAGGAGTACCGGACCATGCGATTTATGATCATCATCAAGGCCACCAAAGAGTCGGAGGCTGGTATCATGCCGAGCCAGCAGTTATTGAGCGAAATGGGGACGTTCAACGAGGAACTCGTCCAAGCCGGCGTGATGCTCGCAGGCGATGGACTCCATCCGAGCACCAAGGGCGCGCGCGTCAGATTCTCAGGCACTCGACGCACCGTGATCGATGGCCCTTTTGCTGAGACCAAGGAACTGATTGCCGGATATTGGGTATGGCAATGCCGGTCGAAGGAAGAGGCGATCGAGTGGGTTAAACGTTGTCCCAATCCGATGCCCGACGAATCCGAGATTGAGATTCGCCAGGTCTTCGAGGCGGAGGACTTCGGCGCCGAATTCACACCGGAACTGAGAGCGCAAGAGGATCGCCTGCGCGCGCAGGTTGGCCAGAAGCAGTCGACGACAGTCGCAGGCGGGGACGGCGGTGCATTGACCAGCCCATCGCCACGTGCTTGACTAGACTCAGGTTGGCTGCGCCGTTCAGCCACGGTGCGCACCATCATGCAGAGCCCTGATCAACCGGATGGCGCGATGAGATCGAAAGGCGTCATCCTCACCCATAATAGGAGGCCACCATGCGGTCTACATCACTGATGCTTGCCTGTCTCTGCACAGTCATTATGACCATGCCAGTCTTTGCCAAGGAGAAGCAGTCGGGAAAGGCCATGGACCCTCAAGCCATGATGGAGGTGTGGAAGAAGGCGGCCATGCCGGGCGAGCCCCACAAGTTATTTGCCAGTCTTGCCGGTAGCTGGACGACTCAGACCAAAGAATGGATGGAGCCGGGGAAGCCGCCGTCCGAATCCACCGGCACGGCAGACATGAAGATGTTGTTGGACGGGCGATTTCTCTATCAGGAATTCAACGGCACCATGATGGGGCAACCCTTTGCCGGAATCGGCATCGATGCGTATGACAATCTCACCAAGAAATATGTCACGGCCTGGATGGATAGCATGGGAACCGGCATTTTCACCATGCAAGGCACGGCCAGTCCAGACGGTAAAACGATTACCTTGAAGGGGTCACATCCGGAACCGGGTGGAGGGCAGATGCATCACCGTGCGGTGTGGAAAATCATCGATCAGCACTCACAGACGTTTGAGATGTACGGGACCCATGGGCATGGGAAGGAAATGAAGTTCATGGAGATCACCTATACACGAAAATCATAGGGCTGCACCTGCCGTCAGCCGATGGCGATCACGTCATCGGCCGACGGTGAGATGGCTGTCGAGGATGCCTCTTTTCGAAGTAGTGAGATGGAGCGTCCCCGCCACCGCGGCTCGAACCTCGTCCCGGATGTCGATGACACTCTCTTTGTGTTGTCACTGCAGCCTGTGGCGATGCCGATTGATCGTGCACGATCGTTTCCGGCAGAGTCCCGCCATCGTTCCTAGCCCCTGCCGGACGTTTTCTCCTGATCTAGAGCCGGGCCTCTCATAATCCGCTGCTTTCGGCGGGAAGGGGCTCGTTGCTTACATCGCAGCTAACCAGTAAGATGGGTACGCAGTCATCTCTGCAGGCGCGGCAATTCAGATTGTAGTCAGGAGTACGCATGGTCAGGCGATTGCGATGGTCCACGGTAGCCCCGATGGTGTGCGGGTGGCTTGCGTTGGCGTTTCTGCCGGGTTGCAAGCAGGAAGCCGGCTCGGCACCCGCACCGCCGGTTCCAGAAGTGGGGATTGTGGTCGCGACTGCGCACGATGTGCCTGACGAACCGGAGTTCATCGGGCAGGCCGAATCCTCGCGTCCAGTAGAGATCCGCTCGCAGGTCACCGGCATCTTGAAGCAGTGGTTCTTCAAGGAAGGCCGCGACGTCAAAAAAGGGGATCGTCTCTATCAGATCGATCCCGTGCCCTTCCATGCCGCGATGCTGAGTGCCAAGGCCAAAGTCGCACAATCAGAAGCCCGGTTGGTCCAGGCGAATCAGAACCTCACACGCGTGAAGCCGCTCCTGGCGGAACAGGCGGTGAGCACGAAAGATGTGGATGATGCCGTCGCCGAACAGTTGGCTGCGAAAGCCGCCCTCGAAGGCGCGAAGGCTGAACTCGTCAAAGCCAAATTCGATCTCGATAACACACTGATCGTGGCGCCCATCGACGGGATGATCGAACGAACGCGTGTATATGAAGGGCGATTGGTATCGGCGCAGACAGATTTGCTCACGATGATTCATCAGGTCGATCCCATGTATGTGATCGTCAGTGCGCCGGAGAGTTTTTTGTTGAAGCGCAGGCGCGATACCGATGCCAAACGGATTCAGCATCCGGGTGTGTACCAATTGCGGGGCGTGCTGACCTTTGTGGATGGGACGACCTATCGGCATGAAGGCGTGTTGGATCTGCTGGATGTGGGATTAAAAACCGATACCGGGTCGCGGCAGGCGCGAGTTGTGTTCCCCAACCCGGAGCGAGTGTTGTTGCCGGGACAGTTCGTGCGAGTGCGGTTCAAGGGCACGCTCAAGACCGGCGCCATCCTGGTGCCGCAACGTGCGGTACAGCAGGGCGCGAAGGGCTCGATCGTCTTCGTCGTGGGCAAGGACGATAAGGTTGAGATGCGGGAAATCCTGGCGAGCAGTTGGCAAGGCAGTCAGTGGATCGTCGAGGAGGGATTGCACGTCGGCGATCGCATCATTGTGGAGGGCCTGCATAAAATTGCGCCTGGTGCTGTGGTAAAACCGGTGCCCGTTCCCGAAGCCGGTGCGGCGACCGCTCCGGCTGCCGCCCCCGCCCCCCCGGAGCCCGCCTCGTGATCTCACATTTCTTTATCGACCGCCCGATCTTTGCATCGGTGTTGTCGATCGTCATCATGGTGCTGGGTTTGGTCGCCTTGCAGGCGCTCCCCATCGCCCAATTCCCCGAAATCACCCCGCCTGTCGTGCAGATCGAAGCCGACTATCCGGGCGCCAATGCGGAGATCCTGGCTGATTCGGTGGCGCGTCCGATAGAGGTGCAACTGCCCGGCATCGACAATCTGCTGTACTACGATTCCACCAGTACGAACGACGGCCACATGTCGATCAAATTGACCTTCGAGATCGGCACGGACGTTGACATTGCACAAGTGCAGACGCAGAACCGGGTGAAACTCGCGGAGCCGCAGTTACCGCCCGAGGTGGTCCGACAGGGCATCAGTATCAACAAGGTCTCGCCGGACCTGTTGGCCGTTGTCGCCTTGAGTTCGACTGATCCCACGCATGACACAGTCTATCTCTCCAACTATGCGATTCTTCGCGTCCTCGACAACCTGAAGCGTCTCCGCGGGGTGGGCAATGCGGTGGTGTTCGGGTCTCAGAATTATTCGATGCGGCTGATTCTGGATCCGATCCGCATGGCCCAGCTCGGTCTCATGCCGACGGATATTGCGAATGTCGTTCGTGAGCAGAATCGGGATTTCCCCGCCGGAACCATCGGCCGTGAACCGGCCTTGAAGGGCACCGAGCTGACCATCCCCGTCATTACGCAAGGCCGCCTTACGGAAGTAAAAGACTTCGAGGAGATGATTGTCCGCGCCATGCCGAACGGGGCGATGGTCCGCTTAAAGGACGTGGCCCGTGTTGAACTGGGGGCGCAATCGTATACGCTGGAAGGGCGCTGGAACGGCAAGCCGAATGTGTTTTTGCTGACGTTCCTCTCGCCGGGAGCGAATGCGCTCGAAACGGTGAAGCGGCTTCGCGCCGAATTGGCCGAGGTCTCCAAGGGATTTCCCACCGGTGTGTCGTACGATATTCCCTACGACACCACGCGCTTTATCGATGTCTCGATCAAAGAAGTCGTGAAGACGCTAGCCGAAGCGATGGTGCTCGTCATCCTGGTGGTCTACCTGTTCTTGCAAAGCTGGCGCGCGACGTTGATTCCGGGCGTTGCGGTGCCGGTATCCCTTATCGGCACCTTCGCCGGCATGCAGGCGCTGGGCTTTTCGATCAATACCCTTACGTTGTTCGGAATGGTTCTGGCCATCGGCATCGTGGTGGACGATGCAATCGTCGTCGTAGAAAATTGCGAACGGCACATGACCCAGGGGAAACTGTCGGCGAAGCACGCGGCGAAGCGGGCGATGGAAGAGGTGACTGGGCCGGTGATCGCTATTGTGCTCGTGCTGTGCGCGGTGTTCGTGCCCGTCGGCTTTCTTGGCGGCATCACCGGGGAGTTGTACAAGCAGTTCGCCATTACGATTTCCATTGCCGTGATTATCTCCGGTTTTGTGGCGTTGACGCTTAGCCCTGCGCTCTGCGCTCTCGTGCTCAAGCCTGGCGAGGAACGACACCACGGGTTGTTCGGCCTGTTCAATCGGACCTTTTCCTGGATGCAGGGGCGCTATATCTCGACGGTCGGGGTGGCGCTGACCCGGCGCCTGCTGTCGGTGGCGGTGTTTGCCGTGCTACTGACCGGCGTGTTTTTGTTGTTCAGGGTCATTCCCAACAGCTTCCTGCCGGAAGAAGACCAGGGGTATTTTATTACGATCGTGCAACTTCCCGATGGGGCGTCGAAGCAGCGTACGGATGCGGTGCTGAGCAAGATCGAAAATTATTACTTGGCCAATCCGGCGATTCACTCGACGGATGCCCTCTCCGGACAGAACTTCGTCTTTAGTACGCGTGGCCCCAATGCGGCGACCATGTTCGTGCCGCTCCAACATTGGGACGACCGCAAGGCGCCGCAGCAGCATGTCAAATCCTTGATCGGCGCGGCGTATGGAGAATTTGCCAAGATTCCAGAGGCGCTGATCCTTGCCTTCAACGCCCCGTCGATTCGCGGGCTCGGTGCAACGGGTGGGTTTTCCGTGCAGCTGCAGGATCCGAGCGGCGGCGACTTCAATAAGTTCTCGGCGGTGGCGCAGGAGTTTGTCGCCAAGGCGCGGCAGAACCCGGCCATCGGGGCCATCGGAACGAGTTTTCGTGTCAGTGCGCCAAGAATTTTTGCCAAGGTGAATCGCGAGCGCGCCAAGGCGCTGGGGGTGCCTATTTCTGAGGTTTTCGATACGCTCCAAGCGTACTTCGGGAATCTGTACATCAATGACTTCGTCAAGTTCGGCCGCGTGTTTCGTGTGCAGACTGAGGCTGAGGCGCAGTACCGATCGACCCCCGACGACATCGCCAAGATTTATGTGCGGGCTGTCGGCGCGCAGGGTCCGACCATGATTCCGTTGGATACGGTGGTGAGCACAGAGTTCAGCAGCGGCCCCGATCCCGTGACCCATTTCAACGGGTACAATACGGCGCTTGTGCTGGGTTCGGCGGCTCCCGGAGTCAGCTCCGGTCAGGTATTGGATGCGCTGGATAAACTGGGGAAGGAAGTGCTGGTCCCGAAAGGCTATGCAATTGATTGGAGCGGCATCTCCTATCAGGAACGCATGGTCGGCAATCAGTCGCTCTACGCCTTCGGCTTCGGATTGTTGATGGTGTTTTTAGTGCTGGCTGCGCAGTATGAAAGCTGGGTGGTCCCCTTTGCGGTGATTCTTGCGGTTCCCATCGGGTTGTTCGGCGCATTGAGCGCGGTCTGGCTCAAGGGGATGACCAATGACATCTATTTCCAAATCGGTCTGGTGACGCTCATCGGCCTCTCGGCGAAGAATGCTATTCTCATCGTGGAGTTTGCGAACAAGCGATATGAAGAGGGGCATCCCTTGTTGGAGGGCACGATTGAGGCGGCCAAGCTGCGGTTCCGTCCGATCGTGATGACATCGATGGCGTTTATTCTTGGCGTCGTTCCCCTGGTGGTGGCGACGGGTGCCGGCGCCGCCAGCAGAAACTCCATTGGGACGGGCGTGTTCGGCGGCATGTTGGCCGCGACATTTTTGGCAATTTTCTTCGTGCCGCTGTTTTTTGTTCTGATCCGTTCGCTGAGGCGCGGCCGGAAAAGTCAGCCTCCACCTTCCGTGCCCGCAGGACCGGATGAACCTCAAAAGGAGCGTGATTATCAGCATGCGTAGACTGGCATGGGTGCTTTCCTCGACTCTTTTGACAGCCTGCGCGGTCGGCCCTGATTTCAGCCGTCCCGATGCGACGACGCCGGATGCATTTCGCATGGCCGAGCCGGGCAGTGACGCCACATCGATTGCCAATACGCCCTGGTGGGAATTGTTGAAAGATCAGGAACTGCAAAAGCTCATTCGCACGGCATTAGAGGAAAATAAAGACCTCAAGCGCGCGGCAGCGGTGGTAGAAGAGTATCAAGCGCGTCTGTTTATCGCGAAGACGGATTTCGCCCCGCAGTTGAGCGTGACCTCAAACGCACCGATCCTTGGTCGAAAATCAAATTTTCTATTTCCCGGGTTTCCCAACCCGTTCAATTACTACCTACAGGGGAATCTGTCATGGGAACTGGATGTGTGGGGGCGTATTCGCCGGTCGAATGAGGCGGCTCGAGGGGAGCTGTTGTCTCGGGAGGAGAATCGTCGCGCTATTGTGCTGCAATTAGTCAGTGGAGTCGCGGAAGCCTATTTTGATCTGTTGCAGTTCGATATGCAGCTCGATATCGCTCATCGTACGCTCAAATCCTGGGAAGAGTCCGTTAGGATCGCGCAGGCTCGTTTGCGACAGGGCATGATTTCAAAACTTGATGCCGATCAATTCGAGGCGGAACGTGCGAATGCTGCGGCGAAGGCGGCGGAATTCGAGCGTCAAAAAGTGCAGAAGGAAAACCAGCTGAGTGTGCTGCTTGGGCGAAACCCGGGCCGCATTGTCCGCGGTCGTTCTTTAACGGACCAGGTCCTGCCTCCGGAGGTGCCTGCCGGTCTTCCCTCCGAACTTCTTCAGCGGCGTCCGGATGTTCTGCAGGCCGAACAGGACCTCGCCGCATCCACGGCTCGCATCGGGATGGCTAAGGCCGATCGATTTCCAAAGCTCAGCATCACCGGTATTTTGGGTGTGGCAAGTCCTCACCTGTCCCGCCTCGTCGCCAACGAAACCGCATTCGGACAGGCGGGAGCGGGCCTGACCGGCCCATTGTTTAACGCGCAAATCCTGGGGTTTCAACAGAGGGCGGCTGAGGCGCAGGCCCGACAGGCCTTGGCGCAGTACGAGCAGTCCGTGTTGGTTGCATTTAAAGAAGTCGAGGACTCACTGGTGGCGGTGCGGACGGTGCGTGAACAGCGCGCTGCGCAGTTGCAGCAGGTCGAGGCCTTGCGGTCAGCGCTGAGCCTGGCGAACCTTCGTTATAAAGGCGGGTTGGCAAATTATCTGGATGTCTTGATCGCGCAACGCAACCTGTTTGAAGCCGAATTGTCCCTTATGGGAACACATCGGTTGCATCTGGTGTCCATTGTGCAACTGTATAAGGCGCTTGGTGGCGGATGGACGCCTGAAGGGCAGCCGCCTGTTGCACCGATCCCTTCCTCGGCCGAACGGAGTTAGACGGTGGAACTCCACCTGCTGGAGCTCCATTCAATAGCACACGTGTTTGAGTCTCTGGAGGGCCGATCTTGATTAGGCCGGCCCTTCTTTGCGTCCAGCCGCTGTTCTACGATGAGATGGTGACGTAAGCGTGAGAATCATGGCCAAGGTTCCGCCCAGCGTAGCCATGAAGATCAGAGTGAAGCCGCTGCGAATCCACGATGCACTCGTTTGTATCCCCATGGCAATGTTTGCCAAGTTGAAGATCCAGACGGTTGCCGCGACCCATGCCAGATGTTCTGTCCGGTTGTTGGGGACCCGTAGGGCGGCGACGGTAAAGCCAAGCGCTCCGGAGAACAGATTTCCCATATAGGCCGTTGAGGGGCTGCCCTGCAGGTGTACTCCAAGCACAGCCATGGCCAACCCGGTTGCAAACGTCACCCCGTAGACGATTGCGGCATCGCGGAAGATATCCCTGGCATTCACCGTCATCGCACGTGGTCCTGGTGTAGCTGCTCGACAGGACGATCCGTCTCCAATTGCTTCAAGATGAAGAAGAGAAGAGTCTGAGGGATGCCTGTTGCGGAGTTCGCCCGGGCATTCTCGCGTGTGATTGTGTCAGGTGAACTGTGCGTCATGGCTGCCTCCTTTTTGGGATCACCGGGAGCGGAATCTGTCGCGTTGCTTGCAGGTGAGGAGGCTCAATGGCCTAGGCTGAGGTTCTTCCCTGTGCGAAGGGCCGTGCAGGCTTCTTCCGGATTCCATTAAAATCGTTTCTTCTGTGTCGAGGTGAAGGCCGGTGGGGTACGGGGGAGCGATTTTCGATTGCGCATCCAACGACGGATGCGCTTGGACAATGCATACACGAGATTGTCGATGGCCAGCACCACTGCGCCGATCATGAACAGTCCCAATACGAGGGCCAGCTCTACATCAATGGACATGCTACGTATTCCATGGAGGTTAGGTCCTGGGATCGTTTAGGCGGCCAAATCAGCTAGGCGTTCTCTGCTTGGGGCCCGGCCGTCTCTCTTACCTGAAGAGGCACTGCAGCTCGTGGTAGCGCCCTGTGTCTGCCGGTTTCGCTCCAAGAGGGGCTCCGCTACATTCCCGCAATTCATGCAGCGCCATGCAGGAAGCCACATAGGACCTGAGGAATCTTCCATATCGAGGAGAAAATCTTCGACCATACATCCGCTACAGCGCGAACAGCTCATTGTGGGTTCCTCCATCGTCCAGTGCCTATGTGTAAGGGTAGAACCTGGGTGGCTGCTGCGATAGACCTGAATGAAGTACCTCCTTGGTGGTATCGGTTGGCGTGACGGCCGGCCTTGTGAGAAAACGTGTTTGAGATCTTTCCCATCTACTCTGCGGCCTTAATCGTCAATTCTGCCTGCGAATCT
>WBZQ01001898.1_pt1 | contig 13958 bp, 15 predicted proteins | sample 5204251 | NCBI WGS metagenome assembly WBZQ01 (sample SAMN12412402, study PRJNA552823) | activated sludge metagenome | isolation source: activated sludge from nitrification reactor of wastewater treatment plant... | place: USA: Virginia | collected 2017-09 | reverse complement strand
CATGAGCAGGCGGGTAGTAGAGCATCTCAAGGCGATGCAGGAGCGAGACCGGTTTGTGAGGGGGTTGGTGAGTTGGATCGGATTCAGGCAGATCGGTCTCCTGTATCGCAGAGAAAAACGGTATGCGGGAGAAACTAAGTATCCCTATCGGAAAATGATTCGCTTCGCACTAGACGGAATCACGTCGTTTTCCAATATCCCGTTAAAAATGGCTACCATCATGGGGTATCTTACTTCACTGGTTGCCTTTGCCTACGCTTGTTCTGTGATCGTGCAGAAATTCATGGGATATACGGTGCAAGGCTGGGCCACAATTATGGTGGGGTTGTTGTTTCTCGGCGGGGTACAGTTGATCTGTTTAGGGATTCTTGGTGAGTATGTCGGGCGAATATTCAACGAAACGAAGGGACGGCCGCTGTATATCGTTGATTACGAATCCTCCACAGAGCGCCTACGGTACGAGGTACCTGGTCACTCCGTGGGCGGATCGAGTTCGAAGGATTGACGCAGCGACCACCCGCAACCGATTGAGTGCCAGTGGCGATATTTATCACCGGGGGCAATGGATTCATCGGAGCGCGGTTGCTCCGGCACCTGTTGCGTTGCACCTCTGAGCGAGTCTACTGTCTTATCCATTCTCGTGTTGAGGCCTTTGGTGCCCTCCGGTTTCCTGGCGTCCTCGACGTTATCGAAGGTGGATTGCATGATGTGGCAGCCTATGTCGACTGCCTCGCTCACTGCGATACGGTCGTTCATCTTGCTGCGGCTACTGGCAACGTCGGTCCTCGCCGGTATCACGAAGTCAATGTTCAGGGAACTGCCCTGTTACTGGACGCGTGCCGACGAAGCGGTGTCAAGAACATCGTGTTCCTCAGCACCATTGCCGTTACGTTTGCGGATCAAGCGAAGTATCACTACGCTCAGTCTAAGCAGGAAGCCGAACAGCTCGTGCAGGCCAGTGGCCTCAATTTTCTCATCGTGCGTCCGACGATTGTGGTGGGCGCGGGAGGAAAAGCCTGGGATGGTCTGCGAAAGCTAGCCTTGCCTCCTTGTGTCGTCGTTCTCGGGGATGGAAAGCATTTCGTTCAACCCATCTATGTGAGCGATCTTGCGGCGATTCTTAGCGGCGTCATCTTGGCCAAGCAATATCGCAATGAAACGCTAGAAGTGGGAGGCCCCGAGCGAGTATCGATTCTGGAGTTGCTCCGCCGCATTCATGTAGCGTACACGGGGAAAGAGCCTCTCGCTACCCTCACGGTTCCGTTGGGAATCCTCACGGCCATTCTGACCTTCGTTGAAACAGTGGCCGGACCAATATGGCCGCTTTCCCTTGGCCAATTGGCAACATTTAAGAATGATGGATGCGCCGATCCTGGCAGAATGCCTGCGTCCAACGGCGCAACAACGAGCATTGCTCGCATGATGGCATTGACGATGCAGGAAGAGCGAGAGGGCCAACATGGTCCCACAGCCTAGTCTGGACCGGGAGTGTCAATTGTTTAGCCAGTACCTGATCGCGCTGCGGCCGAGTGGTTATGTCTTGAGGAAATATCAAGAAGCGCATCAGCAGGGACATCCGTCCATCGGCCGACCGCTTCAATTGTTTGATGACATTCTTATGCGGCTGGCACTGAAACACGCATACATTTTGAGACTCGCTGATACGTATTCCTGCCTGTTCTATAAAGACGCGCTTCTTAGACGAAAGTTGGTTCTGCTTCTTGCCATACTGGAATGTTCTCCTGGGGCATTTGACCGACTTGATCGACCAGAGGTGCGGTCACGACCTGCCTTGTGCGGCCTGCTTATCCTGAAGGGGCTCGCGTTTGGGGCAATGGTCGTTCTCTCAGTTGCCATGCTGGCGCCGATACATGGCGCCTGTGAAAGCTTCCGTCATCGGTGGGATCGATGACACATATCACCATAGTCGGATCAGGTCCAAGTGCCGTGCATTTTGCGCTATCGGTTCTCAAAAAGGGGCATCAGGTCGTCATGGTCGATGTGGGAGAGTCGAGGCCCGATCCTGTCAGTCCGGAACAAAGCTTTAATCAGCTGAAAATGGGGTTGCGGGACCCTGCGGAATATTTCCTCGGTCGGTCATTCGAAGCAGTGACGTATCCGGGTACACCGGGAGAATACTATGGCTTTCCGCCGAATAAGCGGTATGTGTTTCTGCCGCCGCCCAATTACCATGTCGAAGCAGACGGATTTTCGCCGCTCGCGTCCTTTGCTCAAGGGGGACTTGCCGAAGCATGGACCGGGGGCGTGTACCCGTTCAATGAACATGAGTTTCGTGATTTCCCTATTGAATACTCTCAAATGCAGTCTTGTTACAGTGAAGTCGCGAAGCGTATCGGGATCTCCGGTCTGCAGGACGATTTGTCGGCATTCATGCCGATGCACGATCATATCTTGAGTCCACTCAATCTTGATGAACATTCTGAAGACCTGTTGCAAAAATATGAGCGCAAGAAGAGTTTCTTTCGTGGCCGGCTGAATTGTGTGATGGGCCGAGGACGTCTGGCCGCGATCAGTCAGCCCTGGCTACAGCGACAGGCCTGCAGCTACCGCGGGCGCTGCTTGTGGGGATGCCCGCAGGATAGTTTGTACACGCCCTCTTTGACTCTGGAGGAATGCAAGCGGTACGAATCATTTCGCTATGCCCCTGGCCGCTATGCCAGTCATTTTCGAATCGATCAGCACGGGAGAGCCTCGCACCTCCTGGTCGATCGGCTTGACTGTGCCGGGCGAGAAGAATGGGCGCTCGACAAACTCGTGTTGGGAGCAGGTACTCTTTCAACCTCACGAATCGTCCTAGAATCCGTACGACAGCGTGACGGAACAATTTTGACACTCACCGGCTTGATGGATAATCAACAAGTCCTCGTGCCGTTTGTCAATCTGGACTTCCTGGGTCGTGCCTACAGCGACGTGCGCTATCAGTATCATCAGATCGCGTTCGGCCTGATCAATGACGATCCGTGTGATTATGTCCATTGCCTGCTCACTACACTCAAGTCTGCATTGGTTCACCCGTTGATTCATCGCACACCTGCTGACATGCGGTTTGCGATTTTCCTTTTCAGGCACCTGCGCGCGGCGCTCGGATTGGTCAATGTGAATCTCAGTGACGACAGGAGGAGTACTAACTATGTCACCTTGCAGAACGGCGACATGAAAACAGACGCGACACTCACGATCCATTATGAGCCAGGGGGGGCGCACGTGAATAAGGTTCGGCAGGCTCTGCGTCGCGTGAAGTCAGTTCTGTGGCAGTTGAATTGTGTCGTTCCTCCCGGACAGGTTCATGTGAGGCCAATGGGCGCCGGTGTCCATTATGCAGGAACCCTCCCGATGTGCCGTGAACGGCGACCGATGGCGGTCTCGCCGAATGGCCAAAGTTACGATTTTAGGAATGTCTATATCGTGGACGGTTCGACGTTTCCTGCACTGCCTGCAAAGAATATCACGTTTACTTTGATGTCTAATGCCGTTCGCATTGCTCAGACAAATTTCTGACCGTGCTTTTGTCGGATCCGGTCAGATCACGATGGCCGTCATAAGGACTTCATAGAGCAAGAGAACACGCCGGGGGAACTTTGTATGAGAGCACTCCACATACAGCAACAGTCGCGGGGCGTTATAGGTGTCGAGGGAAGGGGTATCGTCTGTTCGCAGGGTAGCACGGTGGGTCTCTGATGACATCACCTACACGCCCGAGAGTGGTCATTTTGGGGGCTGGGCCAGCCGGTGTGGGGGCAGCCTATCGTCTCATGCGAGACAACCGCTTCGATGTCACGATCTTGGAACGGAATGAAGTCGTCGGGGGCAATGCCGGAAGTTTCGCATTGGGAGGGCTGAATGTCGATTATGGAAGCCATCGACTTCATCCCTCGTGTGATCCACAAGTCTTCAAAGATATTCGAACCCTGTTGGGGGACGATCTGCTCGAAAGGCCGAGACATGGCCGAATTCATCTCAAGGGGAGGTGGATTCATTTTCCGTTGAAACCGGCGGACCTGATGATGAGAGTCTCTCCCACGTTTGCGTTCGGCGTCGGGCTCGATCTGCTCAAAAAGATGAGAGGATTCAGGCTCGACACCGAAACGCGGGAATCCTTCGCGACGGTATTGGAAGCCGGTTTGGGAGGGACGATCTGTCGAGATTTCTACTTTCCCTATGCGAGAAAACTGTGGGGTGTCGAGCCGGATGCGCTGTCGGGCACACAGGCCAAGAGGCGTGTGCAAGCGAGTTCGCTGTCCAAAATGTTTCGCAAGATCCTGGGGATGTGCCCGGGCGGACAACAGGGGAAACGAGGCGTCTTCTATTACCCTCACGGAGGGTTCGGCCAGATCACGGAGGCCTATTCGAAGGCCGCGGAAGCGGCCGGGGCGAAGATTCTGTTCCAGACGTCTGTCCGATCCCTGCAGGTGGACGGGAATAGGGTGCACACCGTCGTGGCCGAGCGTGACGGGAAGGAAATGCGTATCCAATGCGATCACGTATGGTCTACGATCCCTCTCACAGCGTTGGTGCGGTCACTCCACCCGGCGGCACCGCTCGATGTGTTGGAGAGCGCCGGGGGGCTGACGTTCAGGTCCATGGTTCTTGTGTACATCGTGCTCGAGCAGGACCGATTCACCGAATTTGACGCCCACTATTTTCCGGAAACATCGATCCCCGTCAGCCGGCTATCCGAACCAAAGAATTATAGCCTTCACGGTCGGTCCGGCATGACGGTTCTCTGTGCAGAGATGCCATGCTCTCTGGAGGATCCTGTATGGAACATGTCGTCGGATGAGTTGGGACAGGTGGTGTTGGATACCCTCTCGCGCCTGTCGCTTTCGGTCAAGGGACCGGTAAAGGAGGTTCTGGTTAAGAAGCTCAGCCATGCCTATCCCGTGTATCTCCAAGGATACGAGAGTCGGTTCAAGGCGATGGATGAATATCTCGAATCGATGTCGAATCTCTTGACCTTTGGACGACAAGGGCTTTTTGCGCACGACAATACCCATCATGCCCTTTTCATGGCCTATGCGGCAGTGGATTGCCTCCACCCTGAGGGCGCGTTCGCTTGGGATCGGTGGAAACAGTATCGAGCCGTCTTCGAGACGCATGTGGTCGAGGATTAGCCGAGAGACAGGATCGGGAACGAAGGGGGCTTGATGGAACTACGGTTTGGGCTCATCGGATGTGGCGGCATCGGTGCGTTGCGGGCGCAGGCGTTTGCACAGCTTCCGTCACATCGGCTCGTTGCGGTGAGCGATGCGATCGGGAGCCGCGCTGCGACCATGGGCGCAACGTACCGTTGTCAGGTGGAGGCCGAGTGGCGCGCACTGGTGCGCAGGCGGGATGTCGATGCGGTGATCGTGTCCACGCCGCCGTCGTTGCATGCCGAGATGACGATCGAAGCCCTGGAGAACGGCAAACATGTTCTCTGTGAAAAGCCCCTCGCGCGCACGTTGGAGGAATGCACCCGAATGAACCGGGCCGCCGAGCGAGGCGGACGTGTGTTGGCGACAGGGTTCAATTATCGATTCTATCCGTCCATGCTCAAAGCCAGGGAATTGTTGGACGTCGGCACGATCGGGGAACTGACCCATGTTCGCAGTTATGCAGGATATACCGCCAAGGATCACAATCATGAATGGCTGCATGACGCGGAAGTGATGGGGGGAGGTGCCCTGCGCGATAACGGCATTCATCTTCTCGACCTCACCAGGTACTTTATGGGAGAAGTGGCAGAGGTGAAGGGGTATGCGTCGAATACGGTATGGAAATTTCGCGGGTGTGAAGATAATGGCTTTGGCTTGCTCCGAAGTCCGACGGGAGTGATCGGTACCGTTCAGGCCAGTTGGACGGAATGGCGTGGGTATCAGTTTTTGGTGGAATTGTACGGAACGCGAGGATGCATTCGGGCCTGGTGCTTCCCGACGCTGCTCCAACTCATCCATTCGAATCAGGTCGGAGGGCCGGCCAAGAAGAAAACCTACTTTTTCCCCAAGGTGTTTTTCTTCGAGCATCTCCGGTCGTATCGTTGGGTCGTCGTCCAAAGTTTCGTGGAAGAAATGGCGGCTTTTGGCGTGGCCATCGGCGGAGGAGCCACGCATCTCGCAACTGGATACGATGGATTGGAGACGATCAGAATTGCAGAGGCCATCTGTCGTGATGGCCGTTGATCTCTGTCTCTTGCCCGAGAAGAGGAACGGTGCGCTCGGTCCGAACGGCGACGGTACCATCGCATACAGCGGACGGATTCGGGACGTTGGATCGTCCGTGAGGGATGAGGCGGGAGAATGATGATCAATTGGCGGAAGATGCATAGGGTCATGGCGGTATCGGTGGGGTTCCTCTTTCTATTGTGGATCGTGAGCGGAGTTATCATGGTGATGCCGCAGGTGAGCGTCGGTACGCTTGCTCCTGACCGCCCTATTTTTCAGCAGGAAGCTCTTCATGACTTGCGTATCTCTCCTGCAGATGCAATCAAGACGGTGAAGGGCCTGAGCCAGGGATCTGTTGCTGTCACGAATATACACTTGCGACCGCTTGCGGGGGCGATGGTGTACGAGATTTTCACCGGCAACGGAGGGTCTCACCTCATCGACGCCCGCACAGGAGCAGTGGTGACGGTGACGGAGCCGATGGCGGAGGCAATTGCTCATGCCATGATGATCGATGGAGTGAACGTCGAATCCTCGACGCTTGTGAGTGCGTACGGCACCGACTATATGTCCGGACCCCTTCCGGTGTATCGCATCCAAATGTCTGATCCATCGGCATCGGTCGTGTACGTCTCCGCGCGTAACGGGGACAGTCGATATACCAATCGTTGGATCAAGATTCGAGCGGGGCTCGAAGGACTTCATAGCTTTGATCCTATCGAGTGGATCACCGGTTCAAGTCTCCTCCGCAAAGGCCTCCTGCTCCTTGTCGGTCTGATCGGCGGAGTCGTTGCCCTCACCGGATACGCACTGGCGCTCCGCAGAGTTTGAACCGCGCGCGTCACGAGCGGGGGCCCCGATTTGCGCAGGATGGTTGCATCCTATCGTCTCAGCGTTCAGGTGGTGCGTTCGTTGTAGTTTCGAAACTACGACGATGGACTGAAGAGGAATACCCTGCAAGAGATCTGGCAATATCGATGAGCCGGTGGCTATGCCATGGGTGGGTGCTCTTGCCGGATCGCTGGGATTGTGACGGAAGGCGCAAACGTTCAATGACCAAAGGTGCATCAGGTTTGCCGGCAACGCGAATCGGGCCATGTGGGCTGACCCGGTGGATGGGGATAGTCTTGACCATTTCCCTGATCGGTTGTTCCCAACCCGGTGGGGAGGGGACAGCGCTGCCATCGGAAGGTCGCAATGTGCAGTCCATCGTATTCTCTACCTTGATGGGAGACAGCCATCTGACTGAGGTGAGAGACATTGCGGTTGACCGTCAGGGATCTATCTATGTCACTGGAGGAACTGAATCGGAGGATTTCCCCGTCACCCGAGGAGCGTTCGACGAAAGCTTTAACGGAGGGCTAGACGCGTTTGTCCTCAAGTTGACCGCGGCCGGAGAGATCATCTGGGCCACCTACCTTGGTGGTCCAAGCCATGACCGGGCCTATGCAATCGAAGTGGACGAGCAGGGTTATGTCTATGTCAGCGGACGAGCCGGCGACAAATTTCCTGTCACCGACAGAGTGTTTCAACCCCAATTTTTGGGTGGAATTCCTCAGGGGCCCTATCCATCCCAAAGTGGTTTCGTCGCCAAACTGTCACCTGAGGGAAACACGCTGGTCTGGGCGAGCTATTTTGGCGCAGGGGATGATCCTTCCCATCCGGTCAGAGACTTGGCCTTGGCTCGTGACGGCTCGATCCTCATCGCCGCCTCTTCGACGACCGGTGCCTATCCGAGAAGCATTCGTCAGGCCTTCGACAGAGGGTATCGGTCGCGGCATGCAGGGAAACGAGACGCGGTGCTGGCTCGCCTGAAGAATGACGGGACGGAAGTGGTGTGGGCGACCTATCTTGGGGGTCGAGAGTCGGAAGGAGGGGAAGGCTCCGTGCGCACCACGAGCAAGGGCAATGTCTATTTTTTGACGACGACCGAATCCAATGATGCGCCCGTGACCCCCGGAGTATATGGTCAGAACTATCACGGAGGAGGAGATTTCTACCTCGCGAAGTTCAATGTAGAAGGAGCGTTGTTGTTCGCAACCTATCTCGGCGGGTCGGATCTCGAGAATACTGAAACGCATGAACTGGCCGTCGATAAGGATGAAAACGCCATCATCGCGTCCGGCTCGCTCTCGACGGACTATCCGACCACGCTGGGGGTCGTCCAGCCGTCCTATGCCGGTTCAGGGGGAAGAGGGACCGGAGGGGGGACGAACTATCCCGGCGATGTGGTGGTTTCGAAGATCTCGGCCGACGGAACCAGGCTGTTGGCAAGCACGTTCATTGGAGGGAGACATGGGGAATCCGTCGAGGGCGTCGAGGTGGATTCCAACGGGGATGTGTCGATCACAGGCGCGACCTTTTCCGATGACTTTCCGGTCACCCCTAACGCCGTGCAATCGCGGTGGGGAGGGGAGGCGGATGCATTCGTGGTCAAGCTGTCGGCGGATCTGATGCACATCCTCTATGCCACCTATATCGGGGGAAAAGGGAGCGAGGCTTGTCGTGCCCTTGCCCTCAGTCCCGCAGGGTCGGTAATCATCGGCGGGGCAGTACGTTCCGGTGGCTGGCCGATCGTGAACGGGTTTCAAGGCGTCTCTGGCGTCCGTGGCGCCGGCGCTCTGCTCAGCCTGCAACTTCAAGAGAGAGTGCCGTGACTGGTGTTCCAGGGTTATTGAGGCGGTCGAGTATCTATTCCCCAAGTGTGAATCCATGTGTCGAATGATATGCAGGGATCGCTGCCATTCGCCACATGTAAAGGCAGGGTGAATCAGTGACGGTGCCAACGGACAGTCCGGGTCTTGAACTGAGTGTGGTTGTCGTGGTGTTGGAAGGCGGTGGGGCTCTGAGCCAATGCCTTGCGCAACTCGATCGGCAACGATTGGCGGGAAACCGTGAGGTCATTGTTCCCTACGACCAGCGCTTGCAGCATGTGTCCGATTTCACACGGGAGTTTCCGCAAGTCTCCTTTGTGCGCTGTGAGGGGCGGAAAACCTATGCTGAATTGAGGACTGTCGGCATTCTTCACAGTCGGGGGCGGATTGTCGCAGTGACCGAAGACCAGTGCCGGCCGCAGAACGATTGGTGCGACCAAGTGGTGAAGGGGCACGACTCCCATCACGCGGCGGTCGGGGGTGCCGTCGAGAAGCAGGCCCCGGATCGGGTGCTGGGCTGGGCCATCTATTTCGCTGATTACGTCCGTTATATGAGGCCGATGTCGCCAACCTTGACGGGACACCTCACTGATTGCAACGTCTCCTACAAGCGATCGGCCCTCGATGCGATTGTCTCGGTATGGGAAAAGGAGTTCCACGAACCCGAAGTTCATGGTGCCTTGCAGGCGGAGGGCCGGACTTTGTGGTTTGATCCTGAGATGGTCGTGTATCAAAGACGATCCATGAGATGGACGGAGGCACTGAATGACCGATGGTGCTTCGGTCGCCTTTTCGGGAGTAGACGAGTGGTTCATGCTTCGGTCGCGCACCGAATGGCGTATGGGGTCGCCGCATTAGCGACTCCCCTGCTGACGGTGCTGCGCGTGGCTCGAAACGTTTGTGAAAAGAGGCGATGCATCCTTCGATTCACCTGGACGCTTCCCGCGCTGATCGTGCTGAATTCTACCTGGGCGCTGGGAGAGTGTATGGGGTATTGGTCCGGACGACCTGCAGCCGCGCTCTTACCGGACAGCGAGGCGGTTGTCGGGCAAGAAGGAGCACCGCCAATATGATCTTCAAGGGAATCGAGATCTGTTGTCCGAAATGTCGGGGAGAGCTTGATGGCCATCAAGGCGAAGAGGGAATTCTCGAATGTCGCACGTGTCGTCAGAGGTATCCGATTCTGGTTGGTATCCCCGACCTGCGGATTTTCTCTGATCCCTATATCGGGATCGAAGAAGATCACGCGAAAGGCCTGAAGGTCGCCGACCATCTGCACAGTTCAACGTTAGCGGAATTGGTGGATTTCTATTACAGCACCACCTCCGTTGTCCCTCTCCACCATGCCAGGCAATATACGAGAGGGTTGCTGGCGGCTGAAGCGCGTGCACGGGCGGCCTTGGACGGATGGGAACAGGCAATTTATCCGAAGTCGTCAGGAGGGGCGACCCGCATATTGGAAATTGGATGCGGCACAGCGCCGCTGCTCGTGGCAGCGGCCCCCCGCTTCTCTTTGCTCGTCGGGGTGGACGTTGCCTTCCGGTGGCTGGTCGTGGCGAAAAAGCGGCTTCTGGAGGCTGGGCTCGACATCCCCATTGTATGCGCCTGCGCCGAAGCCCTTCCGTTTCCCGACGGATATTTTCATCGAGTGATCTCCGAGTCTTCGCTGGAACATATGAAGGATCGCCGGCAGGTCATGAAGGAATGCCGGCGTGTCCTGGTTCCCGGTGGGTACTTCTGTGTCTCGACCCCCAACCGTTGGAGTTGGGGGCCTGATCCGCAGGTGGGAGTACTGGCCGGCGGATATTGGCCGAAGAGGATCCTCAACGGCTATGTGACATGGCAAGGAGGAATTCCGCCTAAGCGGGATCTATTATCGAGCCGAACCTTGAGCATGCTGTTGCGAGACGAAGGCTTTACTGACGTACAGATTTTTCTTCCGGATATTGCCGATCAGCAGAAGAAGCAGTTCGGAATCGTGTTTCAATGGGTGGTCAATCTGTATGGGTTGTTCAAGCGTTTCCCGGTCTTGAGCAGTGTCATGTTCGTGATCGGTCCGTTGCTCCAGGGAATTGGTCGGAAGCCTCGCGAGTTGTCGGTCCAGTGTCAATGAGACGGGCCTCTTCTATCACGCTCGACGCCGGAGCATGAGTTCATACCGAAACATTCTGAAATTGTCCGCATGGGATATGATCGCCAAGGCGGCCTATTTCCTGGCCTGTCTGTATCTCGCCCGCATCATGGGTGTGGAACATTATGGGGTGTGGGAGTTCTCAATCTCCGTGATGGCCTACTTCCTCCTCATTGCGGACCTCGGAATGGAGGTGTGGGCGACGAGGGAAGCGACCAAGGGTGGAGATATTCCGGCCCTGGTCGGCAAAGTCGTGCCCCTTCGTCTTATTGGGGCTACGGTTGCTTTGGGAATTCTCCTAGCCATTCTACCGCTCTTGCCAGAATTTCCTCAGTTACACACGGTGCTCGTGGTGTTCGGGCTGACGCTTTTCCTGCAGGCCGCCAATTTGAAATGGGTGTTTATGGGGCAGGAGCGCATGGCCACTGCAGGCAAGGGGCTTGCGCTTACGCAGCTGGTGTTTGCAGGGGGAATCGTGGTGATGGTCAGAAGCCCAAACGATTTGATTTGGGCGCCGCTCGTGAAAGGACTGGGCGATTTGGCTGCAGTCAGTTTCTTTGGGAGACAGTTCCTCTCGACATACGGACTCGGTCGTATCAATTTTCGCTTGAGCGAGAGCTCGTCGATCCTACGACATGCGCTTCCCATGGGCGTTTCGAACGGATTGGGGTTACTGAGTTATAACTGCGACACACTACTGCTGGGATTTCTGTCCGGACCTAATGCGGTCGGTTTGTACAATGCCGCCTATCGCCCCGTGACCGCCGTGCTCGCGTTGCCCCTAACCTATTTCCAGGGACTCTTCCCGCTCTTGTCCCGAAAGCACCATGAGGACAGGCAGGGGTTCATTGGTACGTTGAGGCGGTCACTGGGCATTGCTGGTCTGATAGCGCTTCCCATCGGAGTGAGCGGCATGTTCCTGGGAGCTCCCGTACTCGACCTGTTGTTTGGCCCAGCCTATCTTCAGGCGAACACCGCGCTCCAGGTTCTCGTGTGGTCCGCGGTCCTGGTGATTCTGCGCGGCAGCTATCGCCAGGCGTTTATGGCCTGCGGCCGACAAACGTTAGATCTCCGATGCGCTGGCATTTCAGCAGCCTTCAATGTTGGACTCAACGTCCTCCTCATTCCCCCATACGGCATTATCGGAGCAGCGGCGGCAACGGTAATAGGGGATTGCATCTGGCTGACATTGGCGGTGCTGTACTGCAACCGCTATGTTGTACCGGTGCCTATACTTGAGCATGTATCCAAACCGCTCGTTGCCGCGGTCCTGATGGGAGGGGCATTCATTGCGTTCGCATCATTGCACTGGGTGTCACAGGCAGTCCTCGCTTGGCTGGTGTATCTCGTCTCCCTGTGGCTGATGGGGGAGAAAGAAGTTCGATCCTGGTTCATGATGGTTCGACCTGCTGTTTGACGCGGCAGGCATTACCCTGTGGGGCATGAATTGCCGAACCCGAAAGGATTTGCTAGACCGCCGTCGCGGGGCAGGTTTGATATTCCGGGATGATTGCACTATCCTTCACCCTCGACGCTGCTCCGCCTCAACTGCCCGGCCTATCGAGGGTCAGTTGATGATCACCCAGTCAAAGTTGAGGGCATTTCTGCCTTGCGCACTCACACTGGAGCAAACGCCAGGGAAACAATTCAAGAGTCTGTGGGCGCTCTCAAAGAACCTACGTGTTTTGGCGCATCAGGCACAATACTATCCAGAGCGGCGCTACAAGCTTGCGACCGTGATCGGGTGACATGTACTTGCGCGATAACTGCCGTGACGGGACCGATCTCAGCCCTTTGTTCGTGGAGAACGTCTATCGGGTCATACGCGTGGCTTATCCTTGCGATGTCCCGGATGTGGGGGCGAACTCGATCTATTTGTCCGATGGGTCCAGTCATATACCCCGGAGCCGCGCATTCACTGGTTCGAGCCGTTGACATCGAATGCAGCCATGGTGCGTAGAAACTGCTCTACTGCGATCGTCAATCAGATTGCCTTGGTCGGGATGCTGGGACGGTAGCCATCGGGGCTGATCCGCATGGGGTGATGGTGTCATCCATCGCGCAACCGTGATGCCTTAAGCCCATTGAAATCCAGGTCATGAAACTGGATACCTATGCGGATCAAGATGGCGTCAAAGAAGCGGTACTCCTGAAAGTCGAAACGGAGGGGATGGAAGTCGATGTATTGGATGGTGCCTCGAGCGTGCTGACATGGATGCACCAAGTCGCATCAGGAGACACATGGTGAGGTACGGCATAAGACTTCGTTGGATCGCCTCAAGGGTGCAGGGTTCCGGAGTGAAGCCGAAGAATGAAAGGGACGGGAATGATCTGGGCCTCACGCCACGAATACGATGTTTTCGAGCAATGTGCCGCACACAATTCTTATGTGACGGTCTGAGAAGGAGCGCAGGCATGTAAGGAGTATGACGCACCATGTACCAATCGCACTCTGTCTCTGTCGGGAAATTCCAAGATTCGATCCGCTGCTGGCGGCGGCTGACTGGGAAAATGTCCTCCAGGGATAGGTGACGAGCAGCCGATGAGGATTGTTGTACACCCCCGTTACCGGAGCCTCGTGAATCCAAAGACACGTGTGATCACCACGATGACCTGTTGTGCCTTGGCCCGAAGCCGCAACTCGGTCCGGGTTTTGCGCTTCCGACCGGCTCCGCAGCGCGTTGATATAGATTCATGTAGTCCGGAGTCCTCGGAGCCACCCGGTGAATCACGGCCGTTTGTTCTTGGTAGACCTGATCTCCTTAGACCCCCCTCTCCCCCCTATGATGGAGCAGGTGAAGATTGTGTTACGTGATGTGCTCGAAATGGAATTCAGAGATTAACAGAGGAGACACAGCATGCGCGCCTTGATAACGGGTGGTGCGGGATTCGTCGGGTCACACTTGGCCGAAGCGCTCTTGAATCAAAACGCCTTTGTCACGGTGATCGATGATCTGTCCACGGGTAGCATTACCAATATTCGTCATCTGAAAAACCGCTCGGGATTTTCAT
>WBZQ01001191.1_pt2 | contig 13960 bp, 7 predicted proteins | sample 5204251 | NCBI WGS metagenome assembly WBZQ01 (sample SAMN12412402, study PRJNA552823) | activated sludge metagenome | isolation source: activated sludge from nitrification reactor of wastewater treatment plant... | place: USA: Virginia | collected 2017-09 | reverse complement strand
TCCCCCTTCATCCGCAACAGTTGCAATCACCTTAACTCGCCTAGGAGCACCTGCGCAGTTATTCAAGTTTAAACCAGAAGCAGAATATTTATTGGGCGACCAAGTCGTCGAAGAACCACATTCTTTTGATGTGGCAATCGCAATTGAACGCAATGGGAAATTGATGCATTGGAGCTACAGTCAAGTAGAAGGGCGGATAGAAATGCCCGATGAAATGCTCAATAGCATGGGCATCGAGCTACTTACTGCAGGCCCTGCGGTGATCAAGCCAAAACTTAAATTGCCCGGTGAAATCATTTTCAATGAGCACAATATTGTTAGAGTCGTTCCTCGGGTTCCCGGATTGGTAACCGATGTGCAAGGGCATCATGGCCAACATGTCAAGCAAGGCGATGTGTTAGCCATTATCGAAAGTCCAGCCTTATCGGATTTACGTAGCCAATATTTTGTTGCGAGAAAACGGCTGGGATTAGCAAAGACAACCTACGAGCGTGAAAAAAAACTCTGGGAAGAAAAAATCTCGGCCAAGCAGGATTTTTTAAATGCGGAAGAATTGTGGCAAGAAGCACAGATTAACATGGAAGTAGCCACAAGCAAATTACGTGCATTGGGAGTAAAACCCGAGACTCATCATCAGGCCACTGATTTCTCTAATTTTGTCGTTCGCGCACCTATTTCGGGCATTATTATCGCCAAAGCGATAGCACGCGGTGAAGCGTTGAAAGAAGATAAGGAGATTTACACCATTGCAGACGTAGCCACCATCTGGACGGCTGTTACGGTTTATCCTAAAGACTTGAGTGCAATCCACGTGAATCAAAAAGCGAAAGTCAAAGCGACAGCTTCGAATATCGAAAGCGAAGGTACGGTCACATACATTTCTACGCTGATCGGCGGACAGACACGCACGGCCACTGCCCGAGTTGAATTGGATAATGCTGACAATCAGTGGCGCCCCGGTATGTTTGTCAATGTTGAGTTAGTATCCGAAGAAATCAAAGTTCCGATTGCGGTATCAGTCAGTGCCATACAAACATTTCGTGATTGGTCGGTGGTTTTTGGACGCTACGATAAGTTTTTTGAAGTACGCCCATTAGAAATGGGACTCAGTGATGGCGAAATGGTGGAAGTTTTGAAAGGAATGACAGCAGGAGATCGCTACGCCGCTGGAAACAGCTTTGCGCTGAAGGCCGAAGCAGGTAAAGCAGGAGCAAGTCATGATCATTAGACGCAATATTCCTCTAGAGTAAACCATCATGTTAGAAACCATTTTACATTTATCCATTTACCGACGTGGATTAGTATTGCTCGCAATAGCGATGATGGCTGCAATAGGCATTTACAGTTACCAGCATCTTCCGATTGATGCAGTTCCTGATATCACTAATGTACAGGTGCAAATTAACACGAATGCACCAGGCTATTCACCGGTTGAAGCTGAGCAACGTATCACCTTCCCCATTGAAACCATTATGGCAGGCTTGCCAAAATTGGATTACACCCGCTCGATTTCTCGCTATGGATTATCGCAAGTAACCGTGATCTTTAAAGATGGCACCGATATTTATTTTGCTCGACAACAAGTCAGTCAACGAATCCAAGAAGCGAAGGGACGCTTGCCGGTTGGTATCGAACCGATCATGGGACCAATTTCCACTGGCTTAGGCGAGATCTTCATGTGGACCGTTGATACCGAAAAAGGCGCAAAGAAACCGGACGGTAGCGAATATACACCAACGGATTTGCGCGAAATTCAGGATTGGGTCATTCGTCCACAGCTTCGAATGGTAAAAGGGGTTACCGAAATCAACACTGTCGGTGGATATGTCAAACAATATCATGTGGTGCCTTATCCCGAAAAAATGATCTCGCTTGGATTGACATTGGCGGATCTCATGCTGGCTTTGGAGCGAAATAATTTGAATGTTGGTGCCGGTTATATAGAAAAAAGCGGCGAGCAACAACTGGTTCGTATTCCGGGGCAAATCACGCATATCGAAGAAGTTAGCAATATTATTGTCGGTTCACCGCAGGGAATGCCGATTCGTGTCAAAGATGTAGCTGACGTCTTGATTGGGAAGGAGCTACGCACTGGCGCCGCAACACAAAATGGCAAAGAAGTCGTCATGGGCACCGCGCATATGTTGATTGGAGAAAACAGCCGGATCGTTTCACAAGCTGCTGCGAAAAAATTAACCGAAATCAATCAAAGCCTGCCGGAAGGTATCGTAGCAACACCTGTGTATGATCGCACCATATTAGTCGACAAAACAATCCATACCGTAGCAACCAATCTGATTGAAGGAGCGGCGCTAGTTATTGTCGTATTGTTGTTGTTTTTGGGTAATTTGCGTGCCGCCCTCATCGCTGCTTTTGTCATTCCTTTATCGATGCTCTTTACCTTCACTGGCATGGTAACCAATCATGTCAGCGCTAATCTAATGAGCTTAGGTGCGATTGATTTTGGCATTATCGTGGATGGCGCAATCGTCATTGTCGAGAATAGTATTCGGCGGCTGGCGCATGAGCAGATGCGGCTAAAACGAGAATTAACGCTATCTGAACGTCTCGATTTAGTATTTGATGCTTCCAAAGAAGCCCGCCGAGTACTGATTTATGGCGAACTCATTATCATCATCGTGTATTTGCCAATTTTTGCTTTAACCGGGGTAGAAGGAAAAATGTTTCACCCGATGGCATTGACAGTAGTAACTGCATTAGTAAGCGCGATGATTCTTTCGATTACTTTCGTACCGGCTGCAATTGCGTTCTTTCTGTCTGGCAAAGTACAAGAAAAAGAAAGCCGTGTCATGCAATGGGCAAAAAAAACTTACTTGCCACTGTTGACAGCAACCCTAAATAACCGCGAACTGACCGTAACCATTGCGATCGTGGTCGTCGTGCTATCCGGCCTATTGCTAACACGCATCGGCAGTGAGTTTGTACCCAGTTTGAATGAAGGAGATATTGCCTTGCACGCAATCCGTATCCCGGGTACCAGCTTAACCACAGCCATTGACATGCAAAACGAGCTCGAAAGAACCATCAAAAACTTTCCCGAGGTCGAACGTGTATTTTCCAAAATTGGTACTGCCGAAATCGCTACCGATCCAATGCCACCCAGTGTGGCAGACACCTTCATCATACTCAAACCCCAATCGGAATGGACAGGTTCCTATCGAACTAAAGCTGAATTAATCGCTGCAATGGAAAAAATAGTACATCAAGTTCCTGGTAACAATTATGAATTTACCCAACCAATACAAATGCGATTCAACGAATTGCTGTCCGGTGTGCGTGCTGATGTTGCCGTCAAAGTATTTGGTGATGATATCGATAAGCTATTAGATATCGGCAAAAAAATTGAGCAACTCCTAGCAACCGTACCTGGCGCCGCAGATGTACGAACAGAGCAAGTAACTGGGTTGCCGGTACTATCGATTCAAATGGATCGCACCAAAATGGCGCGCTACGGCTTAAATGGCCGTGATGTGCAAGATGTAGTAGCGATGTCTGTGGGCGGAAGAAGCACCGGATTAATTTTTGAAGGCGATCGACGTTTTGATTTGCAGATACGCTTACCTGAGCATTTGCGCGTCGACATTGAAGCATTAAAACGTTTGCCTATTAGCATTCCATTGCAAAGTGTAGCATTACCAGCCAATGCACCACAGGGAATAGGAGTGCAAGGAGGCCAAGCAGCCCAGGCTGCCAAGCCCGTTTTTGTCAGCTTGGGTGAAGTAGCCAGCTTTGAAATGACACAAGGCCCCAACCAAATCAGCCGGGAAAATGGTAAACGCCGTATCGTAGTAACAGCGAATGTGCGCGGTCGCGATTTAGGTTCTTTTGTGAACGAGGCAGAACAGTTAATTAATAAAAAAATTCGTATCCCACCTGGTTACTGGACAACCTGGGGCGGTCAATTTGAGCAGATGATTTTTGCCGCACAACGTTTGCAGATTGTTATTCCATTAGCATTAGCATTAATCTTTATCTTGCTGTATACCATGTTTGGAAATTTCCGCGACGGACTTTTAATGTTTACCGGTGTACCGTTTGCACTAACTGGAGGGATATTGGCGCTATGGCTACGCGATATTCCGCTCTCTATTTCCGCAGGAGTTGGGTTTATTGCACTTTCAGGGGTTGCCGTGTTAAATGGACTGGTGATGTTGGCATTTATTCGCGGTTTGATTGAAAAAGGCATGTCTCTGGATGAAGCCATTCAAACAGGTGCGCTGACACGATTACGTCCAGTATTGATGACCGCGCTGGTGGCGTCGATTGGATTCTTGCCAATGGCATTAGCTACTGGAACTGGCGCAGAGGTGCAACGTCCTCTTGCAACCGTTGTTATTGGAGGAATTTTATCTTCGACTACGTTAACACTGTTGGTGTTGCCCGTTTTATATCGAATCACTCACGGTAGAGAAAGAAAGCTACGCGAAGATCCTTTGAATTTAGAAGAGAAAAGTTTATAAAAATAAACCCCTAGTTTTTAAGGCTAGGGGTTAAGAAAATTAAGCTTAATTATGCAACGATCGTCGCATTAGCGTTATCTTCTTATTTATCATCGGCTTTATCTATATCTAATGATGGTTCAGAATCTCTAGGAGCATATGCTGAAGGAGGTGGTTTGTCCATTGGATGGCCATCTAAACTTTTCTTTCCTTCACAAGCCGCCAGAAATAATGTTGCCAGTGCGATTATCAACAGTAACAATAATTTATTCATGTAAAATTCGATCTCCTGTTTTTCAAATTAGATTACAAGTCGTAGCATAATGGAAGTTGTTCTTTTTTACAATTCCAGCCAGATGGATATTGGATATCTTCATGACAGCCCCAGACGTTCTACATTTAATCTAGAAGCCGCCGTTGATCACGCGATTGCCTATTAGATCAATACGTGTTCTATCTTTCAACCGTTTGGGTATAAATTATTAGATTTAATCATCCAACCTAATAGCAGCTTGTTTAATTTAAACAGTGGTTCAAACATATTGGAAAACTTTATCTAGGGAATAGACTAAAACTTCTTATGCAGCAAGATGTTATCATTATTGGCGCGGGAGTCATCGGACTAGCAACAGCTGAGCAGCTTTTATTGCAAGGCGCCAAAGTTACTCTGATAGAACGCAATGAAGTCGGCCTAGAATCATCTTGGGCAGGCGGGGGAATTTTGTCGCCACTCTGCCCCTGGGATTATTCCGATGATGTCAATAGGCTTTCTCAATACAGCGCTCAATTATTCCCACAATGGACGTCAAATTTATATAAAGCGTCTGGGACCGATCCTGAATATTTAATCTCGGGTATGAAAATTTTATCCTTTGTTGATAAAAAAATTATTGAAGATTGGCGCCTACAGTACCCTACCAAAATCAAATATCTTGCAACCTCGCACACAGATACTCACTTAAATAAGAAGCACAATCCCGGTAACCAGGATCAGGAAAATAATTCGTCAATCTTGATGCCAGATATTGCGCAAGTACGTAACCCTCGATTACTAAAATCTTTGCACATAAGCGTTTTACAATTGGGTGGAAAAATTATCGAAAATTGCGTAGTCAATCAAATCAACATACGGAATCATAACGTTCATTCATTGACTACTGCACAAGGCCAGATTTTCGCAGATTACTATGTCATCAGTGCAGGTGCATGGAGCAAAACCCTTCTGGGATCCCACGCCTTAGGGATAGACATTAAACCCATCAAAGGTCAAATGCTCTTATTTAAATTTAATGAGCCTCCCATTACCAACATTCTAATAAAAGATGATGTATATGTGATCCCGCGACAAGATGGCCATCTACTTGTGGGAAGCACGATCGAAGATGTTGGTTTTAATAAAAAAACTACCATCACAGCACGCAATAACTTGATGCAAAAAGCACGTGAGATATTACCGTCTCTGGATAAAATGCCTATCATCAAGCAATGGGCTGGATTACGCCCTGCCACAAAAAAGAATTCGCCTTATATCGGTAGGCATTCGACGCTATCTAATTTGTTTATAAATGCCGGTCATTTTCGCTATGGAATAGTTATGGCGCCTGCTAGCGCTGAGATTCTAACCAATGAAATTACCAATCATTCTCAAAAAATTGATATCAGCCCTTATCAACCGGGATCAGCTTTCCGGACAGAATTACAATAGGATATCTGACTCAGTATCACTCCGATATAGAGACTAATACTTGAATAACCACAAAACCAATAAATCGGATAGAAAAACGATCCTCAAATTATTGCGGAACTTCAGCTAACGGGATACCCAACGCTCCGGCAACGCCTGCTCCATAGGCTAAATCAGCTTTGAGACAATGACTAATGTGGCGAACCTGAATTTCACGCGGCACACCATTCAAAGAACGCGCAGTATTCTCAAAGAGAACTTGCTGTTGTGCCGGCGTCATTAGGCGAAACAAAGCACCGGGCTGTGAATAGTAATCAGTGTCTTCACGATGATTCCAATGACCAGCCGCTTGATTCAAACCTAGTAGAGGCTCTGCAAGCTCTGGTTGATCTTTCCATTCATCCGCGCTGTTAGGTTCATAACCTAGCGTACTGCCGTAGTTGCCATCCACGCGCATAGCGCCATCTCGATGGTAACTATGAACTGGACAACGTGCTGCATTCACTGGAATTAAATGATGATTAACACCTAAACGATAGCGCTGTGCATCGCCATACGAAAACAATCGCCCCTGCAGCATCTTATCTGGAGAAAAACCAATACCGGGTACAACGCTGGCTGGATTAAAAGCAGATTGTTCTACCTCAGCAAAGAAATTCTCGGGATTACGATTCAATTCCATCACACCAACTTCTTTCAATGGATAGTCCTTGTGTGGCCATACCTTAGTGAGATCGAATGGATTATAGGGTACTTTTGCAGCGTCAGCTTCCGGCATAATTTGGACGTACATCGTCCATTTAGGGAAATCACCTCTTTCCAAGCTCTCGTACAGGTCACGCTGATGGCTTTCACGATCTTTGCCGATAATGGTTTCAGCCTCTTCATCAGTGAGATTGCGGATACCTTGTTGCGATTTCAGGTGAAACTTGACCCAGTAGCGCACATTGCTCGCATTGATGAAGCTAAACGCATGACTGCCGAAACCGTTCATATGGCGATATGAAGCCGGAATGCCGCGATCACTCATGACGATGGTAATTTGATGCAATGCTTCCGGCAGCAATGTCCAAAAATCCCAGTTATTTTTTGGGCTACGCATATTGGTACGTGGATCGCGTTTCACAGCATGATTGAGATCAGGAAATTTCAGCGGATCGCGCAGGAAAAATACCGGTGTATTGTTGCCAACCAAATCCCAGTTACCTTCCTCGGTATAAAACTTCAATGCAAAACCACGAATATCCCGTTCCGCATCGGCTGCGCCTCGCTCTCCAGCCACAGTAGTAAAACGTGCAAACATCTCGGTCTTTTTACCAACAACAGAAAAAATTTTAGCACGCGTATACTGGGTAATATCATGCGTCACCGTAAATGTCCCATAAGCACCAGAACCTTTTGCGTGCATACGTCGTTCAGGAATCACCTCACGATCAAAGTGTGCAAGCTTCTCCAGATACCATACATCTTGTAGCAATTGCGGCCCACGTGGCCCGGCAGTCATGATATTTTGATTATCAACGACTGGACATCCGAAACTGGTAGTTAATTTTTTGTTATCACTCATGTGAACCTCTTTTTGTTAGTTAAGTGAGAATCTCCTTAAACCCTTTCGTTGACTGCACAAAAAAACTATTTAGCATTAAGGTGCTGGTTAAATCAATACGTAATTTATCCTTCCACTTCACTACCGTTACGCTAATGAACCAGTATTGCAACCCAATTCAAGTTTAATTTGTGATACTTACAATGGGACAGCTGTTAGATCGAATTAGTTTGTCGATTCTCAGATTTTGATGTTACCCGCTGCATGCGTAAAGGAAACTTTCTCAATCCGATCAAACCCCAAGTTACTGCTTTTCGAAATACTGTTAATAGTAATAGGGAATGGTGGACTCAGTGATGGGTCCGTTGAAGATAGGGTTAATTCCGATTTAAACCTGATAATTTCTAGGATTGCACGGGAAGATGGTACGCCAGATTACTCTGTTCTGGTTTGTTCAGCTTAAAAACATTTACAGCCAAATAGAATAGCACAAGCATTGTTATCTGGCATTGCACGGTGTTTTCATCACAAAAAAATCCACGACTCTAGCTAACGTCTGAATTACTTAATTTCATTCTCAAACGAGCAATATCTTTAATTTGTATATGCTTATTATCCACGGTAATAATCTCTTCATCCTGGAATTTTGAAAAAGCACGGCTAACCGTTTCAAGTTTTAATCCAAGATAACTGCCTATTTCTTCCCGAGTCATACGTAAATTGAAATTATATTCAGAATACCCTCGTAGATGAAAGCGGCGTGACAAATTGAGTAAAAAGGAAGCCAAGCGTTCTTCAGCTTTCATACTACCCAGTAGTAACATCACTCCGTGGTCCCTAACAATTTCACGACTCATGATTTTATGAAAATGACGCATTAACGAGGGTATGTCACGACTGATTTCCTCTAATTTCGCAAAAGGAATCTCGCAAACCTCGCTGTCTTCAAGTGCTATTGCATCGCAGGTATGCGCATCGGTACTAATCGCATCTAAACCGAGTAACTCTCCAGTCATATGAAAACCTGTAACCTGATGGCGCCCATCTTGTTCTAAAACACAAGTCTTTAAAAAGCCACTACGGACAGCATACAAAGACTGGAACTTTGTTCCTGCATGATGCAAATAACCGCCACGAGTGATTTTTCGCTTCTGACTGACGATATCTAACTTCTTCACTTCATCTTCATTTAGACCTACCGGTAGACATAATTCACGCAAGCTGCATGCAGCACAGCTTGACTTGAACTGCACAATATCAAGCTGACAGTAAATCGAAGGTTCTATCAATACGGGTTTAAACAAGATATAGTTAATTACTCTAAAAAAAACAAAAAATTACTCGTGGTGCAAGGCAGAAATGTCATCAATTTTTCTGATATTCCATTAAAAAATATAAAAAAAGAGATTAGTTGACAAAAATCAAAATAACCATTCGTGATGCAGTCAAAATACCATACCAGCTAAGTTATAAACGATTTATGTTTCTGTTACCAGCAAAGCACTTAATGGATGAGATGATGCTATATAACGTACAAAATCTCAGCATTAAGATTTAACCCCCAAGCCTGCTTGCTACAATCACCTTAACCGAGTAAGCCGTTACACCACTCTGCCCCAATCGAATGATTTATTTACTGACTTGGCTATTCGTCAAAATATAATCTGCTAAGCGATTTGCGGACTCACCTTGAATATTCTTAAAAGCAGGCATACGCATACTACCTGTTTGAAATTTCTTAATGATCGCGTCTTTATTGGCATTATTTCCACTCAAAACCATTGCAATACTCGCGCTTACAGGTTTATGGCACTCGGTGCAGGCGGTGCTGAAAATTTGCTCTCCAGAAGCATCAGCGGGTGGTGTATAGTCTCTACTAGTCCCACATCCTGTCAATACTAATAAAGCAGCAACACAATATACTTTTTTCATACTACATTTCTCCAATTGATTAGCAAATTTCTGTAGTTCTATTATTTTTTATAATTATAAAATAGACACAGGCTATTGATGGGCTTCTAACGAATTATTTTTCTGTTCATTAATCCTGATCTAATCTAGCTTAATATTTGTATTCAAAAAGCTAGAATGACGAACATTACCTAGTTGCACAACATTTTGTCAAACGATTATTTCCAGAACCTCGCAACCATCTATTCTAATGAAACTTGGGTTATAAAAAAACAGAAACCCCTGTTATACCACGGTTTCTTCTTAACATATTCTTAACATTGGCTATGTTATCGTCATCTTACCTTGCTACCGACGCAAGGTTTAGATTGATCGCTTGAAGAAAAAAGAAATACTCGATTAACACCAAACAGCGTCATTTAATTAAATGACAGGTTGTTGCTAGCACTGAGCATGCATCATGTTCATTAGAACAACAAGAGGGTATGTGCTATTGCATATCACAAAATAATAATTGTCACAGAGGGAAATTGAATGGTTAAAAAGATAAAAGTTTTAATTTTCTTAGCGTTGCTAAGTGTCTCTTCAGTAAAGCAAGCATCTGCGGATGCCACTGTCGAAGATTTTCAAGTGTGGGGAAATGTTACTGCATTGGGTAATTTCGGTTTCATCAATCCAAACAACCCGGATCTGAAGAAATTCAGATGGTGGATGGAAGGGCAAGGGCGTTTTGGTAATGATGCGACTCAATTCACGCAATCCTTGGTGCGTCCCGGCGTGGGCTATGCGATAACCGATAAACTGGTAGCGTGGGTTGGCTACGCTTGGGCACCAACGGCAGAACCGCTTTCAGTTGCACACCCATTTAATGAACACCGCTTATGGCAACAAGTTACTTGGGCTGATAACTTCCCAATCGGAAGACTGTCACTGCGTAGCCGTTTTGAGCAACGATTCTTTGATCATAATGCACCCATTTCTGGTAGCGATGACGTAGCTCATCGATTCCGCCAATTGGTTAAGTTAGCCGTTCCAATAACAGCAGTAGATCCGAATCTTAGTTTCATTGTCCAAAGCGAATTGTTTATTGCGATGAATACCGTTGACAATCCTGCGTTTATTTCTCGCGGCTATGATCAAAATAGGGCATTTGCTGGGTTGGGTTACAAGATCAATCAGTATGCAACCGTTGAAGTTGGTTATATGAACCAGTTTATTAATAGGCCACATAGCGCTCGTCCAGACCAAATGATGCACAATTTTGTGGCGAATCTTTTCCTGAACTTCTAGTCTCTAGTCGCTCTTATCTTAGACAGAACAATCCTATCTAATAAGATATATTGCTAAGTTTCTCTTCCGGTTAGTATTTCATTCATTTGCACTATTGCAATAGAAAGGATACTAACCGGTTCCTCTTTTTTTAATTCCGATCACTTTCTGGAATGCCGCTCTCGGATTTATAATCAACGATACCTCGTAGTTAGAATACCCCTGTACTGCGTGGAATTCTCGTTATGTCATTATTTTTAAAAATTCATTCTGATCACACCTTTCATGCGTGACTTTAAGACAGGCCAACGATGGATCTGTGATGTTGATTTATCACTGGGTTTAGGTACGATTCAAACGGTTCACCCCAGAATTATCAACATTATTTTTAACGCAACCGGTGAGGTTCGTTCGTATGCGAAAGCTTCAGCACCATTGACGCGGGTTGTTTTCCGAGTAAATGACACAATCAGCAGTCAAGATGGCGTCACCCTAAAAGTCTTACACGTTGTTGAGCAAGATGGCTTGCTATTTTATTCGGGAATAACAGCAACTGATCAAAAAATTGAGCTATCCGAAACAGATTTAGCGTATCAAGTACGTTTGAATCGCCCGATAGATCAGTTGATGTTGGGGCAACTTAGTCAAAACAAATGGTTTCAAGTTCGCTACAAAACATTACTAATGCGCCACCGCTTCGCACAAATGCCACTGTACGGTTTAATAGGTACTCGAACCAGCTTAATACCACATCAACTCTACATCGCACATGAAGTTGCACATCGTTATGCTCCTAGGGTTTTACTGGCAGATGAAGTAGGATTGGGAAAAACCATAGAAGCCGGCTTGATCCTTCACCAGCAACTCTTAACAGAGCGTGTTAAACGCGTATTAGTGATCGTTCCGGAAACATTGACTCATCAATGGTTAGTTGAGATGCTACGACGTTTTAATCTGCGATTCAGCATTTTTGATGAGCCACGATACCAATCCATACAACAAAGCGCGCCGGAGGATAACCCCTTTCATACGGAACAATTGGTACTATGTAGTTTGGACTTTCTGCGTGATAGCAATTCATCGTTTCAGTCCGCATTAGCCGGAAATTGGGATTTGCTAATCGTTGATGAAGCACACCACCTTCAATGGAGTGAACATTCAGTCAGCCAAGAATACCGCATTGTTGAAGCATTATCGGCCTGTACGAGCGGGGTCTTATTACTGACGGCCACCCCTGAACAGTTAGGTAAAGTAGGCCACTTTGCACGTTTACGACTCCTCGATCCTGATCGTTTTACTACGCTCTCTGATTTTGTGGCTGAAGAACAGCGCTACGGCCCTATCGCCGAAGCGATTGAGAATTTATTAAGTAACGAAGAATTGATCCCAAGCAATAAACGAATCATTGCTAAGACTCTGAACTCTACCGAATCAACAAAATTGTTAACGCAATTGACGAACAAAAAAAATACTGACGATCAGATTCGTCAATCCAGAAAATTACTGGCCGATCAATTGCTTGATCGGCACGGTACGGGCCGGATTCTATTTCGTAATAATCGTGCCACCATTAAAGGATTCCCAAAAAGAAAATTGTTTCCAGCACCACTGCCGTTACCTGAACAATACCACCAATACTTACAAGATCTCACCACAACCTATTTATCGAAACCACATTTGCTTTTGAACCCTGAATTGCTATACCAGGCCAGATCTAAGCCCGGTAGTACCGATTGGACTACAATTGATCCACGTATTTCATGGTTACAAAATTTGCTCAAGAAGCTGAAAACAGAAAAAATACTGATTATTACTGCCAACGCGCAAACAGCACTCGATATAGCCAAGGTACTTAAAATACTAACAGGCAGACACACTCCTGTTTTTCATGAGAGTTTGAATTTGATTGAACGTGATCGCGCGGCTGCACTCTTTGCCAATAACGATGACGGTAGCCAAGTTTTAATTTGCTCAGAAATCGGTAGCGAAGGTCGCAATTTCCAGTTTGCGCATCATTTGGTATTGTTTGATTTACCATTGAATCCTGATTTACTAGAGCAACGCATCGGCCGACTTGATCGCATCGGCCAATCTAGCACCATCCATATACATGTTCCCTACTTAGAAAACAGCGGATTGACTGTAATGTTTCACTGGTACCATGAAGGACTCAATGCATTTGAGAAAACCTGCCCTGCAGGACAAACTGTTTTTAAGCAAATTGAAGCTGAGCTAATTGCAATCTTGCATCAAGCACCAACGAATCTCAATAAGCTCCCGAGTCTACTTAATATGACGCGGTCAATCAGTAAAACCGTTAACGAGCAACTGCGGCATGGCCGCGATAAATTATTGGAATATCATTCGTTTCGCCCCGAGATTGCAAAAGAACTACTACAGCTCGCACTCTCTCAAGAAAATGATTCGTCACTAGCACATTATATGGAAGAAGTTTTTGATTGCTGTGGTGTCCATATCGAAGAACATCGCTCGGGCAGTTTCCATATTGAACCCAGCGAACACATGATGATCCCTTTTCCTGGCCTGGATAATGAAGGCTCTATCATCACCTACTCGAGATCCGTAGCCTTAGCAAACGAAGATATGCATTTTCTAACCTGGGAACACCCTATGGTTTTACATGCACTGGACAGAATCATCGGAGATGAATCGGGTAACGCAGTGATCACTTCTATTCAGCATAAAAATATACCACCTGGAACCTTGTTATTGGAATGCCTTTTTGTCGTACAAACACACCACATCGCATTTCAGCAAATCAACCATTATTTGCCACCCACAATGATCCGCACTTTAGTCGATGAAGAAAACAATGACTATCAAGCACAATTCTGCCATGAATCGATCAACCTGTTGCTAATGCCTGTTGCTATCAACATCGCCAAGCAGATTATTCAATTAAAGGAAAATAGTATTCTTGATCTGCTTACCCTAAGTGAAGAATGCGCAAGCAAACAAATACCCGAGATTATTTCACAGTCCCATGAGAAGGCAAAACAACTCATTTCACCTGAAATTAAAAGACTAAGGGCTTTAAAAAAAATCAATCCTAATGTTCGTGATGAAGAA
>WBZQ01001896.1_pt1 | contig 13967 bp, 16 predicted proteins | sample 5204251 | NCBI WGS metagenome assembly WBZQ01 (sample SAMN12412402, study PRJNA552823) | activated sludge metagenome | isolation source: activated sludge from nitrification reactor of wastewater treatment plant... | place: USA: Virginia | collected 2017-09 | reverse complement strand
CAATCCACCGGCTTCTAAAGTTATGACGGGGGCGGACACCTCCAATTCATCCAATCAACGACATGATCCACTTCCAGTACCGGGAGATGGTCTCACCTCATCGATTGCAGAGTCGAACGGAATTGCTGCTGGGATTGAAGGCGCCACTCCATCAATCACGCCGAATTTATTTGTCAATGGTGAAAAGATCACCGTCAAAACGGACATGGTCGTTGCGGAAATCGATACGGCCGGTGGCGATATCCGGCAACTCGGAATAATTGAGCATCCATCCCGCGAGGATGAAAGCAAGCCATATGAATTGCTGCTGGATAAAACCGCACGCTTTCAGGTTGCGCAATCTGGGCTCATTGGCGAAGGATTGCCCAGTCATAAAACAAAATATACGTTAGATTCTGATCAGTTTAATTATGAATTGGAACCCGGACAAGACAAAGTAGTGGTGCGCCTTCTTGCACCCGAGGCCGATGGTATACAGGTTGCTAAAATTTTCACCTTTCATCGTGGAAGCTATGTCATTGATGTGGAATTTGAAATCATAAATCATAGTGAAACCACCATCATTCCTTTCTCTTATTTTCAGATGCTGAGAGATGCCAATGACCCCACAGGCGCTAGCTCAATGGTTCATTCGTATACGGGTCCCGCGATGTACACCGAAGCAGAAAAATTTTTGAAAATAAAATTTTCGGATCTTGACAAGAATAAAGCAGAATACCCGACTAATGCCGACAATGGCTGGATAGCCATGCTGGAGCATTATTTTCTAACGGCATGGCTTCCACCGCAAAATACACCTCGGGAATATTTTGTAAAGCGCCTTGCACCGAACCAATACACCGCGGGCGTGATAGCACCTGTCGGAGCCGTTGAAGCCGGCCAAACCAAACATATCACCATGCCCTTCTATGCCGGTCCTCAAGAACAGAACAAACTAGCCGAACTGGCTCCTGGCTTGGAACTCACGGTTGACTATGGGTGGCTAACAGTATTGGCCAAGCCACTTTTCTGGCTTCTATCGTTTTATTACTCATGGGTAGGTAACTGGGGTGCAGCCATTATTCTATTGACGTTGACGGTCAAGCTGCTATTTTTCCCTTTGTCGGCAGCGGGGTATCGCTCAATGGCGAAGCTACGGGTAGCAACACCTAAACTGCAACGGATACGCGAACAATACGCCAGCGACCGGCAGCGCATGCATCAGGCCATGATGGAGTTTTACAAGGAAGAAAAAATCAATCCGATGGGAGGATGCCTGCCGATTCTGGTTCAGATTCCAGTATTCATCGCGTTATTCTGGACGCTGATGGCTGCCGTTGAACTGCGCTATGCGCCATTAGCCCTTTGGATCACGGATATGTCTGTACCTGATCCGTATTACGTGCTGCCGGTCATCATGGGTATTTCGATGTGGTTGCAATCAAAACTAAGCCCAACACCAGCCGATCCGATTCAGGCAAAAGTCATGCAGATTATGCCGATTGCTTTCAGCGTTTTCTTTTTCTTTTTCCCTGCCGGTCTTGTTCTTTATTCGCTGTGCAACAATATTCTTTCCATTCTGCAGCAATGGCAAATAACAAAGATGTATGAAAATAAATCGGCAGAGTCTGCAAATAAGGGAAATAACAAAATAAAAAGAAAAACCCAGCCAGAAGCTTCTGTTGAGAAATCGCAACTCGCTGCCTCTGCCGACGATCTGGCCGAAGACCAAGTAGCCACTACCGACAACACAGTTGCGGAACACGCTCAAAAGCCGAGCCCCAGCGTTACCAACGCCGCAACTAAAGGCAAGATTCCGGTCAAGTCAAAAGGCAATGTATCCCATAAAAAATCAAGAAAGAGATAAACGCAAAACTCTGATAGTGACGATTCAAGGGAGTTCAGAAAGATACATCACAAGCGGTCAGGCAAGGCGAATTAAGTGAAAAAACGTAGTTTATAAATGATAAATGAGTTTTTTGACAATATTTCAATTCCTTGCATGACCGAATGCAGATTCTCGTCTTTTTTCAGAATAATCCGCAGTGCATGGTATACACTCAATAGTCATGGTGAGCGCTGATATCATTGCAGCCATTGCCACACCACCAGGTCGCGGCGGCATAGGCATCATTCGTATTTCCGGCAAAAATCTGACAGAACTTGCCAAGAAAATCATCGGCAATCTCCCCAAACCACGCTACGCCCAGCTAAGTCAATTTCAGGATAATGAAAAGCAAGCGATCGATCAGGGAATCGCTGTGTATTATCCGGCTCCGCATTCGTATACCGGCGAAGATGTGCTTGAATTGCAGGGTCATGGCGGGCCTGCAGTCATGAACTTACTGCTGACGCAATGCCTTGCAGCTGGTGCTCGTTTGGCGCAGCCCGGTGAATTTACATTGCGCGCCTATCTCAATAATAAAATGGATTTGGTGCAAGCCGAAAGCGTAGCCGACATCATTGAAGCCAGCACTAGCGAAGCTGCTCGTTGTGCCGTCAATTCTCTGCAAGGCAGATTCTCATTAAAGATTGATGAAGTCGTCAATTCTCTGATCACGCTGCGCATATTGATCGAAGCCACTCTGGATTTTCCCGAAGAAGATATTGATAACATGCAATTGCTTCACCTCCGCGCCAGCCTTAATGACATCAATACACAGCTTGAACAAATTTTCAGCTCAGCCCGGCAAGGAAATTTATTGCAAGAAGGTATCAAGATTGCGCTGGTCGGTGCGCCGAATGTAGGAAAATCGACGCTACTGAATCAACTGGTCGAGGATGAAGTTGCCATCGTTACCGATATTCCCGGTACTACTCGCGACACCATTCAATGCACCATTACCATTGAAGGTGTGCCGGTGCATGTCATCGATACGGCGGGGCTTAGAGAAACGACTGACATTGTCGAGCGAAAAGGCATTGAGCGCACCCATGCTGTCATGAAAGACGCGCATATGATCATCGAATTGATCGACACCGGCCATCCCCTTCCTGATCAGAACAATGCGGCCATTTGTCACATAATCGCTGAAAAACCGCATATCGTTGCCTATAATAAAATCGACCTATCCAATGAGTCTCCCAGGATTGCCCAAGATAAAAATCGCACATGCCTTTATATTTCCGCTAAAACCGGAGACGGCGTCGAACTGCTTCGCCAAACCATACTAAAAACTGCAGATTGGCAATTTCACCACGCCGGGGAAGGCGTCTTCACAGCCCGACAACGCCATCTGACAGCGCTGATCCTAGCTAAAACACATATTGACACAGCACTAAACCTCACTGAAAACAGCCTTTCTCTGGAATTACTGGCTGAGGAACTGAGGCTCGCACAAAATGCGTTATCCTCAATCACGGGCGAATTTACTGCTGACGACCTACTCGGAGAAATTTTTTCCCAGTTTTGTATCGGGAAATAGGATTTTGTCTAAAGCCTCATCAACAAAATGCCGCTGACTTACCCAACTCTGACATTTAAACTTGGCGATCTATGCGTTTAGGAATACTCGAAGATGAAGTCACTCAGATATCAATCTATGAACTTCTCTTTTCTCCAACCCGACACCAATATGAATTTTTCGGAACAATTTCCTCGTTTATGGAAGCACTTAAAGATGATAAATTTGACCTTCTCATCATCGATTGGATGTTACCTGATGGCACCGCCGAGGAAGTGCTCAACTGGGTTCGTAAAACACTGCATTCGACTATCCCGATCATATGTGTCACATCGCGCAATAACGAAACCGATGTAGTCAGCGCACTACATCTGGGAGCTGATGATTATTTCGTAAAGTCACCCCGATATTTTGAGTTACTCGCCCGAATTGAATCCTTGGCGCGGCGCAATCGGGGAAAACAAACTCCCTTCCACCTTCAGTTCGGTACTTACGAAATTAATCAAGAAAATCAAGAAATCATCGTGGCCGGAAAACGCGCCGATCTTACGCAAAAAGAATTTTTGCTCGCCTGTTATCTCTTCCAGAATCCAAACAAGCTCCTGTCACGGGTTCATTTGCTGGAAAAAATCTGGGGGTTAGCTGCGGAAATCGATACCCGCACGGTTGACACGCATATCAGTCGCATCCGTAATAAACTCAATTTATCCTCTCAGAATGACTGGGATATCACAACGATTTATGGCTATGGTTATCGATTGCAACAAGCCAAGCATCTTGCATTAACATAGTCACTCGCCATGTTTACTGAAAATGTTCGGTCAGTAAGAATTCATTCAAAGTAGTCGTTGGTCTTAAAGCAATCATTTCACTCAGAAATGCATGCTCAAGCGTCGCTCGCAGGCTATCGAATGCAGTGTCGATCGATATGTGTATTGTTGGTGCATTCGCCATAACAGTAACTGACCACTTCGGCAGCCAATTGACCGTGGCTTGCGCCTCCAGGCGCAGGTTTTGCCGCCGGTGATTTTTTAGGCATTTTTGCATTTGTCGTGGATCAAATCCGAATTCACTGTCGAGCAGTATGTCCTGCCGCGACTCGGCATCTGCGCTATGGTCGTTCGTTTTGTTGTCGTTGGTCGACATCCCAGAATTCTTAGTCATTGAAACATCGATTCAAGGGCAGTCAGATGAAGGTATCACGCATCAGCTCTGTAACAAGTCGTTCACTTCCGTCGAGTCAAAGTATTTTAGATCGAAAGATTCTCCATGCCAATCAAGCATATCCTGGTGTTCAGGGTGATTGGAATCGGCGATGGCGTCGAGAAACATGTGGTATCCCGGCGGACCGCCAACATCTTCCGGCGGGCAGGCGCGGCTGCCTTTAAGACAAGCCGGCAGTTTAATTTTTGTTTCAAATGGGATAATTTTTTCCAAAATCAGGTCATGATCCCAACCATCACCAAAATCGTAGGTATATCGCAATTTTCCTTTTCCTGCTTCAGCACCTGATCGATGCGGAATTCAGACTCATCGTGCATATCCGACGGAGAGTCTTCTTCCGGCACGCCATATCGCTCTCTGCCCTTGACAAATTCATGCAGATGCGAAGCTGTCCAACCCATCACGATCTGTACCACAAGATGCAGATCCGCCAGACTGTCAGTGCTAACGATCAAAAACCGACGCCATATTGGCGGGCGGATGTGACTTAATGTAATTTTTAATTGATAAATGGATCGTAGCAATTTTGCTGCAGAAGACACAGCCATAACGAACTCCTAAAACATAATCATATAATTGGTTTTCAGCGACAGCCACATTATAGTCTCAATGAAGTACTTAGCTTCTTTAGGTGTGCCGGATTTTACTCTGTTAGAATCATTTACGTTTTGATTACCACACGTATATTCTCATTATGAACCTCGATTTTCCTCTCGATCATATTCGCATCGTGCTTAGCCACACCAGTCATCCTGGCAATATCGGTGCAGCAGCACGAGCGATGAAAACGATGGGGCTGCGTTCGCTGTTTTTGATCAATCCAAAGTTATTTCCCGATGCAGAGGCAGAGGCACGCGCTGCGCATGCCACCGATGTTTTGGAACGAACCACAGTTTGTACAGATATCGATCAGGCATTCGATCAGACCGTGCTAGCTGCTGCGGTGACAGCACGACCACGGGGATTATCGCATGACGTACTGGATGCGCGACAAGGCGCACGGGAACTGATCCGTCACGCACAACGCCAACCTGTAGCGTTACTGTTTGGTCGTGAAAGCTCGGGACTGACAAGTGAAGAAGTCAACAGGTGTCAGATCGTCATCCACATTCCCACCAACCCAGAGTATCCTTCGCTAAATCTGGCCAGCGCGGTGCAGGTCATGACCTATGAATTGCGCATGGAATCGATTGAACAAACACAAGCGGCCCCTCGAGCTTCACCTGTCCAGAGCAGCGTTTACCAGCCCGCTAGTTTCAATGAACTGGAGGCCCTGTACCAGCACTTGGAAATATTGATGATCACCAGCGACTTTCTCGATCCGCAAAAGCCCAAGCGATTGATGTCGCGTATCCGTAGGATGTTTGCCCGCGCGCGACTGGAAAAAGAAGAAGTGCAGATATTGCGCGGCATACTGACCTCATTGGGAAAACGCTGGTAAACCTCCTACCCATCAATTTTCCTTGATCAGCGTTCCCACACCTTGATCGGTCAAAATTTCCAGCAACAGCGCATGCTCGACACGTCCATCGATGATGTGGCAGGATTTGACGCCTTTCTTGACCGCATCCAGTGCGGAACCAATCTTGGGCAGCATGCCGCCCGAAATGGTGCCATCGGCAAACAATTCATCGACGCGCTGTGCAGTGAGTCCAGTCAGCAATCTGCCTTCTTTGTCCATGACCCCAGGAATATTGGATAGCAAGATCAGTTTCTCAGCTTGCAGAATTTCCGCTAGTTTGCCAGCCACCAGATCGGCATTGATATTGTAGGATTCACCATCGCTACCGACACCGATCGGTGCAATGACCGGTATAAAATCCTGTGTATCGAGTAAGGCAATCAGCGCGGGGTCGATCGATTCAATCTCACCGACCTGACCAATATTGATCCATTTCCCAGCCGTTTCACGATCTGGCATTAACATTTTCTTGGCGCGCATAAATGCCCCGTCCTTGCCGGTTAAACCCACCGCTTTACCGCCATGCCGGTTGATCAGGTTGACGATGTCTTTGTTGACGGAACCACCGAGCACCATTTCAACCACGTTCATTGTTTCAGCATCGGTTACTCGCATACCTTGGATGAATTCACCTTGTTTGCCGACACGCTTGAGCATGTCGTCGATTTGCGGACCTCCGCCATGTACCACGACAGGATTCATGCCAACCAATTTCAGTAACACTACATCACGTGCAAATCCTTGCTTGAGATTTTCCTCGACCATGGCATTACCGCCGTATTTGATGACAATGGTTTTACCATGGAATTTTTGAATGTAAGGCAGTGCCTCAGCCAAAATTTTTGCTTTGCTTTTTCCATTCGCTTGAGGAATCTGTGTCATTGTGTTGATCTATCGAAAGTTATATATGAGGTGTTTCTTGATTTGCCTTATTTTAAAGCAATCTGCAAGAATTTTTCATCTCGGAGGAGATCCAGCAAGCTTAACTGCTGCCACACTCGCCCTTCAGAGTCTTCATAGTGATCGGTGATTCCTATAGAATGTTTTTTCTTTGGCGCTTTAACAGAATTAAAATCAGACAGATTACGGATTCCCAGCATATTATTCACAACAAAGCCGCCAAAAATTTTATTGTTTAATGATGCCAGCAGGATTCGGGATTTCAATGTGAAGGGAGCTGAATTGCCGCAGAGGTATACTGACAGGTCCGTAATTCCATACAAATTCCCTCGAACGTTCGCTAATCCGATAAACCACGACTGTGTCAATGGAACTCGCGCCAGTTTGGGGATCGGAATAACTTCACTCACCTCCGTCATGGGAATAAGATAACGGTCTTCGCCGATCAGCACCCCCAGTACAGCAGTTGGGGCATTATTATTGGAAACGTGATTGGATTGATTATCTATCGGTTGCTCTTTTTGAGTATCCATCATGGCTAATATGTCATTCGCTTGAACAGGATTTTAAACGATCGAATATACGTTATGCTGTTATTTTACTGTATTATCGGGCATCAAAATTTGAATTCTTTGGAGTGAAGAAAATGAAGGTTTTCAAACAATACTGGCTGAGCTCGCCATTGCTGTTGCTGTTTCTGCTTATGTCTGGCTGCGTACCTATGTTTGCAGTTGGAACGGCGGCTGGAACTGGGGCATACATTTCAGAAGATCGAAGAACCAGCGGTATGTTCATAGAAGACGAGGGAATCGAATTAAAAAGCTCTAGACGAATTCATCAGCAGTTTGGTGATTCAGTACATGTCAATGTCACCAGCTATAACCGTATCGTGTTGCTTACAGGTGAAGTTCCTAATGAAACCATCAAAATTGATCTCGAACGGTTGATCATGGGTGTTGATAATGTAAGGAAAATATTCAATGAAATCAGTGTTGGACCTTCAACTACGTTGGCTTCCAGAAGCAACGATACCTTAATCACATCCAAAGTCAAGGCGCGCTTTCTTGCTGAACGCAAATTTCAAATCAATCACGTCAAAATTGTGACTGAAAATGAAGTTGTTTATTTACTCGGGGTCGTGTCACATCAAGAAGGAGAGAATGCCGCTCAGATTGCCAGTTCTACTTCCGGCGTGAAAAAGGTCGTTAAAGTATTCGAATATAATCGTTAATTTTGCACATACATGGCGCAACTTTCTGACAAGCTATTGGCCGAATTAGAAATTATTTTTCCTCCGGATCGTTTTTTGACTGATCCGGTCGATTGCTACAGCTATGCTTACGATAACAGCCGGAAAATATTTCCGCCTGATGCAGTAATATTTCCTGTGAATACTGCTGAAGTACAGCAGATCGTTACGCTATGCAATCACTTTCGGGTTCCGCTCATTCCGCGCGGTAGAGGTACCGGAACCGCAGGAGGAAGCTTACCTGAATTTGGCGGCATCGCTCTATCCATGGAGCGTATGATCAATATCCTTACGGTAGATGCTGCCAATCGGGTCATTATCGCCGAGCCAGGTGTTTTGAATCAGTCGATACAAGATGCCGCCAGACCGTATGGCTTTTTCTGGCCCCCTGATCCTTCAAGTGCGATGTTTTCGACGATTGGAGGCAATATTGCAACCTCTGCTGGTGGCCCGCATGCGGTCAAATATGGAACGACACGAGATCACGTATTAGGTTTAAAAGCTGTCACCGGAAAAGGCGATTTCATTACCACGGGCTGTTACACCACAAAAGGTGTGGTTGGTTATGATTTGACGCGGCTTTTGATTGGTTCAGAAGGCACCTTGGCAGTCATTACAGAAGCAACGCTCAAACTGACTGCAATGCCCAAAGCATTAGCTGGCATTACCGCACATTTTCGAGATTTGCCCAGTTGCACCGAGGCTATCGTTAGAATCATGTCATTACCTCAACTACCTAGTGCTTTGGAGTTTCTCGATAATGGCTCACTTAAGCTGATACGTAATCGATACTCCGATATGTTGCCATTCGATACTCACGCCATGCTCATGGTCGAAGTAGAAGGATCGGAAAATGATATTCCTGACTCAATTTCCGCTGTGCTTGATGCCTGCCGGAGTGATGGACTAATCCGCGCAAGTCAGGTAGAAAGCACCGCATTGTTATGGAAAGCTCGCAAGGCTTTATCTCCTCTACTAAAAGAAATCGCTCCTAAAAAGATTAATGAAGATGTCGTGGTTCCCGTGAGCACTCTCCCTCAGTTCTTAGAAGGTCTGTCACGACTATGCGCGTATCATCAGCTCCATAATGTTAACTTTGGTCATGCAGGCAATGGCAATATTCATGTCAATTTATTGATTGATCCGAACAATAAAGAAGAAGTGACACGCGCTGAGCATTGCCTGAACCAAATATTTGACTTAGTCATTCAATTACGGGGTACGTTATCAGGTGAACACGGTGTTGGAAGTGAGAAACGAGCGTTCATCACGAAGGAAATTGATCAGACTACACTTAACCTGATGCGCGAGATTAAGCGTTTATTTGACCCGAATGATATTTTAAATCCTGGAAAGGTATTTCCTGCAATTTAGAAACCTGGACTAGGAAAATTCTACAATAAAAATGCTGTATCTGTATTTATACGCTCTCTCCTCGGTTTCGTTGTGCTTGCAATCTTCTAATTGATAAAAGAATAACTAAGCACAACGAATAGGTCTCTAGTGGATGTAGTTTAGAAAAAGAAATAATGATCTACAAGTAGCGCCACAAATAACAATGCAAGATAGAGAATCGAATATCGAAAAGCTTCTCTCGCAAGTTGATCGCTGTAATTACGATAGATCGCGATCGCGTAAAACATAAAAATACCATTAAGTATTAAAGAACTGGCTAAATAGATTAATCCACCCATTTGTGTTACATAAGGCATTGTTGTTACGACGCATAATATGACGGTATATAGCAATACCTGCAATTTAGTGAATTGATCGCCATGAGTGACAGGCAACATAGGCATTCCAATCGATGCATATTCTTTTTTACGATATAAGGCCAATGCCCAGAAATGTGGCGGTGTCCATGCAAAAATAATCAAAAACAAAAGTAATGCATCACTAGCGATTTCACCGGTCACAGCTGTCCAACCCAGCACTGGCGGCATAGCGCCAGAAGCTCCACCGATTACAATATTTTGTGGCGTTAGAGGCTTAAGAATAACGGTGTAAATAATGGCGTACCCGACAAATGTTCCGAGGGTTAACCACATTGTCAGTTCATTCGTCCAATGATAGAGGATGAATAATCCTAAGCCGCCAACTAGGCTCAAAAAAAACAACGTCTCAGGTACGCTAACTTTACCTTGTGGCAATGGTCTGCCTTTGGTTCTAGCCATCACTGCGTCCATTTTCTGCTCTACAAGGCAATTCAATGCTGCCGCCGCTCCGGCAACTAAGGCGATTCCCACGGTTGCAGAAATTAGAGTGTCCAGTGGTACTGCGCCTGGAACTGCCAAAAACATACCAATTACTGCGGTAAATACAATTAGCGATACAACCCGCGGCTTAGTCAATCGGTAGAATTGATTGATACGCGATGCAGTTTCATGCCACATCATGCTTGTTGCCATTTTACTAATCTCCTCTATACATTCGTATAATTAAATTATTCCGCGCTAATGTTCTATTTGAGAAACATGTAAAAGTCTTTTGATGTCATTACCCATCTTTTTTCCATCTATTTTTTCAGGAAAACGCATCATTAAATTACCAATTGGATCAAGCAGATATATATGCTTATTGCGAACATCCGCTGTTTCAAACAAATTTATGATTTCGCTATCTCTATCGCGGACTATGTAAGCCCCTTCGTGCTCCTTTACTAGCTCTGGGTCCGGTTCAATATCATCATTGATCAACCATAGCCGTTCGATGCGGTGCTTTTCTTTTCCTTGCACCAGTCGAACTTGTCGCATGAAATATAATTTTTCCTTACATGATTCATCGCATCGACCAGAATCTACCGTTACCAATACCCATTTGCCATGCAAATCTTTCATTCTAAGAATTGTATTATCTGTAATGCTTGTGCCTTTACCTGTTACCTTCACGATCGACAATAAATCACCATAGTGCTTGCTTTCTGGTCGGTAATCAAAAAAATACAAAGCATACGAAATAACAACTGGTGCGCACATCAAGGCTAGTAATAGCAAAAATTTACGCCGATTTGTTTTTTGAATTTGTTCGTTTGACATTCAATACTAAAAAAATAATTATTGTTGTTATGGCCAATGAAAACCATTGCATGGCGTAACCATAATTTTTCGACGATCCCGAGTCGTTTTTTTCCCAATCTCTAACCAATCCGTCGTTAAATTTATCTTTCTGCAGAATCAGAATTGGCTGCAGATCAACGCCTATAATCTTTTCATAGCTTCGCAAATCGAGTTTGTCCCAAACCTTGCCATGATTGATTGAATCTGATAATTCTAGCGTTCTTACTTCTGGCGATGCTACTACACCAGTAACTTTTATCATTCCTTTCATTTCAGGTATATCTGGCAGAATTTCTCTGTTATGACCAGTTGCTACCCATCCTCTATTAATTGCGACACTAAATCCGCTATTCAAAATTTTCAGAGGTGTTATGACATGATAACCAGCGCGACCTTTATAGGTTTTGTTATCTATTAATATCGTTTGTTCGGCAAGGTATTCACCTTCTATTTCAACCTCTCGAAATTGAAAATCTTCTAATTTTACTAACGATTTTGGTAATGCAATGGCAGGATGTCTGGCATACTCCTCTAATCGTTTGTACTGCGTATCCTTCTCCTCCGCACGAGATAATTGCCATTTCCCCAGTTCAACAAAGATTAAGACAAAAATCGCAGAGATTATGATTGCCCACAATTGAGGTTTGAAACGATATCCAAAGACAATCATAACTAATACAAAATGACTACTAATATTAACTGCAATTCGAAGGTGCTCGGAAAATTCTCAATCTATATCCAATTGCGATTAACAATTTGATATTGAATCGCGTGAATACCTAAATTTATTACAACTAAAATGTGCATTATGAATTTATTTAAGCCTATTCATAATGCACATTGTGTATTTTTAAAATTGTTATGTATTACTTACATTAAGTATACAAACACGAACAATCCTAACCATACCACGTCAACAAAGTGCCAATACCATGCCACACCTTCAAAACCAAAATGATGTTCTGGAGTAAAGTGTCCCGCTACGCTACGGAAGTAGATAACGATCAGCATAATTGTTCCAATGGTCACATGAAAGCCATGAAAACCAGTCAACATGAAGAACGTTGAACCATATGCACCCGTTGTAAGTTTTAAATTAAGATCATTATAAGCATGCACATATTCATATGCTTGGCAGGCAATAAACAATGCTCCAAGAAATATGGTTGCTAACAACCATAATTTTAAACCATCACGTCTGTTTTCTTTTAATCTCCAGTGCGCTATGGTGATTGTAACGCCTGAAGTCAGCAATAAGAACGTATTAAAAGCGGGCAGTCCCCATGCGCCCATTGGCGTAAATGGGTCATGAGTTCCTGGTCCAGCTGTCGGCCATTTGCCATCATAGGCAGACCAGAAACTATTGCCCAATACCGTGCTTTCTTCAATTAACCAAGGTATAGACAAATTTCGCATGTAATACAATGCACCAAAAAATGCACAGAAGAACATAACTTCAGTAAAAATAAACCAACTCATTCCCCAACGGAAAGAACGATCAACTTGAACTCCATATTTACCACTTTCGCTTTCCCGTGCTACGGTTCCAAACCATCCAAACAGCATATATATCAAGATAGAAAAACCAACTGCTAACAACCCGTAACCCAGTTCAATTTTGTTCATCGTCAGTGCCGCGCCTGATCCCATGAACAAAATGGCCGTAGATCCAATAATTGGATACATTGACGGAGCTGGGACGTAATAATGTCCTGATTCTTGACTCATTCTTTTCTCCTCCTACTTATTGATTTATTTGATTCTAACCCACCACCAAACGAACTACTAACATTATGCCAAGTACAAATATTATTGCTCCGATAATTCCTCCAATGATAACTTGAGCTGGTTTTAACGAAGCTGCATCGCTTTCGAGATCACTTTTTTTGCGTATCCCCGCAAAGGCAAACATGACAGCTTTAGCAATTTGCCAAACGGTAGCTTTATTTTGCTCGTCAGTAATTTTTTTCCCCTTTATGTTCTCACTTCTTAACAGGAACATTACCTTCTGGAAGTTCAAAAAAAGTGTATGAAATTGTTACTGTTTGTACATCAATCGGCAATCCAGGTTCGATCACGAATTGCACCGGCATTTGTCGAGTTTCATTTGGTTTCAATACCTGTTTTGTAAAGCAAAAGCATTCAAATTTCTTCAAATGCTTATCCAGAAAACGAGGACTATAACTAGGTATTGCTTGACCATTAATTTCCCGTTCTGAATTATTTGTAATTTCATACATCACATTGACAGATTCACCCGGATGAATTCGAGCGCTGGTTTGCAATGGCTTAAAACTCCAAGGTAATCCTCGAGTATTTGCATCAAACTCCACTGTAATCCAACGCTCTTCATCCACTTTGTTGTCTTTTACTAATACATCCGGTTTTAGAAGATTATTTATGCCAGTTACTTCGCAAAACTTTTCATAGAATGGCACGAGCGCAAATCCAAAAACAAACATGATTAATGTAAAAATGAGCAATTTATTTCTCATTAAAACATTTGCACTTGATGAAGCATTTTTTACCATTCTTTTATAATAACTGCCAAATAAAGTCCTAAAACCGTAATCAAAAGAAATATCGCTGTTCTATATTTCTTACGCTTGATATTTGAATCTGTTTCCTGTGACATATGCTTTTCTTTATTAATTCACAACAGGTGGTTTTTCGAAGCTATGATACGGTGCAGG
>WBZQ01001895.1_pt1 | contig 13969 bp, 12 predicted proteins | sample 5204251 | NCBI WGS metagenome assembly WBZQ01 (sample SAMN12412402, study PRJNA552823) | activated sludge metagenome | isolation source: activated sludge from nitrification reactor of wastewater treatment plant... | place: USA: Virginia | collected 2017-09 | reverse complement strand
CTATACATTTCAGCGTCTTAAGAATCCCGGGCAGGTTTCTCAGATTACCCCGTTTGTCGAATCGTTCGCCGCCGGCGTCGAAGCCCAGAACCATTTGTTCTGGACTTCTCTAGCCATGCAGTTTTAGCCGCGCTGAGGTTACTCTCGTTTGACTGGGCTGGGGATTTTGGATTAGAACTTACAGTTGTTATCCACAGGCTGAGACGGTCTCAATCATATGCATAGTTCGATCGACGAGTCAGTGCAGTCCGTTAGTCGTATCTCAGGACCCAACCGATGGATATGCGTCGTGATCTGGCTGTTGGTGAGTAGCATCGTTCTTCCTCCTCCCCTTCTGGCGCAAACTCTGACGAATCCCGTGCTCCCGCCCTCGTCCGTACCGTCATCCGGCGGGCCGTCACTCGGGAACCAAATGTCGCCGTTTCTCCCATTTGGGAATTACGGCTTGCCCACTCCTCCGGGGCAGGCAATTGTGACTAATCCGACGGCGACTCAACCGATTGTGCCCCAGCATGCTCCTTGCCCAATCCCAACGGCACCCGACCTCTCTCCGGAAAACACGGTTCCAAATCTGAATGACTATTGGCCCATGGCCGCGAACAGCTTATTGCCGACTTCCGTCGAACAGCGCATGAGACAGGAAGAGGAAGAGCGCGATCGCCAGCTCGAACGATTGCAGGCAGAAAAGGAAAAGCGCGGATTGGAGCTTCAGAGCCAGGTGGAACGGGAGAAGAAAGGCGTGTCCCAGTTACAGGGGCTGCAATCGGCCGTACAGGGTGCCATGGGTGGCATACAGGCTCAAAATCAGCAGAACCAACAGAAGCAGCAGGTCGAGCGAAAGCCATTTACGGCCGAATTGTTGCGGCACCAGGATTTTTCTGTAGAAGAGGCCTTTGCACAATTTTCGGTGTTGCAGGGGGTCAAAAGTCGCTTGAAGCAGTTCGGTTATGATTTTTTTGATGCGCATGCGGGCGGGTTCACCTCACTCCAGGACGTGCCGGTCGGGCCGGATTATGTGATCGGGCCACAGGATTCGCTCGCCGTCCACATCTGGAACGTGCCGGATCAAAATTTCAATCGCAGTTACATTGCGCCTGTCGAGCGGGATGGAGTGGTGGTGATTCCGCAAGTCGGCGCCATTCCTGTCGGGGGCCAAACTTTTTCTCAGGCTGAGCGTACGATCCATGCTCGGTTGAGCATGCTCGTGAAGCGCTTCGAATTACACGTGTCAATGGCCCGCATCCGCACGATGAAGGTGTATGTGGTGGGGGAGGTAGCACGGCCAGGAGCCTATGAACTAAGCGCACTCGCCACCGCATCGAATGCGATTTACGCAGCCTGCGGTCCGTCGCGATCAGGCTCCTTGCGGCAGATCCGCATTATGCGAGAGGGGAAGACGGTCGGGCAGTTAGACCTGTACGACTTCTTGCTGCAGGGGGATCGAAGACAGGACAATCGACTGCAAGCTGGCGATGTCGTGCTAGTCCCGCCGTTGGGGACTGTTGTGGCCATCAGCGGCTCGATAAAACGGCCGGCTATTTATGAAATGAAGCCCGGCTCTCGCTTGACAGAATTGTTGACCTTGGCTGGAGGGTTGACGCCGCTGTCAGACCGCCAGCGGTGCCATCTGTTTCGGCAGGATCCGGCGCTCCAAGAACGCAACATGATCGACGTAGACCTTGTGCGTGCCTTTGCCTCACAGGGGGCGGAGAAGAATCGCCTGGGGGTCGAGGGTGGCGATCCAATCTTGCTGGATGGTGACTATGTCCGTATCGCGACATTACCCACACAGGTGGTCAATGTCGTCAGCCTTGTGGGTGCGGTGAAAAGTCCGGGTCCATATGAGTATCGATCCGGAATGCACGTAAGGGACATTTTGTCTCCGGAGCAGCTCACGGTCGATGCTTATGGGGATAAGGCGGAAATTATTCGCACCGACCCAACAACCTATCTCACCAAGGTGATCCCGTTTAGCCCTAAGGCGGTGTTTGAAGGGCAGGAGTCCGAGAACCATGTCTTGAACCGATTAGATCAAGTTGTGATTGCGAGTCAGATGCGTCCACCCGCGTTGGTACTGGTTGAAGGGGAGGTGAGGCGCGCAGGTTACTTCACGATCGAGATTGGTGAGCGTCTCAGTTCGGTACTGAAGCGGTCCGGGGGATTTACACCGAACGCGTTTCCGAACGGAATTGTCCTTGTGCGTGAGTCCGTGAAACTGAAGCAGCAGGCCGAGTTGGACCGGTTTATTGCGGCAGAGCGACAGCGGTTGACCGCGCAGTCCGCCGGGATTGCTGCAGGTACTGCCGGTTTAAGCGTTGTGGCTGCCGCAGGGGGGACTATGGCGGAACAGCAGGTGCTGGCACTCCGTCTCCAGCAGCTGGAGGCCACTGCGTCACGTATTGAATTGGGACGAGTGATTGTAACCTTGGATTCCATTGAGCGCTTGGAGGGGACAGAAGACGATATCATTCTGGAATCTCGTGACCGGATCACGATCCCGACTCCTCCACAAACCGTCGGCATTATCGGTTCCGTTAAGAACCCGAGTACCGTGGTATATCGACTGGGCTTGGAGTTGAATGATTACTTGCGTCAGGCCGGAGGTATCACGGAAGACGCCAATAAGCGTGAAATGTATGTGATGCGAGCAAATGGAACGACCGATTCGTCCTACCTCTCCGCGAAGGAAATGCGCCCTGGTGATACTATTGTGGTGCCCCAGAAAATCGAGGCGAGTCCTCCCCAGTTGGCCTTATGGCAGACGGTGGCGAGCATTATCGGCAGTCTGGCATTGACGGCGGCCGGTATTGCGGTGGTTGGTCGATAATCGAGGGGGGCATTATGGATTGGTCTTCTGATAGCCCCCAAGCTCTTCTGGATCCTCCACGCCCGTCCACGGAACGAATGCTCCCGAGCGACTCCGCCAGTCTCTTTGATTACTGGGATGTTCTTGTCGCACGCCGAATGCTCATCGGCAGTCTGTGTTTTACAGGGATAGCAGCATCCCTCGCGATCTCTCTTCTGCTGCCCAATATTTTCGAATCGACTGCTTCGGTGCTGCCACAATTGGAATCTAAAGAAGGTGGCATGCTGGCGGCCCTATTGACCTCTCCTGCCGCCGGCGGCATGGCGCAGAATCTCGGCCTAGGCCTGCCGTCAATGCCCACCACGCCGACTGATGTCTTTGTCTCCATTCTGAAGTCACGCGTCATGGCCGACGATGTCATTGCAAAATTCAGTCTAATGGACCGGTATCGCGAAAAAACGATGGTGGAAACACGGAAAGAACTTGAAGACCATCTTCGTATCACCGTGACCAAGGAGAAAGTGATCAAAGTTGCGGTAGAGGATACCGATCCTCAAATTGCCGCAGATATGGCGAATTTTTATGTCGCCAATCTCGACCAAGTGAACCGTACAGTGACGGTGAGTAAGGCCGGACAGAATCGTGCGTTCATCGAGCGGAGGCTAGCCGAAACTGTGGAGAGCATGGCCAGGGCGGAAGAGGCGCTACGCGACTTTCAAGCCAAGAACAAGACAGTTGCGGTTGAGGCTCAGGCCAAGGTCATGATCGAGGCGGCTGCGATCCTTCAGGGACAAATCACAGCCCAGGAAGTTCAGCTTCAGGTCATGGGCAGTTATCTGTCGCCCGATAATCCTGATCTCGCGCGCATTCGTTCGAACGTCGAAGAGTTGAAGAAACAATTGACCATTATGGGTTCAGGAAAAGACGGGAAGGGAATGGTACTGGGAGATCGCCTTCACCCGGCCATGACCAGTGTGCCGGATCTTGCTCTGCAATTTGGCCGACTCTTCCGGCAGGTGAAAGTGCAGGAAACACTCTTTACGTTACTCACCTCGCAGCATGAGCAGGCAAAGATCGCGGAAGCTCGTGATACCCCCACAGTGCAAGTGTTGGATCCAGCTGTGCCGGCAGATAAGCGAAGTCGTCCCCGCCTGCTGCTCAATCTCGCTGTTGCGGGTATGTTATCGCTCGTGGTTGGAGTATTCGCGGCCTTCTTCCTCGATTACCGCACGCGTGTCCGCCAGGTTTCGGCGACGGCGCGAAATTGACGATTTTTCAATCGCAATGGTAGAATCCGCGCGGTTTGTCTGCTAGAAGGCCGGCAGTCTCAGTCGTACGTTACATTCACATTCACCAGAATAGGAGAGAGGGATGGCTGTTCCAGTCTCCCAGATGTATACAGTGACCAAGTACGTGTTGACCCAGAAACTCCGGGGGGTCAAACGGTATCCGCTCGTGCTCATGCTCGAGCCCCTGTTTCGTTGCAACCTCGCCTGCGCGGGGTGCGGCAAGATTCAATATCCTGATCATGTCCTGGATAAGCGGTTGACCCCGGCGCAATGTTGGGCTGCGGCCGACGAATGCGCCGCGCCCATCATCAGTATTCCGGGCGGTGAACCGTTGATCCATCCCGAGATGCCCGAGATCGTGCGCGGGCTCGTGGAGCGTCAGAAATACGTCTATCTGTGCACGAATGCGATTTTGATGGAACGGAAGCTCGATGAGTATCCCGCGTCCAAATTTCTGACGTTCAGTGTGCACATGGACGGCCTGCGGGACGAACACGACCTGGCGGTCTGCCGGGACGGGGTCTACGATGTGGCGGTGAAGGCGATCAAGGCGGCGCTCAAGCGGGGGCATCGTGTCACGACCAACACGACGTTGTTCGACGACGCAAATCCCGAACGTGTCCGGAAGTTTTTCGATGAAATGATGGGGCTGGGCGTCGAAGGGATGATGATCTCACCCGGATATAGCTATCAGAAGGCCCCGGATCAACAACATTTTCTCAAGCGCAGTCGCACCACGGAATTGTTCTCCAAGATTCTGGGCAATCGGAAGCGCGGGTGGCAGTTCAACCAGTCGCCGCTGTTCCTGGAGTTCCTGATGGGCAAGCGCGAGTATCAATGCACCCCCTGGGGGAACCCCACGTACAACGTCTTCGGCTGGCAGCGCCCCTGTTATTTGCTGCAGGAGGGCTATGCGTCGAGCTTCCGGGAGTTGATGGAACAGACGAACTGGGATTCCTATGGCACCGGGCGCAACGAGAAGTGCGCGGATTGCATGGTCCATTGCGGGTACGAGGCTTCGGCGGTGGAAGATACGTTCGGGTCGTTCTCCGGCTTTGCCAAGACCGTGAAGATCACCCTGTTGCCGAATGCGCGCTAGCCGGAGCGAAGACGATCGTGATTCCTGCAGCTGTGAAGCGGTTCGGTCGCTGAGCCGGCCGAACGCTTCACGCATCACCCTCTAGACGATACGAGATACCTATGACCGACGCGAAATACCATGCGCCGGAGACCGGCAGCCTTGAAGGCCGGGTCTTTCGGCCGGCCTCCCTTACGGAACTGGCGGAGGCGATCGAGCTGGCATTTGATTACCGTGGCGATATCACCGTGGAATTGAAGTCGGGTGGGCAGGTGACGGGATATCTCTTCAATCGCACCGCGACGGGTGAGCAACCCACCATGGAGATTTTTCCGGCGACCAGCAGTGGCACGCTGACGATTCCATTTTCCGAGGTGGTGGCGATCGCCTTCACCGGCGAGGACACGGCCACCGGCAAGTCCTGGGAAGCCTGGATCACAAAAAAGGAATCGGAGCGACGGAAGGATATCGATCGCGCCGCTGCGGAAGCCGAGTCACGCGGCCATCTGTGAGCGTTCGCGTCGCTGATTCGCCGCCTACCTTCCATTGTGTGTGACCAGCGCGCTTGTCCGCGCCAGTAGCCGCAATTCATCCACGCGAGTCCTCCATTTTCGCCGCTCGTTTCATGGTTGCTCCCTCCGTTTGACTCCATCCATTTGTTGACAAAGAGGGGGGGCTATGCTAGAAGAGTCGGCCTCAAATTTGGGGCGAGTCCGTGTCGATGGGGCCTCTCATAATCAGGCTCTGGGCGGGATGTTTGTGAGGCCGAAAACCAGTCCGGCACGGGTCATACGTATGCGATGGCGGAGAGCGACGAGCAGGAACACCGCCTCGCACGTCATGGTCGTTTGGGGCCTGATCGCGACTCTTTTTGTGCCGTCGGTTTTGTTCGCCAGTCATGCCGCCGACCATCGATTTACCGTCGAAGGGTTTGTGTGCGGAAAAGACGGCCGGCCAGGCGCCAACGTTGAGGTCCTGGTCAAGGATACGCGGATCACGGTCGGTCAGACTGTGACGACAGATGGTGACGGGTACTATAAAGTCACCCTGCACCTTCATAACGATAATGTTGGCGACCCGCTGTTGGTTGAGGCCGGCGGGGAGCAAAAGAATTTTAAGATCCAGTTCGATCCGAACGATCTGGAGACGGAACGTAAGCTTCGGGTTGATTTCGGTAGCGGGTGCGAGCGCGATCTTGGTCCTCCGCAGTGGTTGTTATACGGGCTGGGGGTCGCGGCTGTTGCTATTGTGGGATGGATTGGGCTAAAGATCTCCCGCAAGCGGATGCGAGAAGAGCAACGGCGAAAGAAGGGACAGGGCAAGCGGCAGAAATAGGGCACGGTCCGTGGGGCATTGTTCCTCGCCGGATCGATTAGCAAGAAGTAGGCGGGGAAGTCCAAACGTGACCTCGTTGTATTGTGAGTCTTGACGCTTTTGCTGTGGCTGCTCATTGCGCCGCAGGGAAGCGTCTTTTTTTTCTGTCGATGGTAATGGTAATGGGTGTCGGTGCTTGAGAGGGCGCCGGCATGAAGAAAGGAGCGGGAACTTTTTTATGAAACAGGCAGGCATGAAGAGATTGGCTCTGATGGTCGGCATTCTTGGTTTTGGTTTTGGCGTCGCCGCCTGCGGTGGCGGCGGTGAAGGGGGAGGCGAAGGTCCGGTGGTTCCGCCGCCGCCTGCTCCCGCCGAATATGCCGACAAGCATATGCCTGCCGGTTGGTGGACAGATCCGAAAATCGTCGAGGAAGGTCGTGAGTTGTACATTGGCGGCAAGAATCCTGACGTCAACTGTGCCAGCTGCCATGGTAAGGACGGCAAGCCGGTCAAGGCGGGGGCCCGGGATTTCCGCAACGGCGATCGTATGAAATTGTACTCGGACTCGGTCTGGTTCTGGCGCATTTCCGAGGGCGTTCCCAACACCAAGATGAAGCCCTGGAAGAGCAAGTTGTCCGAAGAGGATCGTTGGAAGATTTTGGCGTTTGAGCGTTCCTTCGGTTTGGCGGGTAAGGGCTGGGACGCCAATAAGAAGGATTGGGTACCTGCTGATCAGGTGAAGTAACTCACGCCGGGTTCGGTTCGAGTCACGGGTCAATCGGTTGGAATGAGGAGGAGCGGCGAGACATCATGAAAATCTGGCAGCGCTGTTTGTTGGTTATGTTCGCGCTAGTGGCGATATTGGGAGGGGTGGCATACGCCCAGGCTCCCAGTGCGCCCCCCGTGGAGTTCCCTTATACCGGGAACCGAACGGCGGTATGGATCGTCGCTCAGCTCCACATTCTTTTTGCGGGATTCATTCTCGGGGCCCCGATTTTCGTCGTGATCTCCGAGTGGTTGGGGTATCGCAAGCAGGATCCTCGCTATGACCGGTTGGCGAAGGAGGTCACCAAGGTCACGGTCATTCTCTACAGCATGACGGCGTTGACTGGCGGCCTCTTTATCTTCGTCTTGCTCGCGACGTATCCGCAGTTCACGACCTGGCTCATCAATCACTTCTTCCTGATTTTTGCCGTGGTCTATCCGCTGTTGTTTATCGGTGAGACCATCGTGCTCTACATGTACTTCTATACCTGGGATGCGTGGAAGGGCGAGAAGAAGGCGCGGCACATCGCGTTGGGCGTCTTGCTGAATCTCATCGGTTCAATCACGCTCTTCGTGATCGACGCTCCTACTTCCTTCATGAATACGCCTGTGAGGGCGGAGGGTATCTCGCCGGCAGAGTTTTTGGCCACCGCCTCTCTGTGGGACAAGGTCTTCAACTACAGCTGGATGCCGCTCAATTTGCACCGTCTGGTGGGGAACGTCACGTTCGGCGGATTTGTGGCGGGCTTGATCGCGGCGTACATGTTCATGGGCGCCAAAAAGGACGAAGAGCGCGCGTACTACGATTGGATGGGCTTCGTCGGCAACATGATCGGCGTCGGCGCCTTGTTGTTCCTTCCCTTCATGGGCTATCTGCTGGCGTATGAGCTTTGCGATTACGACGCCTCCATCTGCCCGTACATGATGGCCGACCAGCTCTCAATGTTCTTCGAGATGCAGGGCGCCATGATCGGTCTTATCTTTCTGGCCAGTAATTACTATATCTGGCTCAGTATGAAACGGATCGAGGGGGTCGAGCGGGTGAGGATGACGGTCATCGCGCCGATCGTGATGGTCTTGCTGCCCATCGTCATGACGAAGGTGCTGACCGACTATCCTGTTCCTGATGCGACATCGTTGGCGTTCCTCCTGCCGCTCTTGTTGGCGCCGGTTGTCCTTGGACGGTTTATTCCTCTGACGGTATCGTCCAGCACGGTCATCAAGGTCGGCTTCCTGATGGTCGTCGTGGGGAATGCGATCTGGATGACGCCGCATGGTTTTGTGCCCACCGGAGCCAAGCTGGTGGCGGAGTTGGAGTTGCCATCCGACTGGAACTTCCTCGCACTGATGCCGGCGAAGAACTCGGCCGCGTTCACTCTGGTGTTCGTCACGGTCGTCAATTATGTGATCTATAACCGGGCGGTCTCGCAGGGCACCATTGTGTGGGGGAAAATCGACTTCGCCTCGCAGTTCGTCCTGGTCTTCCTGGCGTTCAGCGCGATTTGGACCATGGGTCTGATGGGCGCCGTGCGATCGCTGCTGCGGAAGTACTTTCATGCGTACAACCTGTTGCCGGATTTCACCGCCGAGTCCTTTACGCCGACGCTCTCGTACTCGGCTTGGTGGATCACCGGCATTACCATCGTTTTTTACGCAGTCGTCAGCTTTGCCATCATCGTGACATTGCGCCCCTCGGACTCAAAGGGTCATGCACACGAGGGAAGCCCTGTTCCGGCAGGAGCTAAGTAGTCGGTCACCATACTGGAAGGGCGGTAAGCGAGGGTATTCATGGGAAACGTGATTAAGAAAATGGTAGTGGGAATCGTGCTCGGAGGGATTCTGTTCGGCGCGACCAATGCGCTGGGCTTTCCCTTTGTCTTTCAGGCGCTCTTCTTTGGTTATGCCATGTTGGGCGCCATCGTCTTCATGATTCTCGATTTTCCGACACTGAAGCCCTTCGGAGGCGTCAAAGCCGTCGGGGCCTTGCTCGTGTTCTATGCCATCCTCTCCGTGGTGTACATCGCCGGCGCATCGATGTGGCCGCAGTACGATCCCGAAGATGAGAAGGGCAAGATCGAGAAGATTCTGAAGCCCAAGCGGGAGCATTACGAGGCCGGCAAAGTCGAGGTTCTATTGCAGCGCGCCAAGGCGCTCGATGAAAAGGCCAAAGAGCTGACCGCGCGATTGCAGGCCCTGGGCGCCGCGCAGGCCCCGGCGGATCAAAAGGCCGGTGGAGAGGCTGCGCCGACGGCGACGACAGCCGCTGCTGGTGGTGATATCGCCAAGCTCGGTGAAGAGCAATGGCAGCTGCAGGAATGCTACAACTGCCACAAGTTGAACGGTGAAGGCGGGAAAAAGCGCGGTCCTGAATTAGACAATATCGGCAACCTTCTGCCTGCTGCGGAAATTGCCCGGAAGATTCTCGATCCCAAGAGCTACAAGGCGGAAGGCTTTGAGCAGGAGTACGAGAAGGGCAAAATGCCCGACAAGTATAAGGACCTGATGGAGCCGAAGGATGTGGAAGCTTTGGCTGTCTGGTTGGCTGGTTACAAGAACGCTTCGGTCAACACGCCGAAGCCGATCAAGATGAAGTGAGCATCATGCAGCCGAAACTGAAATCCAAAGTTCGATGTACGGACGGTGAAGTCGGGGAGGTGCGCCGGGTCATTATGGACCCGCTCTCCCACGAAATCAGCCATATCGTGGTCGGCGTCGGCGCGGCCGATTCGGTCGAGCGCCAGGTTCCTATGGGGCAGGTGCATGGAGTGACCGACGAGGTCGTGACGCTTCGTGGCACCTCGGCAGAGTATGCGACGTTGCCGGTCTTTAACCGGGACGAGTATGTAACCACGCATGAAGTGGAAATCGCTCACCTCGAGGAGCGTATCCATGTCACCCCAGGTGAAGTGCTTGTTCCGTTCCCTGAGCTTGAGCGTAGCGTCAAGCGTCGCACTTTCTTCATGAACTTCACGCACGCCATCGGTTTTTTGATTGGTCTGCCTATCGCATTTCCCGTGCTGCGCTACCTGATGAAGCCGATGTATGCTCCGTTCGACAATCAATGGCTCAAGATCGGCAACTCCGGAAAAATTAAGCAAGATGATGTTGGCGTCCAGTTCAAATACAAGCGGAAGATTAAAGAAGCCTACATGCCGGAGCAGGAAATCGACAAAAACGTCTGGGTCTTGAAAGCGACTCCGAAGGTCTTGGAGACCGTGTATCAAGGCAAAGACATGGAGTTTCACGACGCGGCCGGAAAACTTATCTGGACCAATAAGAAAGACGTGCCCTACATCGCGTATTCCGGCAAGTGTCCTCACTTGGGGTGCGGGTTCAAGTGGCGGACTCACAAAACTCTGGGGCAGGTCTTCCTGTGTCCCTGTCACTTGAGTATTTATGACGCCGCCGGCAAAGTCCTCGATGGGCCGGCTCCCCGCGCGTTGGATCCGCTTCCCATTAAGGTTACTGCAACGGGCGACATCACCATTATCGATATGGAATTCAAGGCGGGCACGAAGGCCCAGGTTCGGATTGTCTAAATGGATACGACTACGCAGCCGACGACCACTCAGCCCTCAGCCATTGAAAAAGTCTTCGCCTTTGTCGACGAGCGCGTCGGGCTGAAGACTCTGCAAGCCAAAATGCTCAACGAGCCCGTCCCCGGCGGGTCTCGATGGGCCTATGTATTTGGCTCCGTCCTGCTCTTTATTTTCATCATGCAGGCGGTCACTGGCATTCTGTTGATGTTCTATTACGTGCCGACCGCAGACCATGCCTATGCGAGCACCCAGTACATCATCCACTCGGTGGATTACGGCTGGTTCCTGTTGAGCTATCACTTCTGGGGCTCAACGGCGATGGTCGTGTGCGTGTTCGCGCACATGTCTCAAGTCTTTCTCTGGGGCGCCTACAAAAAACCGCGAGAACTCATCTGGTTGGTCGGTTTGGCCCTCTTCGGCATTGTGATGGGATTCGGGTTTACCGGCTATCTGTTGCCATGGGATCAACGGGCCTACTGGGCCACGACGGTCGGCGTCGAGATCATGGACAAGACGCCGCTCCTCGGCGATTTCATGGCGCGTTTCCTGAAGGGTGGCGCGACGCCAGGCCAGATGACGCTGAGTCGCTTCTTTGTCATCCATGTCATGGTCCTTCCGGCGGCCTTGATGGGATTGGCGGGACTGCATCTCTTCCTGTTCCGTAAGGCCGGCCCTGCCGGACCGTTCCGTGGGAGCGTGGAAGAAATTAAGGCTAAGACCGACTATTTCTTCCCCCGTCAAATCTGGAAAGACATTGTCGGGATGGTGGCGGTGTTCCTGTGCATCTGTAGCCTCGCGTTCTGGGAGCCGATTGTGCTTCTGGAAGAAGCCACGCCAGACCCCGGAGATTACCATCCGGAGCCGGAATGGTACTTCCTTTTCCTCTTCCAGCTGCTGCGGCTCAAAGTATTTGCCGGCGAATTCGGGCAGTTCCTCGGTGCTATCGCGCTGCCCGGTGCGTTCATGGCGTTGCTTGCCGCATTGCCCTTCATTGATCGGGATCCGGAGCGGAATATCTTCAAACGACCGATCGCCTTGATCGGATGGATTGTGGTCATGGCGAGCATTTTGATTTTCACCGTGGCGGCAATCATCAACCGCGAATTTCTGGAATAGGCGGAGGATCTTGGGCACATGACTGGTCGAGAGACGATGTCGTCATTTAAATTGGGGCTTAGCATTCTCTGGCCGGCCTGCTGGACCGCCCTGCCGATCAAGATGGCGTTTGCCATGTTGTTTATGGCGATGGGGACGATCCATCTGGAAACGAAACTCGGCATTACCTTCCTGATGCTGCTCATGACTCCGGTGAGCGTCTTTGCATTTTTCGTGATCTCGCTAGGCGTCGGCTTCCATTTCGGAGAAGGAACCGGCCTCCCGTTATTGTTCCTGGTCTGCATTCCCGTCGACATTTGGTCGCTGGGCCTGGTTGCCCGTACCGTATTTCTGGAACGTCTGCGGCTTGAGCCCCCTGCCTCACTGGGTGTCGGCTTGTGGGTTCGCTTCGCGGTCGCCGGGGCCATCTATCTTCCCTTCTTGTGGGTAGTGCAGGGCGGCGCAACGGATCTCGCTCGTTCGATCGTCAAGTCCATATTGGATACGGATATGCTCAAGCATATGCCGGTTGCTGAGCGAATCGGTTTGGAATTTACGGCCTGGGGCAGTGCGTCATTGGTGGTTCTCCTGGCCCTGACCTATATCGGCCTTTCGATCCTTGGAAAGCTGGTTGAAGGGCGCGCTGCCAATGCCCAACCGGCCGGGGACACTTACCAGGAACTTATCTCGCGCTGGGATATGATCCGCGTGCCCGCTGATCAGAGCTTGATGTTGACTGCCTTTACGGCCGCCGGCGCAGTGCTGAGTATCCTATTCTGGGCCGTGCTTCCGGTCTCCACTCCACACCCGCATGAATGTTGTAAGCCTGCTGCCGAGACGGTGGCTCCGCCCTTTGACGCCCAAAAGTCTCTCTCAAAAGGCGAGAAGGCATTCAAGGATGCGGAACTGAAGATTGCCGCGATCGAACAGCGATCGGCAGAAGACGAAAAAGACAAACAGAAGGGCGGCAAGGACAAAGCCGGTGTTAAGGAGAGCTCTCCCAAGAACGACGGCAAGCCTGCGCAGCCAGCAGCCGGAAAACCGGCGGGAAGCGGCAAATGACATCATGGCGAATGACGAGGTGAGAACAATGATGAACCAGGGTCAGATCGTCACAAATCACGGGCGCCAACTCGCGGGCCGCGCCGCTCTCCTGGCCGGATGTGCTGCACTGCTGGCATGGGCGGGGATGCCGGACGTCGCTTTCGCTCAGGAAGCCGCCCCGCAGGCTCCGACCGCGTATCGCGATATCCCGTATATCGGCAGTCGAAACCTTGTCTGGATCATCGCCCAGCTCCATTTGCTGCTCGCCGGCTTCGTGCTTGGCGTGCCGATCTTTGCCTGGTTGTGCGAAATCGTCGGCTGGAAATCAGGCGATAAGCGTTATGACAAGCTGGCCAAAGAGTTTACCAAGCTCTTGACGTCTTCATACGCCACGACGGCCCTGTTCGGCGGAATTCTGCTGTTCCTGCTCATCGGCTTCTATCCGAAGTTGATGGCCTATCTCACGGATATCTTTTTCCCATCCTTTCTCGTCTACTGCGGTCTCTTCCTTGTGGAAACGGCCACACTGTACTTGTACTGGTACGGGTGGGACGCCATGGCCGAGGGTAGCGGGAAGAAGTTTCACATTTTCTTGGGATTCCTCCTTAATGTGTTCGCGTTCTTCATCATGATCGTGCCCAACTCGTGGGCGACGTTCCAGTCCAGTCCGGTGGTGATTTCGGAGGGCAGCGATTTCGCACGGGCCTGGGCGGCGACGTGGAATCCGACCTGGTGGCCGGTGAACATTCACCGCTTGATCGCCAACGTGGTGCTCGGTGGTTATATTTGCGGCGCGTACGCCGGCATCCGGTATCTGTCGGCCAAAAGCCAGGAAGAGCGCTATCACTACGATTGGATGGGCTACGTCGGAAACTTTATCGGCGTGTTCGGACTCTTGCCTCTTCCGTTCGCCGGGTACTGGTTGATGCGGGAAATTTATCAGTACAACCAGCAGATGGGTATCACGCTCATGGGCGGATTCCTTTCCTGGTTGTTCATTCTGCAGGCAATGTTGATCGGTGTGCTCTTCCTGGGCTCC
>WBZQ01001893.1_pt1 | contig 13981 bp, 12 predicted proteins | sample 5204251 | NCBI WGS metagenome assembly WBZQ01 (sample SAMN12412402, study PRJNA552823) | activated sludge metagenome | isolation source: activated sludge from nitrification reactor of wastewater treatment plant... | place: USA: Virginia | collected 2017-09 | reverse complement strand
ATCGCGGCGATCCGGCCCACGACCCGCCCGTCCCGGCGGGCCACGAAGAGCACGCGCTTCGCGTGCCTCCAGAAGGGGTTCTTGGCCTCGTCCAAAACCCATCGGACGTCGCTGCGAAGGGGCGGAACCCAGTTCGCGTCGCCGAGCTCGCGGTAGAGCCGATACGGAAGCTCGACGAAATCCCGGAGATCTCTTTTGGACGTCACCCGCTCGACGTCACGTTCCGCCATGTTTGGCCTGCGTTGCTACGAAACGAGCCCGAGCTCGCGCCCGACCAGGTGGAACGCCTCCAGCGCGCGGGTCAGGTGCTCGCGCCGGTGCGTCGCCATGTAGGACGTGCGGATCAGCGCGCGGCCCGCCGCCGAAGCGGGGCTGACGACCGCGTTCACGAAGACGCCCTCCTCGTGGAGCCGTTGGGCCATCGTGAAGGCCTTGTAGTCGTCTCCGACAACGATCGGAATCACCGGAGTCGACGACTCGCCGCAGTCGAAACCCATCGCCCGGAGGCTCGTCATCATGAAGCGGGTGTTGTCCCAGAGAAGCTCGCGGCGCTCGGGCTCGGCCTCGATAATCTCAAGCGCGGCCAGGACCGCGGCCACGGAGGCCGGCGGCGGCGCGGCCGTGAAGATCAGCGCGCGGGCCCGGTGCTTGATGAACTGAATGACCTCTCTCTCGCCCACCACGAAACCACCCACCGCGGCGAGCGACTTCGAGAACGTCCCCATGATCAGGTCGGTGCGGTCTTCCAGGCCGAAGTGCTCGGGAGTCCCACGCCCGTACTTGCCCAGGACACCCACGCCGTGGGCGTCGTCGACCAGGAGCGCCATCTCGTAGTCCGCGCAGATCGCCGCGTAGTCCGAAAGCGGGGCGATGTCCCCCTCCATCGAAAAGACGCCGTCCACGACCAGCATCCTGCCGTTGCGGTCCCCGTTCATGGCCAGAAGGCGCCTCAGGTCCGCGGGGTCGTTGTGCTTGAACTTCTTGGTCTCGGCCCCGATCGCGAGCCGCGCGCCGTCGTAGATGCAGGCGTGATCCTGGCGGTCGAGGTAGATCGTGTCGCCCTTCCCCGCGAGAGCGCTCAGGACCCCGAGGTTCGTCAGAAAGCCGGTCGAGAACGTGATGCAGTCCGGCTTCTTCATGAACGCCGCGAGGCGCTCCTCGAGCTCCACGTGGATATCGAGCGTGCCGTTCAAGAACCGGCTTCCCGCGCACCCCGAGCCGTACTTCCGAATCGCGGCAATCGCGCGTTCCTTGACCTTCGGATGAGATGTCAGGCCCAGGTAGTTGTTGGAGCCGAGCATCACCATCTCGCGCCCGGCGATCGTGACCACGGGGTCCTGCCCCGACTCGATCATTCGGAAGAAGTTGTAAACACCGGCGGCGCGGATCTCGTCAGGTATGCGGAACTTCCGACACTTCTCCAGGATCGGCGGACGACCCTCGGCTAAGGCGGTTCCGGCGGTTCCGATGGAAGCGTCGGACGTGTCACGTTCGTGAACGCTGGCTCCGTGAGCTGGTCTCGTGGTCGTGGACGCCACGCTCAGACCAGACACGCTATTTCCTGTCCCGCGGTGCCCGGCCGGCGTGCCCGCGCCTTCTTCTCGCGACTTTCGATCGACATTTTTCGCAGTCTATCACCGCGTGACCAGCCTCACGAGGGGACAGCTCAGGCAATCCGGGAGAGGGCGGCCTTCATCCGTTCGACTCCCTCCCGCAGGCGCTCCAGGGACGTGGCGAAGGAGATCCTGATGCAGCGGTCCTCGCCGAACGCCGCTCCCGGGGTCACCGCCACGGCGGCCTCTTTCAGGAGGTGCGCCGCGAAGCCGTTCGAATCCGAGAGCACGACCCCGCCCGCCCGGCCTCCGTAGTGCGAGGACACGTCCGGAAACGCGTAGAAGGCTCCACCCGGCGCCGCACAGCGCACTCCGGGCAAGGCGTTCAGGGCCGGGATCAGAAACTCCCGCCGACGCCGGTACTCGCTCAACATCTCATGGACGGCCGACTCGGACTCGTCCGGGTGGGTCAGGGCTTCGAGACCCGCCTTCTGGGTGATCGAGCAGACGTTCGACGTCGAGTGTGAGACCAGCCGCCCGATCACGTCGATCAGGCGCTGCGGTCCGATCGCGAACCCGATCCGCCAGCCCGTCATCGAGTAGGTCTTGGAGAGGGTTCCGGCGACGAGGATGGTCTCGGGAAACTCGGAAGCCAACGCGGCAGCCGACAGGTGGCGCCCTTCGAACACGAACCGGTCGTAGCACTCGTCGAAGAGGACCGTGACGCCCCGCGCGGCCGAAAGCCGGATGATGGCCTCGACCTCCGCGGGCTCGATGACCGCTCCGGTTGGGTTGTTGGGCGTGTTGACGATGACGCCCCGTGTCCGGGGAGTGAAGGCCTTCTCCACGTCTTTGGCGGTGAGCTTGAAGCCGCGGGAGGCATCGGTTGGAACGAAGACGGGGTCGGCTCCCGCGAGCTTCACCATCTCCGGGAACGACACCCAGTAGGGCGACGGTATCAAGACATCGTCGCCCTCCTCGAACAGCGCGAGGCACGCGGCGTGGAGGGCCTGCTTGCCTCCCGCGGTGACCACCACCTGTCCCGCCGTGTAGGGCGCGTTCCAAGCGCTCTTGTAGCGCTCGGCGATCGCGTACCGAAGCTCCGACGTCCCAACCGCGTCCGTGTACTTCGTGAAGTTCGCCCGGATAGCCCCGACGGCGGCTTCCTTGACGAACTCCGGGGTCGGGAAGTCGGGCTCGCCGGCCCCGAGATCCACGACATCCACGCCGCGCGCTCTCATGGCCGAGGCCGCCTTCAGGACCTCCAGCGTTGCCGAGCCAGAGATCGAACCCGCCCGACGTGAGATCTTCATCGTTCCGAAACCTCCGCATCTCTTTTCCAGGCGGGCGGAATGCTAGGCGAGGGTGGGCCCGCCTCCCCGCCTTCCTCCGACGCGACCTCGACCAAGAACCGAAACGCCTGAACCGCAGCCGTGTCTCGCCACGAATCGGCCGGTAGGCCGGCCCGCAAACAGGCCTCGGAGAGCAGGCGGTCCTGATCCCAGCCCCAATCCACGGCCACCCGCGGGAGGAGACTCGCGTGCCGCTTGCCCTTCTCGACATGCACGCCGTGAAGGCCGATCGCGAGAGCCAAGGGATCGACAACGGGCTCCAGCGTGCCCACGATCGCGATTTCAAGCCGGAGCGCCCGGAAATCCCGCGCGGTGGGCTTAGGAACCCGCGGGTCGTGAAGCAGGGCCGCGATCGCACAGGCCTCGGCCTCCTCAACGAGGGCGCGAGCCGGTCGAACGGTCCCGTGCGACCCACGCGCCCGACCCTCGCGATACCAGGTGGCGACGCACGCACGCTCCTCGCGGAGCCTGGGCGGAACCTCACGCGTCGGGGAGAAACCAGCTGCTCGAAAGCCGAGGGCTCTCTCGGCCGCGCCGCGTGCCCTCTCGACAAGCTCGCTCCGCTCCGCGGGCGTCAGGAGCTCGACTCTCGCCGGCGCGGCGCGCTCCTGGTCGCTCATTCCTCGCCATCCCCTTCGGATCGCTGCGAGAGCGCCGCCATCGCGAGGAAGACCACGATCCAGATCGTGTCGAAGGGTGACAGGATCCCCGCGTCGTGGCGAGCCACCACGATCACGCCCAGAGCGCCCACGACCCAGGGCAGGAGGCCCGTGGTCCAGCGTTCCCGCCAAGCGAGGAGCCCGAGGAGGAGAAAGCCGGCGAGGACGGGCCCCAAAAGGATGGTCGCGCGAAACGTCCGCTCCCAAGCCCTCGACGGGACAAGCGGCCAGTCGCCCAGGAGTCCCGCGACGTAGAACGTGAAGATCACGCCGTAGCTCACCGCGAGCCCGATCGTCGAGACCGCCGCCATCATGGCGAGACGCGGAAATCGCTTCATCGCGTCCAACCTCCCGCTCTCAGCGGGCGGCGGTTGCCAGAAGGGGCGCCAAGATCTCGACCGCGGCCTCTTCGAACGCGTCGAGCGCCCCAGTGAAGAAATGATCGGCCCCCGGCACGACCCTCACGAGATTCCCGGAGAGCCCCTGGCGAAGGACGACCTCCCTCACGAGCGCGCCCGGCCCGAACTCGTCCCGTTCGCCCTGGATCCAAACGACCGGCGCGTCCGTCGGCGGCAACTCGAAGCGCCCTTCGAATCGCAAGAGCGGCACGCCCATCAGGAACAGGATGTCCGCTCCGACGCGCGGCACAGCTTCGAGCGCCCGGACCGATCCAAACGAGAAGCCACCCAGCAAGAGCGGACTGGCCGGACTCGGTCCTCGCGCGAAGCGAACCGCGGCGACGAGATCTTCGGTTTCGCCCGAACCTTCGCCGTAGCTCCCGTGCGAGGCGCCGACGCCCCGATAGTTGAAGCGCACGGCGCGCAGCCGAAGCCGGTCGGCGAGGAGCCTGGACGCCCGATGAACCACCTTCGTGTGCATGGTTCCGCCGTGCTGAGGGTGCGGATGGGCGAGAACCGCCACACCGCGGGGATCGTGCGGAATGCGGACCGAGGCTTCGAGGGCGCCGGCCGGTCCGGGAATCGTCTCTCCGACGATGCGGCTGGCCGGGCTCATCGCGGCAAGGTATCACGCCGTCGGGATCGCGAATCGGGCTGCTATAAAAGTCGCCGAAAAAACGCCCCGCAGAACGGAGATCGCGATGAAAACGATCGTTCACATCGTGGGCACCGGCACGATCGGTGAGCCCCTCATCGGCCTTTTCACGGACTTCAAGCAGCACCTCGGCGTGGACGAGGTGACCTTCCACAAGAGAAGCCCGATGAAGACCGAACGAGCGAAGGTGAGCCACCTGATGTCGCGGGGCGCGCACCTTGCGACCGACGACGACAAGGTCGCGGACTTCGAGGCGCTCGGCCACAAGGTCTCCTACAGCGCCCAGGAAGCCCTCGAACGCGCGACGGTCGTCATCGACTGCACGCCGGCCGGGAACGACAACAAGGAGCAGTTCTATCAACACCTCCGTGGGCCCAAGGGCTTCCTCGCTCAGGGCTCCGAGTTCGGCTTCGGAAAGATGTATGCCCGCGGCATCAATGATTCGGCGCTTTCGCCCGGCGAGGACCGGTTCCTGCAGATCGTCTCGTGCAACACCCACAATCTCGCGATCCTGATCAAGACCCTGGGCATGGAGGACGGCGAGCTCGTGATGGAGAGGGCCCAGTTCGTCTGCATGAGGCGCTCGAACGACATCTCGCAGACGAAGGACTACTCCCCCGCTCCCACCGTCGGCAAGCACGACGACGACGAGTTTGGAACCCACCACGCCCACGACGTCTTCCACCTCTACGAGACCCTGGGACTCCACCCGAAGGTGTTCTCGTCGGCGATCAAGCTGAACACCCAGTACATGCACTCGGTGTGGTTCAACTTTGAGCTCACGAAGGCGACCGACAAGAAGAGCGTCCTGGAGAGGCTCAAGGAAAACCCGCTCGTGGCCCTTACGGATCGCAAGAGCGCCAACGAGGTGTTCTCGTTCGGGCGCGACCATGGCTATTACGGGCGCATCCTCTCGCAAACGGTGATCTCCACGCCCACCCTGGCGGTGGCCGATAAGGGCCGCGAGATCGTCGGGTTCTGCTTCACGCCCCAGGACGGCAACTCGCTGCTCTCGTCCGTGGCGGGCGCGATGTGGCTGATCGATCCCGAGCACGCGACCGACCGGATTCAGGTTCTGAAGCGGTTCGTGTTCCGAGAGATCTGACGATGCGCTGGGGGGGCCCGGGCCGGGTTCCCCCGGAGCCGCTCCCCGCAAGGGCCTTCGTCGAGCCCACGCTTTGCTTCCTGCTCGCGGCCGCCGCGGTCGCGTTGACCCTGCATCACATGGCCGGCGACTCGGCAACCTCCGACGAGCCTGTTCACATCGCGAGCGGCTTCGAGATCGTCCGGCAGGGAACGGGTCGATGGAATCCCGAGCACCCGCCGCTCGCGAAGGCCCTCTCCGGACTCGCGCTTGCGGGAATGGACTTGGAGCCTCCCGCGAACCCGCTTGGGCACAGCTCGCGAGCGCAGGCTCTCGTGCGCTTCGTTCACGAAAACAAGGTTCGGAGCGAGAGGCTCCTGTTCCGGGCCCGGTTGCCGTTCGTGGCGATCCTCGTCGCCCTGCTGTTCGCGCTCCGTAGGGAGGCGCGCCGGAGATTCGGTGACGCGGCCAGACCGCACGCCGGGCTCATCGCGCTGGGTCTCGGTGCCTTCGAGCCGAACCTCCTGGCGCACGCTGGTGTGGTCCACACCGACCTTCTGGTCACGCTGTTTCTCGTGCTGTCGCTTGGTCCCCTCGCAAGGCTTGCGGAATCCGGAGCAGGGCGACCCTGGAGACCGGCCGCATCGCTCGGCATCTTTTGGGGACTCGCGTTCCTTTCGAAGTTCAGCGCGCCGCTTCTCTCGCTGGCGTCGCTGACGACGCTCTTCGCCAATGACGCCCCGTGGACCGGAGCGCGACTTCGACGCGTCGCCCTGGGGCTCCTCGGGGCGTCGGGGGTCGCCGCTCTCGTGGTCCTGGCCGGATATGCCATCTCGCATCGCAACCAAACGGCGGAGGACCGCGAGGCCCTCTCGACCGACCGGCTGCTCGCGAAGGGCCGGTCCGAGGAGGCCCACGCGTTCGCGCTGGCTCTGGGAAAGGCCTCGCCGCCCGCCTCGAACGCCGCGATCGGAGCGCTCTCGATTGTCCTTCAAAGCCGCGTGGGTGCCGGCGTCAACTACTTCATGGGGCGCGTGTCGAAGGAGGGGTCTCCCTTCTACTTTCCGGTTGCCCTAGCGACCAAGATCTCGTGTTCTTTGGCGGTGGCGGCGGTACTGGGGCTCTTGATCGGAGGCAAGCCGGAGCGGCGGCATGCGTTAACGCTCCTGGCCGCCCTCGCGGTCTTCACGCTGTTCTCCTCTCGCACGACCTACAACATCGGCGTGCGGCACATGCTGTTCGCGTTCCCGTTTCTTGCGCTCGCCGCGGCCGGCGGGATCACACAGACGCGGAGGCCGCTTCGTCTGACGCTCTGCGCCCTGATTCCGCTTCAAGGCCTCGAGGTTTTCGCGGTCCATCCGCACGAGCTCTCGTTCTTCAACGTCTGGGCCGGCGGTCCTGCCGGGGGCCGGAGATTTTTCGTCGACAGCAACCTCGATTGGGGCCAGGACCTGCTGAGGCTCGCGAGGCTCGCACCCGAGCTGACGAGAGAGCCCTTGCCAACGGTGTTCTTCGGCGGCGATCTCCCGGCACGGCATGCCCCGGCTCTTCGGCAAGCCACCCCTGCCGACGCGTTTCGGAACGGCGGCCTGATCGCGTTTGGCGAACAGCCGCTCGCGATCGGGGAGGAGTTCTATGCCGCGCGCGGAAACCTCGCCGATGCCGAGGGCTTGCGGGTTCTGAGAGACGCCGTGAGAAGCCGGGGAACCAGGGTCGCCGCGGTTGGAGGGTCGATCGCGGTCTTCAAGCTTGGGAATCCCTCTCCTGATCCAGCGCGAACCAGTGCAACGCCGCGACGACCAGCGAGCTCTTGATCTCCCCGGCCGTCACGAGCCGGGACAATGTCGTGACCGGACGCAGCTCAACCGCAAGGTCTTCGCCCGGATCCGGCTCCGGCGCACGGACCAGGCGAACGTTTCGCGCGAGAAACGTGTAGCACCGGTTGGATTGGAGCGCGGGATTCGGGTCCACGGCTCCCAAGAGCTTCCATTCGGCCGATTCGTAGCCCGTCTCCTCCAGAAGCTCCCTCTGCGCGGCCACGACCGGCGAGGGGTCGTCCTTCTCGACACCGCCCCCCGGAATCTCCAGGGTCTCCTCACCCGTGCCGTGGCGGAACTGGCGCACCAGCACGATCTCGCGGGCCGGTGTCAGCGCGATCACATTGACCCAGTCGTTCCCCTCCAGGACGAAAAAGTCGTGCGGCAGCCCTGTCCGCGGGGAGCGCGCCACGTCCTTACGCACGCGAAACACTCGGAAATCGGCGAGCGGAATGCGCTCCAGGAGCGGCCAGGCAACGCGCCGGTCGGACCGCTCCCGCTTCGACATCTCTCAGGCGGGGCCGCTGGCGCCGAAGCCCGCGACGATGTATGAGCCGCTCTTGCTGTCGCGCTTGAGAACGATGAGCTTCTGCTTTTCCGCCGCTTCCAGCAGCTCGGAGAACGTCCGGAACCCGTAGTAGGACTCGTTGAAGCTCGGGTTCTTCCTCTGCATGGTCTGCTTGACCATGGACCCCCAAAGCACTTCCTTGTTCTCACGCTTCAGAGCGAGGATCGAGTCGATCAGAAGCGAGAAGGCCTCGATCGTCTTCTCCGGGAGCCCGGCCGCGATCGGCACCTTGAGGCGCTCGCGAACGAGGTCCTCGTAGTAGATGAACTCGTCGCAGTTGTCGATCAGAAGCTCAGAGGTCGAGCCCTTGACCCCGAAGCCCAGCACGGTCTTGTTGTTCTCCTTGAGCTTGGACACAAGCGGCGAAAAGTCCGAATCCCCGGAGCCGATCACGAACACGTTGATGTGGCCCTTGTTCGAGGCGAGGTCCATCGCGTCCACGACCATTCGGATGTCCGCCGAGTTCTTGCCGGTGATCCGGTGCTGCGGGATCTCGATCAGCTCGAAGGCCGATTCGTGAAAGGCCCGCTTGTACTCCGTGTAGCGGTTCCAATCGGCATAGGCCTTCTTGATCACGATCTTGCCCTTTTCAAGGAGGCGCGAGATCAGAAGCTTGACGTCGAACTTGGCATGGCCCGATTCGCGAAGCCCAATGACCACGTTGTCGATGTCGATGAAGAGCGCGAGTCGTTGTTCGTCTTGGTTCATTTGAGGTTGCGGAGCCGTCGTCACGACGCTCTCCATCAGCGTGAACGGGAAGTTCTGGGGGGGCGGAGGCGCCATGGCCACGACCGGGCTCGGTGGCGGAGGGGGCGGGGCGGGGCTCGGCGCTGGGGACTCGTCGGCCTCGGCCGTGCCCGCCTCGGAAGCCGTTCCGACGGTGGGGGCGCGCTTCCGGCCGGAGCGCCGGCGTCGCCGCGCGGGGGGTGTGGTCATTCAGGGGGTCCTTTTCGGATTTCGTTCGACAGAATGGCGGCGCGACAGGGCTGAGCTCGCAAGCGACGAATTCTAGGCGAGGACGGCTCGCCCTTCCCGGAGGCGAAGACCTGACAAGCCGCGTGTGAGAATCGTCGCCGTGTCGGCGACAACACCGGACCATGAGGCAGGAGGGAATGCGCAACTGACGGACCTTCCCTTTCTCGCGGCGGACAGCCCTCTCCGGCGAGGCTGCGGCGTCACGTGGCTAAGTGGGCGAGGCGAGATCCGCCTATCCGGACACGAACCCGCGGAGTTCCTCCACGGACTGGTCACGAACGACATCAAGAAGCTGGCGGCGGGATCCGGCTGTCACGCGGCCTTCCTCACCCCGAAGGGCCGCATGCTCGCGGACCTGATCGCCTATCGCACCGGGGAGGGGCTCGTGCTCGACTGCGAGCCGGCCCTGGTCGGAAGGCTGCTCGAGCTCCTCGCGAAGTACGCGGTCTTTCATCGGATCGCGGTCGGCGACGAGACTCAGGACCGCGCGGTTCTGCACGTCGAGGGCCCGACCTCGCCGGCCGTCCTCGAGAGAGCCGGTTTCGACACGCCTCTAGGAGGCGCCCACTCCCACATCGCCGCGGCCTGCTGCGGCGTTCCGACGTTCGTCGCCCGCGAGTCCCGGGCGGGAGGAGAGGGCTTCGACCTGAGGGCTGGCAACGAGTCGATTCCAGCAGTCCTCGCGCGCCTTAAGGAGGCCGGAGCCCTGCCGATCGGGGAGGAGACCCTCGAGGCGGGCCGCATTGAGGCGGGAATCCCGCGCTGGGGAGCCGAGCTCGATGAGAGCGTCCTCCCCAGCGAGGCCGGCCTGGAGAGGACCGCGATCTCTTACAACAAGGGTTGCTACATCGGACAGGAGACCGTCGCGCGCATCAAGACGTATGGACACGTCAACCGGCTGCTGGTCGGGCTGCGCCTTCCTTACGACGCCGCTGTCGAGACCGGCGCGGACGTCCTGGCGCCTCTCGAAGGCTTGCCGAAAGTCGGGCGAATCACGAGCGCGATGCGCTCGGAGAGCGCGGAGGCCATCCTCGCTCTCGCGTACGTCAAGCGTGAGTTCGCGGGCGTGGGGACCAGGCTTGAGGTCGCTTCCCCCCGAAGGGTCGCCGATGCGGTTTCTCTGGAGGAGGCCTCCGGGAGGCCGTCCGTCACCGCGGAGGTCGTGACCTTGCCCGTCTCCGGTCCATCGGCGCCTTGAGCCTGCCCGAGTCACGGGTTGCCCGCGAGGGGCCCTTCGAGAATCCACCGGTGCGCGGTTCCGCGCTCCGGACCGTCCTTGCGTTGGTCTTCGTGCAGCTGTGCTTTGGAGCGTTTCCGGTACTCGGCAAGGCGGCGCTTCATGAGGTTTCACCCCTCGTCCTGGCTTCGTTTCGAGCCATCTTCGGCGCGTTCTTTTTGTCGCTCTTCGCACGCGTTCTGGCCCCGGAAGAGGCTCCGATTCGGGGTCGCGAGCGGCTCCGGATCATGGGCCTCGCGATCTTGGGAATCGTCGCCAACCAGCTGTTTTTCGTCACCGGGCTCTCGCGCACGACCGCGACCAACGCGTCATTGCTGGTCGCCACGACACCGATCGTCACGCTGGGCCTCGCCCTTCTCATGCGCCGGGAAGAGGTCACGACACGGCGCGTCCTGGCGATTCCGTTGGCTCTTCTGGGCGTTCTCCTGATTCTCGATTGGCACAACATCGACTTTCACGAGAGCACCTTCCAGGGCGACCTTCTCGTGACGACGAACAGCGCCTGCTACTCGCTGTTTCTGATCCTCTCGCGCGACGCCCTGAAGACCCGGTCGGCGATCTCATTCATCGCGGCGGCGTTCCGCTACGGCGCCCTGCCGATCGTGCTGTTTGCGCTCCCCGACCTCCTGCGCTTCGATCCCCGGCGCATCACCGCGCAAGGCTGGGCGGCCATCGCCGCGGTCGTGATCTTCGCGACCGCGATCGCCTACGCGCTCAACGCCTGGGCTCTGGCGCGGACCAAGGCCTCGACGACCGCGATGTTCATCTACATCCAGCCCTTATTGGCGGGCACGATGGCGCACATGATGCTGGGGGAACGCCCCGCGCCCCGGCTCTTCTTCGCGGCCGTGCTGATCTTCATGGGCCTGGGCCTCGCGACCCTCCCGGAGCGTCTGCCGGGGCGACCGCTCCTCAGCGCCGGAAGAAACTGAGCCGGTTCGCCTTGAGATAGGCGAGCTTCTCGGCGATCCGCGCGCGCTCCCGGTCGGGATGAGTTGGGAACCCGAACCTCTCGTCGCAGCTTTTGACGTCTTCGACTTCGAGGTAGCAAGCGACCCACTCGGTCTTCTTGATCCGGATCCACTCGAACGTGCCTTCTTCGGCCCGGGTCCGGACCTCGCGCGCGAGGAGGTTGGCCAAGAGAAGGCCAATCGCGACGCGCCGCAAAGATGCGTGCCGGATCCAGGCGGAGGCCGCCAAATAGGCCGCCACCACGGCCGGGTAGGAGTACACCACGTAGCGCGACGCGAGAGCCGCTCCGGCGCCCAGAAACGTGCGGCCCAGGCTTGCCATGACCAGAAACGCCATCGAAAAGCCCGAAAGGTAAAGGACCACGGCCACGATGCGGTCGCTTTCGTCTCCACCCTCACGCTCGCGTCCGCGGAGAGCCTTTCGCAAGGCCACGGCACCTGTGAGAACCAGGAAGGCCACGCTCACGAGCGACAACAGCGCCTGAAGCTTCAATTGCATCGGGTTCTTGCCAAACTCATGGCCATAGAACCCCAAGGCCCGCCCAAACACCAGGATTGGGAACTTGGAGTGGCTGTAGAGATCCGCCCGGGGCGACGGGTACACGACGTAGTTCACAAAGAAAAACGCAAGGCTCGCGAGAGACAAGGCGAGGCCACCGAGGAGCCAACGGCGGTCGCGAGGGTCTCGGCCCTTCCAGGCCTCGATCGCGAAAAGGATGGGCACGAGGGCCCCCGAGATCAGCGCGAAACCCGTGTAAATGGCCAGAAAATTGAGCACCAAGAGAACGGGAATCCGGATCGCGATTGGGCGTATCAAGAGGCTCGCGGCGACGGCGAAGACGAGCAGCACCGCGAATGGCCCGTGGGCCAGGTTTTGGGCTCCAAAGAACAGCTCGGAGGGAAGCGCCGAAAGAAAAAGCAATGGAAACGCGGCATCCGCGGCTTCGAGGCTTCCAAAGATCCACCGCTTGATGCCGAGAGCCAGGAGACCCGCAAGAACCAGGGCACCTCCCGCGACGAGCGCCTCCACCCGGTTGCTCCAGTGGCTGAAGGGCAGGAGGATCGCGTAGCCCAGCGCCCCGAGTCCCTCGCGATGTGGCCCATGCTGCCAACGAAACAACGTCCAAAGATCCGCTCCCGAAAAGAACCCATCCAGAAAATCCCATTGGTCCCAGTAGAGCGTGTTGACCGCGTAACGGCGAAGAATCCAAAACAGGCGAAACCCGAGCGCCAGCGACACGGCTGCGATTGCCCAGTGCGCGAGCCTTTGCGCAGGAGCGGCCTTGGCCTCCTGAGGGTTGGTCATGCTTTTCCTTTCGAGGTTGGGCTACTGCACCGGCTGACGAGGGGCTTCGATCATCCAAAGAGCACCGGTCGTTTCGCCGTGCTCGTAGACGATCCGATCTCCACGCGGAGACCACGCCGGATAGCGAACATAGGCGCCGAGGGATTCGTTCTCCGTGACCTTCACGACCTCGCGGGATGTACGCGAGACCCAAAACACGTTCCAGACGTGCTGGCGAAGGCCTGCGAACGCGATGCGATCGCCGTCGGGCGAGAAGCTGAACGGCCAGCTGAGCCCCCTCTCGGACGTCAGCTGTGTTGGCGTTCCGCCCGCGACCGGTACGGTCGCAATGTGGACATCGTCGCCTCGCTTGACCTCGGCCGCCAAAGTCCGGCCGTCGGGCGACCAGCACGGGAAGCCGAAGAGCTCGCGGTCGAACGTCAAGGGTGAGGCCGGGGCGTGCCCGTTCACCGGCATCAGCCAGACATTCCAGGTGATGCCTCCCCGCTTCGAGTGATAGGCGACGAGGCTGCCGTCCGGGGAAAGCCGCGGGTGCCCCCACTCCGTAATGTCGAACGGCAGAGGGGTCCGTTCGGAGGTCGTGCGGTGAACCGAAAACGCCTTCGACGAGGCTCCCTCGTCCGAGATGGCGAGCAGCCGCTCCCCGTCGGGGAACCAGTCCTGCGGATACTCCTTTGCAGGGCCCTTGGTTAGCCGCACCTCGTGGCCTCCGTCGGCATTCATCGTCCAAATGGCCTCGTGGCCTCCCTCGGGAATGCGACCGAATGCCAAATGCCGGCCGTCTGGCGAGAAGACCGGCCACGTCTCCCGCCACGTCATGGTCGTCAAAGCACGCGACGGGCCTGCCGGACGCCCGTCCTTCGCGAGCGGCACCGAGCGCAGGTTTCCGCGGCTCCCGAGAGCGCTCCACGCGAGCCTTCTTCCATCCTTCGAGAGACTGAGGTTTCGGAAGACCGTCGGCGCCGACGCGACAATGGGGCGCGGCTCGGCCTTGCGCGCCCCGGTCTTCGGGGAAACGCGGAACGTGAGGATCGTGAACCGGGAGCCCTCCGCGGCTCCACCGAAAAAGAAGGTCTCACCGTCGCTCGCGACGACTGGCTCCAGAAGCCGCGCGCCTGTGAACAGCTCCTTGAGGTCGGTCCCGTCCGGCGACACCGACCACAGCGCCGACGTTCCCAGGCCCGGATCCTGGGCGACGAAGCAAATCCGCGTTCCGTCCGGCGTGTAGAAGGGGCTCCCATGCCCACCGAGCGGCTGCCCTTGACGGGTGATGTCCCAGGACGGCCCGCCGCGCACCGGGACGGCCCAGATTGTCGAGGGCGGGACCGCGACCGCGCTGGTCGCGGCAAGATCCATGAGCTGCTGAGATTGGAAGACGATCGCCCGCCCGTCGGGGGAAAACGCGG
>WBZQ01001892.1_pt1 | contig 13982 bp, 15 predicted proteins | sample 5204251 | NCBI WGS metagenome assembly WBZQ01 (sample SAMN12412402, study PRJNA552823) | activated sludge metagenome | isolation source: activated sludge from nitrification reactor of wastewater treatment plant... | place: USA: Virginia | collected 2017-09 | reverse complement strand
GTTTTTGTGCCGAGGCTGCTTCGGGGGGCGAGCATGAACGCCCACGCGACCCCACAAACCTTGCAAACGCACGCGGCCTTGATCTTGAAGTCGAGAAGGCATGCAGTGTGGGCGTCGACGTCGACGTCGACGGGGGCGCGCAGATCGACGCCGGAGTCTCCGTGCGCGTTGGCGCCGGCGGTGAATCCCCAAACTTTTTCGGAGGCCGCGTCGGTTGGACAGACGAGGAACTCGAGGGGCCCGCCGCTGTGGCCGCACGGCGGATGTCCGGCGCCGGACGGGATGCTCGAGGAGGGCTGCGCGGCAGTAGCTTCCATCGCTTTTATTTTGCGGCCCAGGCTTTCAAATCGCGAAACCCGGGGACCCGACGCGCGGCGGCTCTCGGGCTGTTTTGAAGCCACAGCGCCGCAAAAAACAAGGCACCACATGGACGCCGAAGGCTTTGATACATATTTCGACGAATTGCTCGGGCTCGGCCCCGAGCCCCCGGCGCCGCCCGCTCCCTGCGAGCTCGGCCCCGAGCCCCCGGCGCCGCCCGCTCCCTGCGAGCTCGGCCCCGAGCCCCCGGCGCCGCCCGCTCCCTGCGAGCTCGTGCCTGCGGCCTTTTCATCTAGGAGCGGTATCGAAGTTCTTAATGGCCGCCAGCCGCGCCTGAACAGCCTGGCCCGCGCACCCGCTCGCAGCCCAAAAGCCGAAAAGATCGCGCTCGCCGCCGTGGAAAAGCTGGAGCGGTGCGCGCCTTTGCGCGCCGGTGATCCGCTCGCCCTTGGCGGCGAGCGGCCAAAACCGCCCGCGGACCCGGAAGCGTACGACCCCGAGCGGGAGGCAAAAGAATTCGCCAGCTCGCTGTTCGACACAGAAACGCGCGAGCAGCTCCGCACAGACGGCTTTTTCTCGATCGAAGAGGTCCGCGAGCTCGTGAAAGCGAACAGCATCAAAGGCACGACCGACGGCGCTGAGCAGGCCTTCACGCTCGACGCCGAGCTGATCATCCTCGTCGACAGCCGCACGAACTTCAAGGTCTTCGTGACCGACGACAACGTTTACACCCGCGACGAGCTGTACGTCGCGTTTCCTTTTCAGGAGCTCGGGCTCCTCCCGGAAGGGGTCTTCGCCCGCCAAGAAATCGGGGTATTCGATCCGCGAAAGATCGCGCTGACCGACGAGCTCGAATACCAGGCGCGTGACGTCGGCGACGAGACGGTCGACTTCACCCGGATCGAGGACCTCGTCGGCCGCGCGGCGAAGGGCCCCGGCTACACTGACGCCCGGCCGCCGCTGCGCATCGTCAAGACAAAAGTCTTCGTCGGCAAAGAGCGGTGGAAAGACTTCCAGGCCACCGCGCGGGTCGCGCGCTGTCTCGTCCGAAGCGCGCAGATGCAGATGCTCGCGCCCGGCGTCTCGTCGCTCCCTTTTCTCGCGCTCGGGGGCCCGGCCCCTGCCCAGGCGGCCCCTCTCGCGCTCATGGACGGCGCACAGCTCGCCCAAGAACAGCGGAGGCTCAAAGAGCGGGAAGCCGCGCTCGAGCAGCGCGAGCGCGAGCTCCGGCAGAAAGAGGACGAAAAACAGAAAAAAGACGAAGCAGACCAGCGCCGTATCCGCGAAGACATCGAGCGGCTCGAGGCTTTGATGCGGATGGCGACCCAAAAAAGCAGCGCCAAGGGCCCCCGCGAGCAGAAAACCAAAGCCAATCACACCAGGGCTACCGGCTCGACCGGGCCCGTGCAGAAGCCAACGGCGTTGGACTGTGATTCTGTCCCTCTTGGATGACGCGGGCTGCAGCCCGCCAGGCTTCGCCGTTTCCGCGACACTCGAGTTCAAGATGCGACAAGCACTTTTGTCTGAATTGTTGCCGGCGGGGTATACCACCACAAAATGGAAGCAGCAACAAGTTTCGCCGACGCCATCGTCGATGTCCCCCCGCTCGGTCCCGCGCAGGGGCCGGCCCCCGCGGCCTTTGTGCCGGATGCGCGGGGCTACATGGCCCCGGCCGCCGTGACAGTTTACAGCGCCCCGAGGGGTGCCCCGCAGAGCAGCCTCTTTGCAGCCGCCATCATCGCGGTTCTCGTACTTTTGCTGCTAATCGTCGCCATCATGTTTTGGCGGAGGGCGACGGGCCTGGGAAATCGCCTCGCGCGTGCCGGCTGGATCCTGTACGCAAAAGAGGGCTGCGGCTTCTGCGATGAGCAGCTCGCGGCGTTCGGGGGACGGCTGCCGGAGCTTCTGGTTTACTGCTATTCGGACGGAACGACGATGAGCACGTTCGATGCGCCGCCCGTGGCGTGCAAGCAGCTCCGCGCGTTTCCGACGTGGTACAACCGGAAGACGTCCGAGACCCGCGTCGGGCTACAAAAGCCGGGGGATCTCGCGCAGATGGCTGGCATGGCTTGAGCCGGCGGCCGCGAACGCTCGCCCGAGATCGCAGAAAAAGAGGGCGATCCACGATCGAGCCGGACAGCGTAAACGCGAACAAAAGCGAGCCGCTCGGAACGGGTCCGCGGCTAAACCCGTCAACACTGCGGCGTTGCCACGCAAAACGGCAAATCGAGAAGGATATCGCACTCGCTCTGTTGTGGCACTTCCAGCCGCTTCCAGTAGGCGTTGATCGCCACGTCTGGCACTCGGTGCTCGCGCGCCGCGTTGAGCGCAAGGCAGGTTTTTTTTGGCGTCGTGAGGTGGACAATCACCGTCAGCGCGCGCTCCTTCCGGGCGCGCGAGATGTATTCCGTGCGCGCGGCGGCAGTTGCGTGCGTGTTGTCGGCGACGACGTGGCGGAGGCTCGACAGCGCGGCGCTGAACGCCTTTTTGCAATCCGCTTTCTCCACATCCTGGCTGCAGATCACGAAGCGGTGGTTGGTTCCGCGCTTCGCGCTCCATTGCTCGCCAGCGGCGGCCAGCTGCCTGGCAAAAGTTGTTTTTCCGCTCGCGGGGCTCCCGACGAGAAGGACGGCGACCGGGCAGTTCTTCGCGGTCAGCGAGAGGATCTCCTCAAGGATCCGCCCTTTTTCGTCCGCGGTATCGGACCCCGGCTTTTGCGTGGCAGCCACGTCTGCTGTGGCGTCAGGACTTAGCGGCCAGTAGCAACCGAGAGATTTCGGTGTGGGCCAGGGGAGGCCGCGCGTCTTCGGCGGGGCGTCTTCGGCCTGAGAAGCACAGGAGGGGCCAAAGATGACCTCGGGCGTGACGAAAGGGACGCCGGCCGTTAGAGCGAAGCCGTAGTCTGTCGCGGCGAAATCTCCCGGGCGCCCGGCGGCATCGCCGCAGAAGAACGATGCGCGGCTTGGGCGGAACCGCTGCTCAACGAGCTGCCAAAGTCCTACGCGAGGTTTTCGAAGCTTTTCGCCGACGGCGGCGTACGCGTCGATCCGCGGGCCGCCCATGAGCGCGTCGAGCTCGGCGACGTATTGCCGTAACGGGTCGTCAGCGGGCGCCAGCCCAGCCCCGCGGTTGCTAAGGATCACGACGCGGAACGCATCGCCACGTGTCGCGAGGTTGTACAGCACGCGCTGCGTGAGCTCACGGGAAGGGCCGCGGCCCCGGAACGGCGCGAGGGTTCCGTCGTAGTCGAACGCGGCGACGACTTTTCCGGCGGCCGACAGGCCGCCGCTTTGCGTCCCGAAGCTGACGTATGCTTGCCCACCCTCCAGAGGCTCCCACACCCTTTTTTCGGGCGCAGACGTCGCATCCGTGACCGCCGCGAGTATCGCAGATATTACGCTCGAAGTGAACGCGCCGCTCGCATCGGTGTACGTGTTCATCGCGCTATGTCCCCCGCGGGGCCCCTTCAATTATTCGAAGGACGCCTCGCTGGTTTGCGCCGGAAACGTTCAAACGCCCCCATCCGGCGCCAACACCGGTCTTTCGAGCAAATAATGCAGGCTCCGGCCCAGAAAACAAAAGAAGCCGGCGATTTCGGTCGCGCTCGCGGCTTATTGCGACAACGTCACGATCCGATCGACCGGGTACTCCCGGGGTGCGACGGGGTTTTTGTCGCCGAACGCGAAGACGTAGCGCGAGTCCCACACGTTTCCGGGCGCGAACGTCGCCGAGCCCAGGGCGCCGAGGGACAGACCCCCGGCGTGGCCGCCCGGCGCGGAGCTGTAGTCGCCGCCATAGATTCGGAGCTGGAGCCCCGGCTCGAAGCGAGGGTCTTGGTGGATGCTTCCCAGGCCCCCGCGGGCGTCGGTGTACTTGTTCGCCGCAAGCCGCCGCATGCTGGTGAGCCCCTCGCGGAGCTCCAGGCTTTTGCCGAACTCGTCGGCGAGCACCGCGGTGCCGTAATAGCCGTCAGTCGCGAAGTCCGAGTCGATGTCGGTCGTCGCAAGCGGGCAGGTCTTCGTCGCTTTGAGGGTTGGCGGGCTCCGCCGCGTCGTGGCCGCGAGGATGGTCTGCCCGTCCTCGTCGATTTCCTCCATGTAGCCCGGCTCCCCTGGGTGGAGCTCCCACACGGTCAACCGGTGGCGGGCCTCGTCGCCCGTGTACTCGTCGCCCCAGGCCCGGACCTTCGAGGTCGTACCGATTCGGGAGACCGGGTTCGGCACGACTGTGAGGCTCGGGGCGGAGACGCCCCTCTCGAGCGAAACCTTCGATTGCGTCGAAAACGGCTCCCACACAACGGTTCCCGCAGCGTTTCGCCCGGTGAGGTCGACCGCGTAGTACGGGTCGTTGATCCCCCCGCAGGAATACATTGGAACCGGGGTGAAGCCCGCCCGTGCGCTGCTCCCCGAAGAGGCGGGCCGTTGGAACACGAAATAGATGACAAGCAGCGCGAGCACGATGAGTGCTGCGATGATGAGCGCCAGGCGCTTTCCGTCCATTCTGCGTGTCTGTTTTTGCTTTGTCCGCGTGCGTTGTGCGTCAGACGTCGAACCAACTTCGTTGATTCTTTACCGCTGGCACTCTATACGGCGCGAGAAGAAAAGTCGGGCTCGCCGGCGCCGCCCGCGTATCCGCGTGGCATCCGGTTTTGTCGGCCCGCTCTTCACGGAATCCTGCCAAAACCCGCCGGCAGACCCCAGCCATAACCGGCGGGCATGTCGCCGCCGCCCTCCGTCCACCCCTGCCGCCGGTAGTGCGGCGCCGGGCACGAGCACTCCGAAGCCACCGGATGGAACGCGAGCGCCCACGGTTCGACCCCCCAGGTTCCAAACGGAATCGTCCCGGTGTAGGGGACGTAGCTCCGCGTCGGTTCCTCGCGGGCGTAAAGCGTGTAAAAGCCCTCGCGGCGTGCTTTCGCGGCGAAAAAGACCGCGGTCGCAGCGACGACCACGACGAGCGCGACGACCAGGACCGCGAGGAGCATGCTGCGCCCCCCGCCAAAGGACGAAGCCTTATCGGCCCCGCCCCCCTGGAAGTAAACGGGATCCTCACGCCGGCCGTCATCGGCGCATTCTCCGTCCGCGCTGTCGCAAAAGCCAAGCTGCGGCACGGGCATTGGTTCACTGGACGCCGACATGTGGATGATAAAACCAACTTAGTTGATTTGTCGGCTGCGCGCGTTATTTGTGCCGGCGAATTTTCCCGGTACACTCGTGTGCTTATTTTGGAGAGTTGGGACGTGGGAGACCACTTTTCCTGGGTCTGATGGCTGGAAACCGCTGCGACATCTACAACTACATTGACAAATTCAAGGAGGCCAAGTCCTTCGAGGAGGCAAAGGCGTACCTCACCCCGATCCTTGAGCTATTCGCCTACGTTATCGTGCAATCTGACGTGGCGGTCCTCGAAGACCACGAAAATTGGCGAGACACTTTCGCCACGCGGCTCAGGGAGTCTGCGGCACAATCAGGGGGCGGGGGGAACAGCTTTCCATCCTTTGGCGTGCAGGGCGCGGCCCCCGGGAACCGCGTCCACGCGCCGGCCGCTCCCGCCCCGCAAAAAAAGTTTCTGGGCGGGGGCAAACCGTCCAAAAACAGCGGAATGAGCGAAAACGACGGACGGCTCGCGGTGCGAAGCTCCCGCCCCCCCCCACACCAAAACATCTCCCCCTCGCTCCAAAGCATCATGAACGGTACCCATCCGTCGCTGTCCGACGACAACTAAAAGTCGTTATCGGCGATGGAGTTCCGTTGCAGAGCTAGTTGTCGCGGGCCTCCCACTTGATGGGCCAGATCGTCAAACGCTCGCCGCTATCACGCTCGCCGTGTGCGGCGGTAAAAGAAAAGCCAACCAGCATAACGACAAGAACCACCAAAACCGCGATCAGCACGCACGCGTCAGCCCGGCAAGCCATCCTGGAAACAGAAATTCAGCAGTATTGCGGCCGGCAAGAAAGGACACGCCCGGAAAAGCACGAAACGGCCAAGACCGGCCTGTCACCGCCAAACACCGGGGCAGCCTACATCTTGTTACAGCTTGCGGCGTTTTGCGTTGTTCGGCTCCCGATCCCCGCCTATGATCCTTGTCTCCTTTCGGGCTGTCGGCAAAGTCGCTTTTGTCTGCGGCGCGAGGGCGGGCCCGTTTTTTGGGAAGAACTGGGGGCAAGGTCCAGTATAATCCCACAACTTCATCTTTTTTGTTTTTGTCGCCCTGGAGCCGCATGCTCGGCTTTCTGGGGCGATTCCGTTGGCACGGCGGAGCCGATGATGATCTTCGAGCGACGCCGCGAAAGTGGGATACAGCCATAAAGGCCCACAGGTCCGGCGACAAACGGTTGGGCGCTTTTGCCGACGCAGAATAAATCTATTGCGTTCGATGGGCCGGGTCACGCTCGCGGACATCGAATATGCGGTAATCGTCGCGCTGATTCTTGTCCTTGTGTTTGCCTTCGTTCGCGCCCAGTATACGTTTTCCGATTTCGAGGGCCGCTGGACCGACGACGAAGGGAACATGTTTGTCATCGAGCGCCGCGGGGAGACACACGGGCCCCCCGGCGGCAGCCCAAAAACAACAAGGCCCGCCCCATGGGGCCATCGGCTGCGGATTTTGGCGGCCGACGGCATCCGGCCCATAAAAAATAAAACTTTGTCCGGGATCCATCTGGGCGAAGTCTGCGGAACCCTGGCGCCCTGCGTGACAAAAGGGACGCCCAATCCGCCAGCGATCACTGGCCATGCCGCGGACGTTAAAATGTTTAGGCGGATATGCACCGCGGACGATAAAGCCGCGTGCGCGCAATTGTCGCTGGACGGGCGTTACCTCGTATGGGACGAGGGCGCCGACGGCTCCCGGCGCCGCTGGCATAGGAACGGGGTGCTGTAACATAATTGAAGAGCGCGCGGAACCAAAAACTCGATAGAAGTCGCATCGCTGGATGCAGGGATCGACCGACAAACAACACAACCAGGGCAGCCCTGCTATTCGACAGGACGCGGATCCAGGAGGGCCTGGATCCTTTGTCGGCACAGGCAAGCCCGCCGCGCCGGCCAAAAGCAAAACCCGCTCCAAATCCGAAGCATCCGAGAAGTCCCCGGGCAGCCAAACACTTGCGGCTAAGTGGCTGAAGGCCGATGGCTTTCCGGCAATTCAGGTAGGGGGGCCGTTACCGTCCATCCACGAGCTCGCGGCGTTAATGATTTTGGGGCGCATTCCGTTTCCCTTCAAGCGAGGCTCGATGCCCGACCCGAAAGGTCTGTGCGCCGCGGCGCAGCAGGCCGGCATATCCGCCGTCATTGAACCGATCGCGATGGTACCAGACCGTGCGCCCTGCGCCGGTGCATGGGGTTTCGACGGCGAACCCTTATCCCTGCAAATTTCGGCCTCGGCGTACGTCTGCATCGACCAGGTCACGGACTATTTCACGGAACGCGCGCGGGTCACCGCCCGCATTTGTGGTAAGCCCTCGCCGCTCGCAGCCTGGTCGCGCCCGGACTACGCGGTCAAAATCGCCGAAACAGCCCTCGCGGCAGCGGCTCGCGGACAAAGACTCAACGCACACACCCTCCGCGAAGCCGTGTACGCCGCGGTGCCTGAATGCACGCAGTTTAAGGTTTCGCTGGCTTGGTGGGTGTTCAACCGCTTCCGCGCAAAGGTCGTCCTCGATCCCTGCGCGGGCTGGGGCGACCGCATCGTTGGCGCCGCCGTGGCCGGCGTGCAGCGCTACCTCGGCGCCGACCCGAACGAAGATCTGCGAGAAGGCCACGGCGAACTCATGCGAACGCTGTTGTCGAGCGAGCAGCAGAAAGCGTTCGCGGTCGAATACACACCCTTCGAGTCCCTCGACCTAGAAAAAGCTGGATACTGCGACGACGGACGGCCGGACCTCGTCTTCACGAGCCCGCCGTTCTTCGATTTCGAAGTGTATGCAGAAGGCCCGCGTGGGCGCGGGCAGAGTATCGAAGACGCTGCAAGCTTTGACGACTGGTTGCGCGGCTTCCTCCTTCCGTCGCTGAACAAAATGTGGCGGGCGCTGCGGCCCGGGGGTCACCTAGTCTTGTACCTGAAAGACGTGAAGCGGCTCCGCCTGTGCGAGGCGGTCTGCCGACATATCGAGGGCCACCTCGGAGGCGTCCACAGAGCGACGATCGCGTGCTACCGCGCGGGCCAAAAAAATATCGATGCCGGCAAATCGCACACCGGCCAGGACAACAAAGCCTCCCAAGGACGCAGCGCGAGCCTCCGCCAGTGCCGCGACGCCGGGGGGAAAAAGGGGCCCAACGCGGTCCCCTTATGGGTTTGGCGCAAGCGGGACCGCGACGCCCCGCTTACTCAAGATCCAGTGTGACGCCAAGGTTGTGGACAGCGGCGCTGACCCGCTGAATTTTTTCCCCAATTTTTTGGAGGATGTTCCCGGCGTCGGAAAGGTCGGCGATGCAGCTCGACTCGATCAGACCCGGCTTTGTGCCAACCGAGAGAAGTGTGCCGCCGGTGCTATAAACCCGCTGGGCGATGCTTTGATCGACGCTGTGCCCGGCGGCCTCGAAACTTCGCGCGGCTTTGAGGACCGCTTGGTCGCTGTTGCACAGGTTGCGGTAGACCTCGGCCACATTCGCGTAGGTCGGCGGCATGGACGCGATCCGCAGCCGCGTGGCGTCGAGCGGGGCGACTACCGCGGCGACCGCCTGCCGCGCCGCGGCGATACGCGAGGCGTCGGTGACGGTTGACCCCGCGCATGAAGTGTCGATCTGCGAGGCTGTCGAGGCGAACGCCTGGGCCGTCGCAGACAGGTCGGCGAGGCGGCCGCTGAGTGCGACCAGGCCATCGATGACTAGCCGCGTGGCCGGAGCGCTCAAGCCGAATTTTTCCTGGGCGTGGCGCCGCCGGTACCAGCGGATGGCGAACCAAGCGAGGATAACAATCGCAGCGACAATGATGAGCGCGATCAGCGCTTTGGTGCTTGTGATGGCGCCCATTGGTTGTGGTCGTTGTTTGTGGTGTCAGCGGCGGAGCGGTTGCGTGTTCGGCGGGCTCCGTGTTTCGCGGGCACCTATTGAGTAAATCGACGAAACCCCGCTTCGGCAAATCGCCAAACTGCGGGCCGCTCTTCCGGCGGAAGGGTGCATCCGAAGGTGAAAAATTTGGCCTTCGACGGGCTCTGGGGCGCTAAGTGGGCCAAAATTGAAAGGCGCGCGGCATGTGCAACCCACACCGCAGTCACCGACCGAGACGACAATGTCAGAAACCACTGCCACAGCAGACGCCACGTCCGTGCAGACCGCCGCCCAATCTACACAATCCCCGCCGATTTCGACCCTACCGCCGTCCGACAACAGGGGCGACGGAGCCGGGCCCAACGCCCCAACCCATGCCAGCCCCGACCCAGACCCAGATAACGCCAGCTATGACGACGGGGAATTCGCACCATGCGTTCCGCCGCCCGCACCACTTGTGCACATGTGCAGAGTCATGAGCCTACCAGACCTTTGGTGGGAGCTGTTCTACGAACACCCGGGATTCATGTGCGAATTCTGCGAGTGCCTCGAGAACGTGGAGTACACGCCGGACGAAGAAGAGATCGTTAGCGTCTTTTGCGAGAGCTGCCGGATCAAGATCGCGCGCCTCCCGGAAAACAGATGCCCAAAATTGGGACCCGGGTGTTTGTCTGTCCGCTGGGTCGGACCTCTGGGCGAGATTTCCGACTTCTGCCGAGTATGCGTCCGCGCCGCCTCACCGAAACAACAAAATTGCCTAAAGGGGAAAAACCCGGCCATCGGCCCTGATGCCGACGCCCCCGAACATTCCGACGAGAAGAAGCCTCGACGTCGCGGAAAACGTGGGGGCCGGAAAGTCCGGGCCCGCAAAGAACGACAACTGGGGCTGAGCGAACCAACATTCCAAGAAAACCCAACGCCGCACTTTGACGGGCGGCCCGGTGTAAACACAGAGCCATCCGAGTCGATTCAGGGCGATTCCCGGATAGTTGGCTCGAGACACGCCTCGAGGCCGTTTGGCCTCGAAATTCAACTCGGCAAAACGCCGGGCCTCCGGGTCGTCGAATCGGCGCCGAACCGAAAGACAAAGTTACTGGGTTGAGACCCGGCCGCCGTGTTACACGCGCCGCCGGCCGAACAAACGTGGACGCGGCTCATGCACCGTGGTTGATCAAAATTGAACACGGCGCTTTTTTGTCAACGCAGCAATGGCCCCGAAGAAAACCAAAACAAACGACACCACGGACCGGAACAACAAAGTTGTGAGGTCCGAAAGGCCCCCAACGGGGACTCTGTCCCCAGTTGTTCGAAGCTGGGGGGCGAAACCCTCCGCTGAGGAGTCGGCCCCCCAGGGCTTTCAAAGAAACCCGCATACGGGTTCAGCGCAGCCGTTGCCGCACGGTGCCCTGCGGCTTATCGCCACGCACATGCGCGCGCTCGATACGAATTCCAATGAATCAGAGGAGGCCCTCGGAGGCATCCGGATGCTTGTCATTCGAGTGGTTGCGCGCCCCGTGAAAGGGGGTACACCGCCGGCCCCGAGAGGCCCAGCCAACATCAACACGTTTCAGCACAGCACAATTTCTGCCCCGATGAGCCGCGCAGAAATTGCAAAACAATACACCTTCGCGTCGCCTCTTCTGAACGCGGCTGGCGCGGACGGGCTAAGGCTCATCGTCCTCCTGCAGATGGGCGGCCAAAACTACTGCGCGGGGTTCTGTCGAGACGCCAAACGGCGAAACGCCGCCACATCCTCGGCAGCCCCGCCGAGCGGATTTAAAGAAAGACACACGGCGATCAACCGAGATGTCGACCGACCGCTCCCCGAAGAAAAACAATAACAACGCAGCAAAACCAGTATCGACCGGCAAGCAGCCCGCGCCGTTCGTTGCCCCCTCGACAGAGAAAAAACCAGAAAGCGAGGGTGTCCCACTCGCCGAAACGCACCCCGTTCTTTTGGACGCAATCGAGGGCTTCCTGTCAGAAAACACGGTATTCGAGTCTTCCAACGCCGTCGAGCTCGCGATGGAGGACATCGAAAAATGCCGAAACCTGAACGACGCGTTCATCGCGGCGATCCAGCACAAACTTCTAGGCATGGATGGATCGCTCCGCTTTTGCCTGTTCCTGTCCCAAGCCCCGGAAAAAATCAATAGAGAGCTCGACATCCCCGAGCCGTCTTTCGTGGCCGCCGACAAATTTTCTGCCGACGCGGCGATGAGCCTCGTCTACGACGTGTTCAACCTCGCCGCCGGCGTCATTGTTGACGCAGTCGTTAAAAGCGCGCTTGGCTTTGACGATGAGGAGTCTGAATCAGAAGACGAAGAGGAAGGCGCCGAGGCGAACGAACCCGAGAACCCCCAGCAATAGTCGCGCGTCCCCAAAAAACAAATTCGCCTCATGATCGGCTTCGCCGTCTGAGCCGGTTGCACCGTGTTCATTTCTTCGCCACAGAACGCGCCCAAACGTCAGCGCGTTCCCCGCCTAAGACGCCCGCCCTATAAATATTGTTCTTTGCGGCAGTTGGAAACTGGGGCTTCGCGGATTTGCCGCCCTTTCCCTTTTTTCGGGAGCTTGCGCCGAAGGCGACCATCTCGGCCGAAAGCTGTTCCCAGTCCGGCAAAGACAGTTGGGGGTCAGAGGCGTCCACGGAGCCGAGATAGCTCGAAGGCGGATCAATCTCGTTGCGAGGTTTCTCGGCCGCCGTCGATTGACTAACAACTGAGGCTGCGGCCTCTTTTTTTCGTGCAGTATCCGCCGAAGGCAGGTTCCGCGTTGTTTGCTCAGAGGGCCTGCTGCGCATCTTTATGCCTTGGGCGTCGTCGGGATTTTTTATTGGGGGCTCGGTGGCGTGTTTCGGGTGGCGCAGGTGCTGCTTCTTTACCGTCGCGGCCATCAGCGTCCTGACTGCTTTTGCCTCGGCTTCAGGCGACAGTCTGCAGGACGTCCCGCGCCGAATGTACGTCAACCACGTTTTGATCTCGGTCGCGCATTGGCCACATCGGCGCGGACATTGGTCGCCAAGAAGCTCGCTCGTTCGGGAGCCGTCATGAACCGGTGCGAATGGCTGGCCCGCGCCTTTGCCCCCGTCGGGGATGAGATTCCAACAACTTTGTTGCTCGAGGTCGGCGGATTCGCCCAGAAACACGACAGTGTCGCCCTTGCGCTCCCCCCAATACGCACGATCCACCGGACAGAGCTCGTGGCGGTAAAGCCACGCAGGCATCGATCTCCGATAACGGCTGCCCTCGCCAAACGGCCAAACAGAGAATTTTGGCGAGGGGTCGTAGACGTGGAATTCGTATTCAGGAAACAGTGCACAGAGAAACCCGAGAAATGGCGGCGCCCGGGAACATACGGCATACATGCTGTAGCCGGTATGGGCGGCGGCGAGCTGCCGCACGGCGGCAAGAAGCTCTGGATGCGTCATAAACGAGCGGGGCGTCGCGGCCCCCGAAAGGCCAGAACAACAGAGTTGTGGGGTCTGAGAGACCCCCAACGGGGACTCTGTCCCCAGTTGTTCGACGTCTGCGCCGCCGGGGGCGTGGCACGCCTCAAACAACCCTGTCGAGGCGTGCACGCGAGCCTTTGACTTGGAGCTCGTTGCCGTTTGAGCGGTCTCCATATACTGCGCCGAGAGCTTTTCAAAAGTCGCGAGCCTCGTGCTTTCGGGGATTCCGTCCCCACGGCACACTAGACCGTCTGGGGAGAAGAAAGATCGCCGAGCACCGCGGCATAGCGTAGGGCCCGAGGTTTTGGCAGGCGGCTATAAGCCGCCGCGGACGGGCGGATAAACTCTTCCTCTGGCATGTCGCGCCAGTAGGCGTAGCCAAACACGCGAAACGGCGCGACATGCGCCCTGAACGCAGAAAAGTCGCGGAAGCGATCCTCAGTCAACACGGCGCAGCGGTGTTTTTGTGCGAGGATCGCCATGTAGAGATCGTCTCGGGCGCGGACGGCATGCTCGGATCGGATCTGCCGGGTTTCTGAGGGCGGCGGCTCGGAGTATTGCTCGACGTCATAAATCCATATCTGGTTGCGATCAGCCGCCGCCTTGTAGGCAGCCCGGATTTCTGGTGTGTTGATTTGGCTCTCGCGATCTTTTACGACGTACATCACTTTCCCAGGAAATTGTGCCCGCAAGGAGGGCGCCGTTTGGTCGATCGCCATGGTGATGTCTGCGAGTTCGAGCGGCCTGATTTTTGTTTTGGCCGTCGCAACGGGATCGTGCGGCGGCCCCCGCTCGCGTAGCCAGTGGGCCAAATTGAGCGTGTCTACCACGATGTGCGGCGATTGTGGAGGGCCCCGCCCGCCGATTTTCGGCGCAAGCCGGGCAAAGAACGAAGCCAGAAGCAGCGCTGCAAGCAAGATGCAGACGATCACAACAAGCGCGGCCAGGCGCAGTAAACGCGTAGGGACTGTATCGTCCCGCAGGTGGGGCGGCATTAAGGAGGAGCTGATCGACCGGCAGGGTGAGTATTTCTGCCGCTTTTTTACTGGGCCTCGCTCGCGGCGGGGGCGAAGCCCCACGCGCTGCAGAACAGCGATGAAACACCGCACAAAATAAAAGGGCCGCAGAGTTGTGCCCCGAACGGAACGAAAGGCCTCCGAGCGTCCGGCCCGGTGAAAAAACGGTGTTTTTTTCTATTTTCGGAGCCTTATAGAGCCCGCCCG
>WBZQ01001890.1_pt1 | contig 13986 bp, 15 predicted proteins | sample 5204251 | NCBI WGS metagenome assembly WBZQ01 (sample SAMN12412402, study PRJNA552823) | activated sludge metagenome | isolation source: activated sludge from nitrification reactor of wastewater treatment plant... | place: USA: Virginia | collected 2017-09 | reverse complement strand
GAAATCATTGAGCGCCCGTCCATAAGCGCGCTGGGTATGCTGGCTGGTCACTGCATTGGTGACCATAGAGACGATCATAGCAATGGCGTTTGTGTTGATATTGCTGCGAATGATTGCGTTTGTCATTTTAAAAGTTCTCCTGATAAGTGATAAGTGTGCGGATGCACGATACATCCGCACAAAGTTTGTTACTCAGCCAGGCGGGCGGCCGTGTACTCTTTCAGTGTGCCATGAAAGACCAACCGGCCCCGCTCGCACCCTTCGCTGTCCACCCAGCGCAGATAGACGTAATCCCGGCCCCGCTTGCCTTCACGGCCTACGACGTGGCGCTCTTCCAGCCATTCACCCGGAGCGGTTAAGCGTTCTTCTGCCGGCGTTACCTTGGCTTCTAAGAGAGCATCATTGATGGCAGCTTGGAGGGCGAGCAGGTCTTCACGGTAAAGATTGGCGAACTCTGCTTTCATCTTGGCGACAGTGATCGCCCGGTTGCGCTGGGTTAACTTCTTGCTGGCCATCAATCCAAACTCCTGAAAAAATAGAATTCGATAACAATCAATATCTAAACCTATTATAACCCAAATCTGCGTTTTGTCAAGTACTAAAACGCAATTATTGACAAATTCGTGTCATTGTATATAATAAGTCTAGACAAGTGGTTATTGCTACGGTTATTGCGTTTTGCGCTTTAGTGCGCGTTAGGAGTTTTGCAAGATGAGTGAACGGCTCAATTTGGTTGTGGAAGATGGCGTTGGCGATATGCTTACCAAGCTCGCCGGCAGTGAACGCCGCCGTGGTCAATGGATGTCTGATCTGGCCAAAGCCATGATCGAGAACCGAGAGCAAGCGGCCGCCAGTTCCCTGGATGAATTGCGGTTGTCGTTTGTGGGGTTGCTCAGCGAAGTAAAGCTTCAGGATGCGCGCATTGTGCGGCTGGAGGGGCAGCTGGCCGCGCTGATTGCTGGCCAGCAAAAATGATGTGCGGATGTTGGCACAATCGCCACACTACTGGAGCCAAAGAAAAGCCGTGAGGCAATCCCTCGAATGTCTCACGGCTTATGCGCCCAGCATTCTAGCCGTTAACCAGGATTAGGGGCGCAAGTGGATTATACCCACCGCCAGCTTGCCCACACAATCAGCCCCAGGACGATCAGAACGATGGCAAGGGCTACATACATAAAGATTGTATCTCGCCTGACTTCTGCTTCGCTTTTGCCCACTGTGGCCGGTTGTATCGGCTCACGCTGAGTTAATAGGCGCATGTTGTTCAGCAGGATATTAGTCTCTCGCTGGCGTTCTAACAGTTGTTCTATAATGCCTTGTTTCTCTCTCAACTGTTCCGCCTGCGCTTGAATCTGGCTGCGCAACGCCTCTATCAACGGTGTATCATCAGCTCTATCATTGACTGTATCATGCTCTATCGTTGACACACTCACCGCTGTATCAGGCGCGCTATCACTGCCTAACTCATGCAATATCACGGCTCTATCATACAGGTGCTTTGAACCCTCTTTTTTGATAGCGTCATCGGGTAAACGCTTGATAGCGCGACGCACTGTCGCGATAGACTTACCTGATAGTTTGACACACTCATTGACATCGATCCATTCGCTCATGGCCGCCATGATGCCATAGAGCAAATAAACACGCAAATGTGTATTTGGGGCTTGACAGACAGAAAAAGGTAAAGTAAGATATACACATTGAATTGTGAATCTTGTTAAAGGAGTAGCGTATGATCACACCGCAAATGGAATCGATAACTGCATTATCGCGTAATCACAAAGCCGTTTTTACTAAGCTTGTCAACGGCCCGGTGTTTCTGGCAAATCGCAGTAAGCCAGTCGCCGCCGTTTTATCAATGACGGACTATGAGCAGATGACCGAGGAATTGAAACGCCTCCGCAGAATCATCGACGGTGATAAGCAGTTAGCAGAAATCCGTGCCGGCAACTATACCGAGCTACCAAAGGCGACGCCGGCGTAAAATATGCGCATCTACCGCAGCAAAGCTTTGACCGCACGTTGGCATATTTTACCGGCTGAAATTAGAAGTTTCGTTGAATCGTTGCGCACAAACCCACGCCCGGAATGGGCTAGGCCGATACCAGAACGCCCAGGCCGCTATGAATTGCCTGTTGCTGGCTACTGGTTAATGTGGCAGATTGACGAAACCGGAGGAGAAACAACGATTGCTGTTTGGTTCGTGGAAGAACCGACCGAATAACTAAGTTATGACGCGAGACGAGCCACAGCCGTTAACTGTGACCCGCCTCTAACCATAAAGCCGATGACACGTCCATCGGGCAATAGGCTATACACAAGTATAGCACAGCCCATCATCGGTTAAATCAATCGCATGATGGGCTTTTTCATGCCCATCCTTACCAGTGCTCCAAGGAGGGCAAAGTTATGTTTCCACGCTTTAAATCGTCCTATAAACTCTTAGCTTTATCGCCATCACTTGCGCTCATGCTGGCAAGCCTTGCCGTGCTGCTCGCACTGTTCACACTCGCCCCGGCGCTGCTAGGCGGTGTGCGATGATTCGCAACCTTGTAAACCGCATCCGCGCCGGAGTGTGCTATCTCTGGTGCGGACATTGCCAACGTGACACTTGCCACAAAGCCACCTGGTGCGGTTGGACTTGCACTGAGCATGAACAGGAGAACACACAGCTATGAGCGACATTCACAATACTTTCATTATCAGCGGTGACAACAACACCGTTGACATTGACCAAGACTTTGGCAGCGACGGTAACGAAGCGCTCGCTCTTGTGCTTAAGTTCTTAGTTACGATCCTACTCTCACCCGTTCTTATTCCCCTCATCTTGGGGATGAACGGCTACAAGTTGATGCAAGGCGGCGGGCAAAACTTACTCGGAGGTGATGACGATGGCGACGAATAACGCAACTGGTCGGCCGATGACCCGACCGGCACCACAGAAAGGCTTACTGAGTGGTCTGGTGCTAGGTGCTGAACACATGATGCTGTTAGGCTGCGCAGGGATGATTGTGGCGCTTGTGGCGTGCGGTGTGGTCACTTGGTGGACAATCAGCGGTTGGTGGTCAACGCCAGCGGACCCGGAGCAACAAACGGTGATTGTGCGCCGTGGTGAGGTTGAACACAGCGCATTGGATGGCTGCCCAGCGAACCGCATCAAGTTCTATACCCGCAACGGCAGCGTTTGCCGATAGAGTAGCGATAGAGTAGGGCAGGTGTAACGCTTGCCCTACTCCTACAAATGGAGCAATTATCATGAGCATGATTATAAACGCAAGCCGTTTCTTACTGTTTGGACCTAAACTCGATAGCCGTGTCACACTGCGCAATGTGGCCACCAACAAGGCGGTAAATGTGGCCCGCGGTGCGTTTGGTCTGCCACCGGTGAAAGGCCCGTCATTGTGGGATTGGCTAATTGAGCAAGGTAAAAAGCTATGGGCTTTGCTCACTGGCCGTCACCCTGACGCCTTGCCACTACCGGAGGATTTACCGGTTAGCCTGTTCAACACTATCAATGAAACGCTAAAGAATCGCGGCGGCTTACATGACAAAGACCTTGGCTTACCTAACTTCTGGTGCAGCCCGACCCGTGCAACGTCAACACCGTTCTTTTGGTCTTTGGTGGTCGATTACAGCAGCGCAGCGGACCCCGCCAAGGTTGCCAGCTTTGAAATGGCCCTAGAAGACCAGTTGACGAAGGCAGGCTATGATTTCAACGTCAGGATTCAGCGCAGGCCCTTACGTATCGAGGTAGACAAGCCGTCGCCGCCTACAATCAGCCTGGCCGAGCTATGGCCGCAAGTCGCAACGTACAAGCAGAACGCACGTTGGGCGGTGTTGGGTTTGGCGTACATGGGCGGCGAGTCTACCACGCTATCCATTAGCCTAGAAGGGGAAGATTTTAGCGCGTTCGTCGCCGGCAGCCCTGGCAGCGGTAAAACTCAGTTGTCAATGTCGATCCTGTTATCGCTGGCCATGACAAATAGCCCCGACAGCTTGTCTATGGTGATTGTTGATCCCAAAGCGGTTGACTTTCGACCGTTTAACGCTTTGCCCCACCTGGCGATGCCGGTTATCAATGAACCGGTGCAGGCGGCTGAAACGATAGCGGCGCTTTGTGATGAGATGGACGTAAGAACGGCCAAAGCTGCAAGGGGTGACAATTCCTTTTTTGCTCATTCTATCTGTCTGTACGTTGATGAGCTGGCCGATCTCGCTATGAGTCTACCAGACAACCAATCGCAGACCCTTACCAACAACATTCAACGTTTGGGCCAGAAAGGGCGCGGCGTGGGCTTTATCATCCTTGGCGCAACGCAACGGGTTTACGACATCCCCGCCAGTATGCACAGCAAGTTAAACGCCCGGATTGTGGGCAAGATGCGCACCGCCGGCGACAGTGTAGCGGCTTCTGGCGTACCCGGCACCACTACCAACAAGTTGCCCGGACGCGGTTCGTTTGAACTCTATTGCAGTGACCAGCAAGGCTTACGCATTCAAGCGCCCTTTGTGGCGGCTTCTGACAAGCCTGGTTATGAAGCGAAGTTGAAACCGTTCTTTACTGACATCAGCGCACGTTGGCAAGGCATCGCGCCCGGATGGATGCCAAGCAAGCCAACCGACCAGGCACCGACCCAGCCGGCCGCACAGGATGCCACCGGCACCACTGACCAGGCCGAGCAGGTAACAGACGCCCAGCCGGTTGACCAGGAAGGCGAGGCGGTAACTAAAATCGAGTTTGACGTAAGGCTATGGCAGGCAATGACCGAGGCTTACAAGGAAGGCAAATTGACGGCTACTTTGGTTCGCAAGCTGCACCAGGCGATTCTTGAAAAAAGCATCAACGGCTACAAAGCGCAGACGCTTTTAGACGCTTTTTTGGGTGCGCAGCAAACCGCTGTGTCAATGTCTGGTGATGATTAGGCCAAAGGATTCTGTACAGCATGAAGAAATGGTGAGGGGCGTACAAAAACGCTACAGGTTTAACGGGTGTATGTCTGTACGCCCTGTACGCGCTGTACTCCCCTACCATCAAAGCCCAGGCAAACGCCGACAACGGCAGGCAAACGCAGCGAGGATGTAACAAAAATTGTGACCGCAGCACAACCGGCAGCGACGGACCCAGCATGATAGACTTAGGGTGCAATCAATTAGCGGTTGCACCCTAACAAATCCCCATGAGAGGCTTTAAAAATGGATAAAATCAGTTTAACCAAACGTGTAGTACAGATTGATGCAGAGAACTTAATCCCGCTCATTGACCTATTTTTGACCGACAGTGCCAAGCAAAACAGTGCTATCACGATCCACAATCAGCGCTACCAGTTGTCATTCTTGCGGCGCTGGTGGTCAGAAGTCGGACCCGCAACCAGTTGGATTCTAACCAAGGATTCGTTTACCGATTTTGTGGTTTGGCTCGAAGCGCAACCAAATCGCCAAGGGAAGCAACTAAGCTTAAACACGATGAATCGTGCGCTAAAACTAACCCGGCAAATCCTCCATTGGGCAGCCAAGCAGGAATACATGCAATCCGATGTAGCGGCATGGGTTCCGATGAGCAAGCGGCGCGACAGCAAGCCATTCAAGCGGCCCTTGGTCGAAGTGGCTGAATTGAACAGACTTTTCAGAGCGGCCAACGAAAGCAGTAACCCCAGCAGAGACAAATGCATTTTGGCCATTCTGATTGGCACCGGTGTGCGCCGGAATGAATGCGCCATGTTGGATCTCAAAGATGTCCACTTCGACCAAGGGAAGCGCAGCGGCTACTTAGACGTGCTATATGCCAAGGGCAACAAGCCGCGCCAGGTGCGTTTTGATGAAATCACGGGGAAGTACATTGTAGCGCACATCATGGCCCGTGGGCGCCATCCCGGCCCGTTGTTTCGTGGCCAGCGTGGCAACCGGCTCACGTCCAAGGGCGTGCATAACGTAGTCAAGGAGCTGGTCAAGGCCGCCAAGCTGGAGAAGAAGATCCAAGGCGCCCACGACTTTCGGCGGCTGTTTGCCAGCACCTGGCTCCAAACGCATCGCGGGGAAGGGTTTGTCCAACCGCTCTCCCTCCAGTTGGGTCATGAATCCGCCGAAATGACGCTGCACTATAGCAAACAAACCTTGAAGGATACCGAACGGGTCTTTGTTTCACCAATGAAGTTCGTTGACGTGTAGCAGCTCGACAAGGTGTGCGGATGTTCGATATATCCGCACACCCAAAAACGACACAGTGTCGCTTTTAGGTTTTCCTGGAAAAACATGAGTTACGATAAGCGGCAATATCAAGAGCTATCTACAGCAGAAAACAGGCTAAAAACAGGCTACGAATCGGCTACAATCCGAGTACATTTTTGGGGGTTGACACGTCTGCTATGTTGGATTGTAGACGTAACCCGCAGCAATAGCCTCCCATGATACACTTAAGGGGGACGCACTGGACTACTAACCATGTACACTACTTGGATTCGGAGGTATACCTAACTAATGCAGCATGATAGAATTGTAACGGATTTGACCGATGACAATCCAGCGGGCAGCCTGGTAGAATGTGAATAAGAGGAAAAGTTAAGCCTTTTGACCGTTCTATTCTGGAAAATGGCATGTTAAGATAGAACAGGTGTACAGGTTAGAAAAACCTACTATTTTCCCCCATATACACCAAACGCACGGCATGATATGCTAACATAGAATAGGTGTACATGCTGGCTAAATCAATGCAATTGACTGATGACAAGCGCCAGATTAGCATGCTAAAATCGGACAAGTAGTCCTGATAGCAAAACCCAAAGGTTTGACCGATGACAAGCGCCAAGCAAACGTGCTACACTCAAACCTAAATTGGCGCAAGCAATGCCTAAGGTTGGATAATAGCAAAAATGTTCTGTATATTTTGCTTTTGCCATCTTAGTCAACTCGTGTTAATCTTATCCGTCACACTGTGACTAAGTTAAGCAATTATTGAGGGAAAAAGAAAAGCGCCCGGTACTGGAAATACCAAAGCGCTTTTGTGGTGAGAATCTCTACTCATATCGGCACGGCAGGCCAGTAGTAGCGATTCAGGAAATTTGAACAATCTCCATTAGGCCACAATCTTTTTACCTTGTCAAAACGCCAAAACAAGCGATCTTAGCCTAGTTCTACTAGGCCGTCAACAAACAAGCACCAACTGGCTGCCGTGCCCTAGTTGGTGCTTGTTTTCATTTATCCATTCAGCACACCGCCCTTGGGCAATAAAAAAGCCGTCCCGGCAAGGACGGCGGCGAGCTGGACTAACAGACAAGGTTTATAAGCGGCATGAATAGTATAGCAAAAACTTCCTCACCTGTCAATGGATATAGTGCATTTTGCACTAATCAACCATCCGTCTTTCATCTCCTTTCCGCCCACATCTACGCTGGCGCTTCAACCCGTTGCGCACGTTGTAAACGAAGCGTGCAGCGAAAACAGGTAGCAGTGCTACGCAGCCGACGCCGACGGGGCGCATACGCCGTTTGCAAGGCTTGTACGAATGGCGGTGCGCAATGAGCAACGCACAATTCACTCTTGACCAACTACTCCATAGTACAGCGCTCGCCCGGCAGATTGAACACCTACACCGCTCCGGCCACTATGCACGCGGCGCTTGCCCCAAGTGCGGAGGCCATGACCGCTTTTACGCTGGTCCGAAAGACAACTACACGGTTTTTCGTTGCCAGCAGTGCGACCATTATGAACTTACAGCTAAGCTTCTAGGGCTAGGTTGGACCGCTACAGTGGCGCCAGCGGTGAAAGAGTACAAGCCAAGTGCAAAGCCTTCTGTAGCGCAAGTCTTGTCGATTCGTGACATTTACCGCAGCTTTACCGACTTTGCCCAAGCGCAACTATCGCAATCAGATGATGCCATTGAGTTTTTAGCCAAGCGTGGATTGGACTGGAACGCCGATCACAAGATGATGGCTTTCATCCAAAACGCCGGATCAGGTTTTATCAACGCCAAGCTTTACCGGCTGTGGTTCGGATCCCTAACCGACATGCAGAATCGCATCGCCGTACAATGGGCAGGTTTGCCGGATGGCGACAAGCCGCGCTTTAGTGGTCATGCGGCCATGTTTGCGGGTGGATACCAGGGCAAGCTTGTCTTTCCCTATTTCAATCAATCGGGAGAAGTGGTTGACGTTCGCACCCGCTCTATTAGCTCCAAAGACACGATTGACGGCAAACAGGTGCGCTATACCTCGCCCATGCGCAGCGCTATTGACCGTGGGATCGATGTGCCGGGCGGCGTGGATACTATCGGCCATGCGCCGCGCATCCTCTTGACTGAGGGTGAGTTTAAGCGGCTTGTACCGATGGCGCTTGGTTCGCTACCTGTTATCAGTCTGCGCGGCACGTCGGATTGGATGCCGGATTATCTTCAATATTTCCGCAATCGCGTTGTAATCCTCGCCTTTGACAATGACGACAAGAAACAGGCCAACGGGTTGACCGCCGGTCAAGCTGCCACCATCAAACATGGGCGCATGTTGGAAGCAAACGGGATCGCCGTGATGGTGCTGGACCCGGCCAAGCTTTATGACACGAAGGGCATTGACGATCACGTTTTCAAGTATGGCATTGACGCATTCAACCGCCTGACGCAACCGGCAGAGTTGATCACACTTGCCGAGTTTGAAGCACAACTGGAGCGCGGCGGCGGCGACTTGTCCAAATTCGTGCAGCCCAAAGCGGACCCCGGCACCGTGCGCCAGTGGACACCAGCGGACAAGATTGACACATTCGCCCACGAGGATAAGCCGGTTGTAAGCCTGGCTGAAGCGGTTGACCAGATCGCCGACGAGACCCAAAACCACTTAACCACCTACCGCAAGGGGCGCGACCAGTTGTTGATTACCGCGCCTGCTGGCGTGGGCAAAACGCACACGACCCTAAGCGAAGTGCTGAAACACGCCAAGGATACCGGGCAAACTGTTGCCTACATTGGCCCCAACCATGACACGCTTGACGAAAAAATCAACGATGGCACGTTAAAGGACTTCCAGCACATTTACGGGCGCAGATGGGACGACGATAACGCCATTGATCCTATTCAGAATTGCGAACAAGCCGACGCTGCCAAAGCCTTGACCATCAAAGGTTACAGCCCGTCGCTCATTCTTTGCCCGACATGCCCCGTTCTCAAGTGGTGCGACAAGCACGGCTATCGCGCGCAATTCAAGGGCAAAGCGAACCGCGCTTTTGTCCATCAACACGCCCACACTGATTATCCTGGCCTAGCTGACATCGTTGTTATAGATGAGTTTGGCCACAAACAATTTGTGGCTGACATCAAAGTCACGCCCAACGATATTATCGTTGCCCGGCAGAAAGCCGCGCTGAATCCTCCGCAACGCCGGTTATTAGAGGGGATTGATAATCTGTTTGCTGCGCCGGATTTAAGCGACTTGGACGGCGCAACGTTCTACGAGGTTTTAGAGCGGTTTACACCCGGCTTGCGTGACGTTGACGCATGGGGCGATGGTTCGTTGGTGCAGCTCGCCCTCGATATGCTTGCTGGGCAAATGTTGAGTGCAACGGCTGATTTGCCTTACCAGTTTGGGCAAAAGCTGTTTACTGTTCTTTCAGAGGATGTACGGCGTCTGAACAATAGCCAGATGCCGACCGGCAGGATTCGCTTGGTTGTCACGCCCAAAAGCCGCTATATCGAGTTGACCTACAGCAAGGGCGCCTTACCCGCTTGGTATTATGATCGCCCGGTCATCACTCTGAACGCCACCGCCGACGCGTCAACCATGCAAGACTTGATCGGCCCGGTCAAAGTGCTGGCGCCCAACGTGGCCATTGCCGAGGGTAACACCGTCATTCAAGATGTGACCTACAACAACGCCAAGTCCAGCTATGTTGGCAACTCACCAGAAGCCGACAAGCGACGCAACGCATGGTTTGATAATATCCGTCACTACATCAGTCAACACCCAGGCGGGGAAGCGGACACAACCATTATTACCGCACTGGCCACCGAGGGCGAGATCGTAAAAACCTTTCCCTTGGCCAAGGTTGCCCACTATGGCGCGCTGGAAGGCCGCAACGATTTGCAAAGCGGCTTGACCATCCTCGCCAACGCCGTCGCCATCAATCGAGAGGCCATCCAGCGCGAAGCATCCGCCCTTTACCCTGGCATAGATACCACCTTGACCCGGACGCGAACCGCCTTTGATGAAACCAACGCCGGCGGGGAGCAGCTCGCTATTGAACAAATCGACGGCTTAGACCAGCGGTTGCAACGGCTAATTTGGCAGCACCGCGACGCGCCGGCAATTCAAGCCGTTCACCGCTCGCGCGTCATCCGCCAAACGGGGCGCACGGTTGTGATCATGTTCTCTCGCCCGATTCCTGGCCTAAAGCCTACGCAGATTGTCAAAGACTACAAGACCGCCAGCAACCGGCACGCCCAAACCAGACAAGAAACCATCAAACGCTTGGTTGACGCCGGGCAAGCGCTGATTGCCGACGTGGGCGGCTTCACCGTCGAATCCTTGGCAATGGTTGCTGACGCGTCAGTCAACACCGCCAAGAAGTATTGGACCGATGTTACCACCGTCTTAGATATGAATTGGTTTGACGCCCCGGTAACGCATCCGCTTGCCACCGGCGGTATAAATCACCGAGCGTTGAGAGTGGCTTTACCCAAAACAACGATGGAGAAATACAGGTTGCATGTGGATCACGAACGTTATAAATATAATCTAATAAGCATCGTGATCCACATGCAACCGCTATTACCGAAGGGTTGGGTGATTGACCAAACTTCCCTCGGTTCATTGATTTCAGACGCGCCGCCGGCGCCAGAAGCGCAACCAGAAGCGGCGCCCGAAATGGTGCTAGAAGTGGCACAACCGCAGCCGTTAACCCTGGAGGCGGCGCCAAGTGACCTAAAGCGGTTCCTGCTACGCTCGTTACAACCGGCAGAGCTGCCAAGTATTCAGGCGCTCGCCCAAGCCTACGGTTACCAAGTGCAATTTAGGGACGTTGGGTTCGGCCAATGGCGCATTGACTTAGGGGATGCACCCACGCGGAGAAAGAAGCGTTGATGAAAATCATCTCCCTCTACGCTGGCGACGTGGGCACAGAAAACGCCGAAGAAACGCCGAAGAACCCGATCAGTGAACAGAAGCGGCGCTCCATGACTTATGTGCTGTGTCTAAAAGCTGCCAACCGCACGTCTGAACTAATGGCCCGGCGCTTGTGCCTGGCTTGGTTTAATGGCCATTGCGACCATTGCCCCAAAGTGGGGCAGACGAATTGAACGGTTTGAATAGCTCGCGATATTCTGACTTATCGAAAGGTGAAGATTAAACGGAAACTAGATCAAAACTGACAATGTTTTCCCAGGGAAACCTACGCAAGCAATGCACAAGTGATCTTCAGAAACAGGAGAATTTATGAACGTCCAAACAGCGGAACAAACATTAGAAAGCCTCAAGAGTGAACAGGCGGCCATCCCTGACCAAATTAAACAGGCCGTGCAACGCACCCAGCGCGCCGAAGTGCGCCGGCTGCAGGCGCGCGAAACTGAATTGAACGATTTGATTCTTGACGCCGAAATCAGCGTGCTCGATGCCCAAATAGCGGCTTTGCCGTCGCAGCAGCAGCTCGATATGGCGCTCCGCCAAGCCGAGGCAACCATGCGCCAAGCCGAGCAGCAACACCTAGCCGCCGTGCAAAAATTGGTTGCCGCACAAGACCTATGGCGAGCAGCATATGCCAGAGCATTAGCGAGCGACATGGAGCGCGACCATTTGACGATTGCGCGCCAAGAGGCGGCGCTGCGGGCGATGCCGGCAACCAGCGAGGTGATTTACAGCGTCACCGGCTTTCGGATGTAATGCGCGGCAAGTGTAAATCTGTAGGACAAAAGTAAAATGGCCTGGAAGAACGGCTATTACTATCACAACAAGCGCCAAGGGAAACGGGTGGTTACTGAGTACATCGGCAGTGGCTACCCGGCTTTGCTGGCTGAGCAGTTGACCGAACGGGCCAGACAAGAAGCAAAAGCCAAGCTCAAGGAATGGCAAGCCATCAAAGACGAGCAGCAGCGGCTTGATCGGATGGTCGCCGACTTTGGCAAACTGGCCGATGCAATGGCCGCTGCTGCCCTTTTGCTGAGTGGCTATCACCAAAGCCGGCGTAAATGGAGGAAGAAGCGGTGAACACACAAGAAAAAGCGACAGTGCAACTTCAAGCCAGAGAGGAATTGAAACGGCGTGAAGTGGAGCGGGAAAAGTTAGCGACTGATCACACCGAGCTTTACGCAATCATCAAAGCCACCAACCGCGAGAATCCAGCCAAAGCCGACATTGAACGCTTGCAGACCTACTTGGAGCAACACCCTGAGGAAGTCGAAAAGCTTGGTAACTTAGCGAACCATGTAGAGACACAAGTTTTGGAAAGTGCGTTTAGCAGCGTGTTAACCAAGAAAGCAACCTATATGCACATGGCCAACATGCGGGTTGATATGGGGTATGACGCAGCAAGTGCTATCGAAAAGAGCTTGATTGATCATATTGTGTTGACGTGGCTCCGGTTGCATATCTGCGAATTTCATTATGAGCAGTACACCAAAAACGCATCATTAGACCGTGCTATGTTTTGGGAAAAGGCTCTTTCTGCCAACCAACGGCGCTATTTGCGTGCGGTTGAGACACTGGCCCGGGTGCGCAGGTTGATGAAAGACCCCCCGTCGCCGGCGCTGGCGGTCCTGCTCAAGCAACAAATCAACGTAAAGCGCTGAAATGTGGTACAATACAGGTGGTGCGCAGCGTGCGCGCTAATTCCATTGCAGACGCCAGCAGGCGCAAGGGAGAGACTGCGGACGGTTGGTCTCTCCCTTGTTTTTTGGGATATATCGTGATACAATGGAAACACGCACACATCTAAGACGTTTCTCTAATTCCAACTTATTTCCTTCGCAAAGCGCGGGTACATCGAGCATACCGGCGCTTTGTCGTTTCTGTAGCGCTGACCGTACATAATGTAAAGCCACCGGCCCGGCGCCAGTGGCTTTTATTTTATGTGCGTATCGTGGCTATATGCTCACATTTATTTCAACCCCAAAACATCACACGGCGCACTGGTCAAATCCTGCTTAACGCCCAAATAGCGCTCAGTGGTTTGCACGCTCGCATGCCCTAGGCTCAGTTGGATCTGTTCTAAGGGTGCATCCCCTTTATGGGCGAGCTGGGCAAAGGTGCGGCGCAAGTCATGCGGCTTTACGTCAATACCCAGCGGCTTCGCATATTCAGCAACAACATCAAAAACCGCTTGGCTGGTCATAAAACCGCCTTGAACGTGCCCACCACGCCGCAGTGGGCGGAAGATGTAGCCAGCATTCATGCCCAACGCTTTTGACCACGCATCGACGCGCGCCTTGGCCCAGCTTGGCATGGGCACCGAACGAAACTTCTTACGCTTGCCGACGAGATCAACAATTACCCAACGCCCTTCCCGTTGCTGGATGTGCTCAAAGGTTAGCCCCGCGCACTCTTCGCGGCGCAGGCCGCAACCGAGCAGGACGGCCAACAAGGCCCGATCCCGCAAGCCCTTGGTGCTCTTGGGGTTTGGTGCATCTAAAAGCGCTTGTGCCTGCTTTTGGGTCAACCAGTTGCCCAAGCGTTTGCCCTCAGTGCGCACCCCTTCAACCCGGCCGATTGCCTGGGCGGCGCTGTCGTCGATAAGGCCATTGTCGGCAGCCTCACGCGCCAACTTCTTTATAGCCGTCAACCGCTGATTGATTGAACTGGCGCTTGTGCCGGCAGCCCGGAGCGCGGCGACGTGCGCCTGCACCGTGGCTTTGTTTAAAGCCGTCTGGCCATTCTCCTGATGCCACACAATGAAATCATTGAGCGCCCGTCCATAAGCGCGCTGGGTATGCTGGCTGGTCACTGCATTGGTGACCATAGAGACGATCATAGCAATGGCGTTTGTGTTGATATTGCTGCGAATGATTGCGTTTGTCATGGG
>WBZQ01001889.1_pt1 | contig 13988 bp, 10 predicted proteins | sample 5204251 | NCBI WGS metagenome assembly WBZQ01 (sample SAMN12412402, study PRJNA552823) | activated sludge metagenome | isolation source: activated sludge from nitrification reactor of wastewater treatment plant... | place: USA: Virginia | collected 2017-09 | reverse complement strand
CCGGCAGCTCCGCCTGCCCTTCGACGACGCGCCCCGCTGGGACGGCGCGACGCTTCAGGCGGCGCTTCTCTCCGAGGCCGGACGCGCCGTGCGCCTGACGCTGACCGACAACCGCTCGGTGCTGCTCTCCTTCAGGCGCCAGGGCGAGCAGGTGCTGCTGCGCCTCCATCGCATGTTCCTGCACGCCCCGCAGGACGTCGTGTGCGCGTTGGCGCGCGCCCTGCGCCGTGGCCGGCGGCGCGTGGCCGAGAACGAGGTGCGGCGTTTCATGAACGCCAACATGCACCGCGTGCGCCAGCGTCCGCGCCGCATGCCGCCGCTGATCAGCGCCGGCCGGGTCTACGACCTGGTCGCGATCTTCGCGCGCCTGAACGAGCGCCACTTCGGCGGCGCGCTCAGCGTCCCGCTGACGTGGGGCCGCGGCAGCGGCCGCGCGCGCCGGGGTGGACTGACCTTCGGCAGCTACGATCCGATCCTGCGCCTGATCCGCATCCACCCCGTGCTCGACCGCGAGCAGGTGCCGCTCTATTTCATCGAGAGCGTGGTGCACCACGAGATGCTGCACCACCACCTGGGCGGCGTGCCCGACCGCGCCGGCCGCACGGTCTATCACACGCGCGCCTTTCGCACGGCCGAGCGGAGCTTCCCGGGCTACGCCCAGGCATTGGCCTGGGAGAAACAGAACCTGTCCTACCTGTTGCGCGCGAGCCAGGCGCTCGAGCGCGGCCGCCGAGCCGCGGCGCCGAAGCGTCCCGCGTGAGATCACGTCGTCGAGCCGTTCCGGCGCGACGCCGCGCGCAGGCGCCCTGATGCGCATGCGCCATCTGCGACGCCTCGGGCCCTACCTCGCGCGCGAACGCCGCGCCTTGCTGGCCGGCTGCGTGTGCCTGGTGATCACGACCTGCTTCTCGGTCGCGGCGCCCTGGGTGCTGCGCCATGCCGTCGACGACCTGACGCGCCGCGTCAGCGCCGACAAGCTCGTGTTCTACGCCGGCCTGCTGCTGGGCCTGGCGACGGTCGAAGGCGGCTTCCGCTACGTGCTGCGCATGGTGCTGGTGGGCGTCAGCCGGCGCATCGAGTACGAGCTGCGCGACGACATCTTCACGCACCTGCTGCGCCTGCCGCTGGGCTACTACCACGGCCAGCGCGTGGGCGACGTGATGAGCCGCGTGACCAACGATCTGGGCGCGGTGCGCATGGTGGTGGGCCCGGGCATCATGTACAGCCTGAACACGCTCGTGACCACGGTCCTGACCATCGTGCTGATGGCCGGCATCAGCCCGCGCCTGCTCGCCATCGCGCTCGTGCCGCTGGTCTTCGTCTCGTTCCTGGTGCGCTACTCCGGCCGGCGCATCCACGACGCGGCCGAGGCCGTGCAGGCCGAGCTGGCCACGCTCACCTCGCTCGTGCAGGAGAACCTGGCCGGCCTGCGCGTGGTGCGCGCCTACGTCCAGGAGGCGCACGAGGCGCGCCGCTTCGACGCCAGCAGCCGCGCCTACCTCGACCGCAGCCGCGTGCAGATCCGGCTCTCGGGCGTGCTCAACCCCGGCATCCAGTTCCTGATGGGCACCGGCACGCTGCTCGTGATCTGGCTGGGCGGGCGCATGGTGGTGGGCGGCGTCATCAGCCTGGGCGAGTTCGTGGCCTTCGGGGCCTATCTGGCCATGCTGCATTGGCCCATGGTCGCGCTGGGCTGGGTGGTCAACCTCTTCGAACGCGGCGAAGCCTCCATGGGCCGCGTGTGCGCGCTGCTCGACGCCCCGTTGGGCATCGTCGACGAACCCGGCGCGGGCGACGGGCCGGCGCCGCGCGGCGAGGTCGAGTTCCGGCACCTGACCTTCGCCTACGACGGACGCCCGCCCGTGCTGCACGACGTCGACCTGCGCGTCGCCGCGGGCAGCCTGGTGGCGATCGTGGGCGCCACGGGCTCGGGCAAGAGCACGCTCGTGAACCTGATCCCGCGCCTGTTCGAGGCCCCGCCCGGCACGCTCTTCATCGACGGGCGCGACGTGCGCTCGTGGCCGCTCGCCAGCCTGCGCCGGGCCATCGGCTTCGTGCCCCAGGAGTCGTTCCTGTTCTCGGCCACGCTGCGCGAGAACGTGCTCTTCGGCGCGCCCGAAGCGCCCCCCGAACGCGCCGACTGGGCCGCCGGCATCGCGCAACTGGCGCGCGAGGCGCAGGCCTTCGAGCGCGGCTTCGAGACGCTCGTCGGCGAGCGCGGCGTGACGCTCTCCGGAGGCCAGAGGCAGCGCACGGCGCTGGCCCGCGCCCTGGCCGTCGACCCGCGCATCCTGATCCTCGACGACGCGCTGGCCTCGGTCGACACGTACACCGAGGAGGCCATCCTGCAGGGCCTGCGCGAGGTCATGCGCGGGCGCACGACGTTCCTGGTCTCGCACCGCGTGTCGACGGTCAAGGACGCCGACCTGATCCTGGTGCTCGACGAGGGCCGCATCGCCGAACGCGGCCGGCACGACGAGCTGGTCGCGCTGGGCGGCTTGTACGCCGACCTGCACCAGCGCCAACTCCTGGAGCAGGAGATGGAGAGCGCATGAAGTGGGCGCCCAGGGAGGCCGCGTGAGCCAGGCACAACCGCCCGCTCGGTCGCAGAGCGGCCCGAGCGCGTCCACGGGACAGCCGGCCGCGGGCGACGCGAGCGGGCCGCGCGCCGCGCACCGCCCCACGCCGCGCCGCCCGGCGACGCGCGACGACGAGGCCGACGCGGCCAGCGCGTCCTACGATTGGCGCCTGATGCGGCGCCTGCTGGGCTATCTGCGTCCCTACGCCCGGCAGATGGCGCTGGCTTTCGCGCTGATCGTGGTCATGGCCGGGCTCGACCTGGTCGGCCCGTTCCTGTTCAAGGTCGCCATCGACCGCCACATCGCGCGCGGCGACGCCACTGGCCTGCACCGGGTCGCGCTGCTCTACCTGTTGACGCTCGTGAGCATGTACGGGGTGCGCTTCGCGCAGGTCTACATCCTCCAACTGACGGGCCAGCGCATCATCTACGACCTGCGCCGGCAGCTCTTCGAGCATCTCCAGCGTCTGCACGTGGGCTACTTCGACCGCACGCCGCTGGGGCGCCTGATCACGCGCGTGACCAGCGACGTGGACGCGCTCAACGAGCTGTTCACCGCCGGCGTGGTGACCGTCTTCGGCGACCTGTTCACGCTGCTCGGCATCATGACCGTGATGCTGGCGCTCGACTGGCGCCTGGCGCTCGTCACCTTCGCCACGCTGCCGGCCTTCTTCCTGGTCACCGACTGGTTCCGGCGCGGCGCGCGCCGCAGCTTCCGCGAGGTGCGCCAGTGGGTGGCCCAGCTCAACTCCTTCCTGCAGGAGAGCCTGACGGGCATGGCCGTGCTGCAGCTCTTCGGGCGTCAGGCGCGCGCGCGCGCCGACTTCGCCGAGCGCAACGCGGCGCACCGCGAGGCGCACATGCGCACGATCTTCTATTACGCGGTGTTCTATCCGGCCATCGACGTGCTGGCCGCTCTGACGGCGGCCCTGATCCTGCTCTACGGCGGCTCGCGCGTGCTCTCTGCCGGCCTGAGCCTGGGCGCGCTGGTGGCCTTCGTGCAGTACTCGGAGCGCTTCTGGCGGCCGATCGCCGACCTGTCCGAGAAGTTCAACCTGCTGCAGGCCGCCATGGCCTCCTCCGAACGCATCTTCGAGCTGCTCGACACGCGCCCCGAGGTCGTGCCGCCGAGCGCGCCGGTCGTGCTGCCGCGCGTGCACGGCCGCGTGGCCTTCGAGAACGTCTCGTTCTCCTATCGGCCGGGCGAGCCGGTGCTGCAGGACGTCAGCTTCAGCGTCGAGCCGGGGCGCAGCCTGGCGCTGGTGGGCGCGACCGGCGCCGGCAAGAGCACCGTCATCGGCCTGTTGACGCGTTTCTACGACGTGAGCGCGGGGCGCGTGACGCTCGACGGCGTCGACGTGCGCGAGCTCGACCCCGCCCAGCTCCGTGGGGCGCTGGCGCTCGTGCTGCAGGACGTGCACCTGTTCAGCGGCACGGTGCGCTCGAACGTGGCGTTGGGCTCCGAGCTGCCCGAGGAGCGCCTACGGGCTGCGGCGCGCGCGGTGCACGCCGAGCGTTTCATCGACGCCCTGCCGCGCGGTTGGGACACCGAGGTGCGCGAGCGCGGCGCCACGCTCTCGGTGGGCCAGAAGCAACTGCTCTCCTTCGCCCGCGCCCTGGCCCACGACCCGCGCATCCTGGTGCTCGACGAGGCCACCTCGTCGATCGACACGGCCACCGAGCAGCTCATCCAGAGCGCCCTGCGCGTGCTGCTGCAGGGGCGCACCGCGATCGTGATCGCGCACCGCCTGTCGACCATCCAGGACGTCGACGAGATCCTGGTCATGCACAAGGGGCGGGTGCGCGAACGCGGGCGTCATCAGGAGCTGCTGGCCCAGCGCGGGCTCTACTGGCGTCTGTATCAACTTCAATACAAAGACCAGGAGCGACGCTCGCCCGCCGCGCTCGACGCCCGGGCCGACGGCGCACCGGCCTGAACGCCCCCGTGACGCGCCCGCGCGCCGGTTGGCGCGAGGCCCTGCTGGCCGTCGTCGCCGCGGCCCTGCCGCTCGTGGCGCTGCTGGCGGCCGAAGCGGCGGCCCGCCGCCCGGTCGAGCTGCTCGGCCGGCGCCTGGACGAGCTGCACGTCTACTCGGAACGCTACGGGTGGACGCCGCGCCCCTCGTTCGTGGGCCTGCTGGACGGGCGGCGCGTGAGCGTCAACGCGCGCGGCTACCGTGGCCGCCAGTACGGCGCGCGGCGCGGCGGCGCGCGGCGCGTGCTGCTGCTCGGCGACTCGATCACTTTCGGCTACGGCGTGGGCGACGAGGCCACCTTCGCGGCGCGGCTCGAGGCGCGCGGCCTGGAAGCGCCCAACCTGGGCGTGGAGGGCTACGGCACCGGCCAGCAACTGCTCAAGCTGCGTCACGAGGGGCTGGCCCTGCGCCCCGACGTGGTGCTGCTCGGAGCGTGCGTCGAGAACGACGTGGTCGACAACTGGCGCTCGGCCTACCTGTACGACGCGGCCTTCGCGCAGCCCTACTTCACGCTCGACGGCGGCGCGCTGCGTCTGCACGACGCGCACCTGCGTCTGCGCGCCGCCGCGCGCGCGCGTGTGTGGCTCGAGACGCACCTGCGGCTCTTCGCCCGGCTGCGGCCCGCGCCGCCGCCGCCCGCCGCGGGCGCCGGGGCACGTTGGCGGCAGGCCAAGGCGGCCGTGCTCGCGCGTCCCGAGGAGGCTCTGGCGCTGACGTTCGCGTTGATCCTGAGCGCGCAGCGCGAGGCGCACGCGGCCGGCGCCGCCTTCGGCCTGGTCCTGCACCCGAACAAGCGCGCCCTGCAGGGCCGCGCGAGCCTGCTTGCGGCGCTGCGCGACGCGCCCGAGCTGCGCGGCGTGGCGCGCCTCGATCTGGCGGCGCGCTACGCGGCGCGCGCGCTCGGCCCCGACGACCTGTTCGTCGACGGCAGCGGCCACCTGAACGAGCGCGGTCATCGCGAAGCGGCCGACGCGCTCCACGACTGGCTCGCGTCGGGCCCGGACGCCCCGCGCTGAGGCGGGGCGCCGGCCCGCCTGTCGACTACAGAGGCGACGGACCCGTGCTCCCGCCCATGCAGGTCCTGTAGGCCTTGTCGCAGTTGCTGCGGCACAAGCTGACCTGCGGCAGCACCGCGCAGCCGGCGTAGCAAGCCTCGCGCTCCGCGGCGCAGCGCACCGCGCGCTCGATGGGCGTCTCGGCCACGAGCAAGGGCAGCGGCAGCGCGTCGCTCGCCGCGGGCGTGGCTGCGAGTTGCGCGTCCTCGAGCGCGGGCACGCAGGCGTCCGACGGCAGGTAGCGTTCAGCTCGCGACGGCGCGGCACAGGCCATGACCAAGGCTGCGCAAGCGAGCAGACGACGGCTCGGAAATGACATGACGACCCCTTTCGATTGGGCTTGGAGGGACCCGGGCTACGTGACCCGGAAGCGCGTTTCATGACTGCTACGCGCGCCGCGCGGGTTCGGATGGCGTGCGCTGGCCAGGTGGAGCGGGCAACACGGGAGCGTGCTGCCGCCGCGCAGGTCGGCGGGCTGCGGGGTGGCGCGCGCTCAGTTCAGAGCAGTGCCTTGACCTGCTCCGCCTGCCACAAGTGGCGACGTTCGTGGGCCAGCATGAGCGACAGACAGCCGAGCAACGATGCCGGGCGTCGCGAGAGCGGCGTGCGCGCGCGGGCGCGCACGAGGTCGAAGCGCGTGGCGCGCGTCAGGCGCTCGTGGAGCGCCGCGTGGTGGGCGTGATAGGCCGGCAGCACGGCCAGCGGATCGAAGTCGGGGGCCGGCTGGAAGGGCGGCGGGGCCTTGATGCGCAGGCTGCGCACGGGCGGCTCCGCCAGCCAGACCACGAAGCGCTCGAAGAGCGGCAGACTACGCGGTGGCCCCGCAGACAGCGCGCGCGCTTCGGCGTCGGCCAACGAGCGGTCGAGCTGCTTGAAGTACCAGCGCCCGATCGCGCACAGGTGGTCGACGTTCTCGGCCACGCTCCAGGCGCCCGACGGCGGACGCCGCGCCAGCCGAGCGGCGTCGAGCCCGCGCACGAGCTCCTCGGCGCGTTCGTCGAGGAGCCGGACCTGCGCGCGCAGGGCGGCGATGACGTCGCTGCTCATGCCTCACCTCGCTCGGCCGGATCGAGCGCCAGATAGACGGGACGGTTGCCGCGGTCTTCGAACCAGCAGACGTGCTCGTCGACCAGGTCGAGCTTGACCACGTAAGGCGCCGCCGCGTCGGGCAGGACGACGTCGAGCTCGACCTGCGCGCGGCCGCCCGGGGCGACGTCCTCGCGCAGGATGCCGCGCGCGAAATCCTGGTCCAGCAGGCGGCGCTCGGGCGTCATCAACTGCAGTCCGAGACGCACGTGCCCGGCGCTCTCGCCCGCGCTTCGCAGCCACAGCGTGTCGCCCGCGTTCTCCACCTCGACCACGCCGTGCAGGCGCGCGCCAGTGCGGCGCAGGGCGGGGCGCACCAGCGCGCGCAGCTCGCGCGGCGCGCGCGTGTCGAGCAGGCGCGTGCCCTTGACGCTCACCAGGATCGGATGGGCCAGCATCGAGCGCAGCAGGTAGTCGTCGAAGGCCAGCCGCTGGCCGTCGCGCTCGACGCGCCAGTCTTGTGTGGGCGCGCGCAGGGCCTGGCGGAGATCTTCGGGTGCGAGCGTCACGTCGGGCACGTGATGCGGCACCAGCGCCACGCCGTCGAAGCCCGCCGCGCGCGCGTACGAGACGGCTTCGAACACGTGGATCTCGCGCTCGGCCACGCCGTGTTCGAGCATCTCGCCGCGCGACTTGGCCGTCTCCGAGTGACCTTCGCCCGGCTCCGCCAGGAGGAAGCGCCCGCCCTGGCCCAGCACGCGGTAGGCTTCGCGAAAGACCGTCGCCACGTCGGGCACGTGATGCAGCGCGTCGATCACCACGACCGCATCGAACGCGCCGTCGGGAAAAGGCAGCGCGGTCATGTCGCCGCACACCAGCCGGCCGGGCAAGTGCTCGCGCTGAAAGCGGTCGCGGCCGATGCGCAGGAGCGCGGGCGCCAGATCGAGGGTCACCGGCGCATAGCCCAGCTTGGCCAGGAGCTCGCTGACCCAGCCTGGGCCGCCGCCCAGGTCGAGCACGCGCGCCCCCTGCGGCGCGCGCAGGTGCTCCGCAACAGCCAGGAACGCCTGGAGCAGGCGCACGTTCTCGTCGCGATTGACCGGCGTGAAGGGCTTGGTGAAGTGATAGTGCGTGTCTTTGGCCTGGGCGTAGCGCACGATCTCGGCCTGGCGACTGTCACTGTCGCCGGCGGCCGGCTCGCCGGCCAGCAGCGCCGCCCACGCCGCCGCCGCCTGTGGCAGGGGCCTGGGCGCGCCCGCGATGTGCGCCAACTCCGCCACCACGCGCGCCTGCGCGGCGCACAGATAGAGCAGCCACTCGCGCGCGTCGGACGTGTCGCCCACGCGTTGCGGCGCCGACTCGCTGCCCTCGAGCAGCGCATCCCAGGTCGGCCCGTCGGCCTGGGTCAGCGCGCGCCGCGCGGCGGCGGCGCACAGACGCACCGGGCGCGAGTGGTCGCGCAGGCCGGGCTCCAGGCGCTCGGCAGCGCGCTGGTCGCCGCAGGCGCCCAGCGCCAGCGCGGCGGCGGCGCGCACGATCCACACGGGATCGGCCAGTCGATCGGCGACGAGGTCCACGTCGCGGGCCCGCTCGGCGACCGGATCGCGCAGCCAGCGTCGGGCGCGCGGCAGGCGTCGTGCCGCGCGTCGCCAGGCCGGCGCGCGCGCGGCTGGGCGCGCGCTGAGCAGCGTGCCGGCCGCCGCCAGGGCCAGCGTGCGCGCCTTCCAGTCCCCGCGCCGCAGCAGGCTCAGGATCTCGGGCAGCGCCGCCGGTCCGCGCGCGGACAAGCGCAGCAGCGTCGCCAGCGGCACGCTCTCTTCGACCGCGACGCGCATCGCGGCGGATGCTACCACGCGCCTTCCGCGTGCAGTCGGCGACTCCACCGTCAGGCCTGGCGTGAGCTGTCGCAGGGACGGGCGAAGACGCGGCCTCGGCGCACGCGGCTCGCTTGGGGGGGGGCGCGGAGAGGAGTGTGCGGACGGCGCGGGAGGGAGGCCGGCCGCAGCCGGCGCCGCGCCTGGCGTGCGTCAGTCGCGCGCCGCGTGCGCGCTGATGCTGGCGGTCCCGTCGATGGGGCAGAAGCGGGCGCCCTTGGGCAGTTGCCGGCCGCACTGCGTGCAGTGCGCGCTCGCGCCAGCCGGCTTGCCACAAGCGGGACAGAACTTGGCGCCTGGAGCCAGGCTGGCCCCGCAGTGCACGCAGCGTCCCGGCGTGGCGCGCGCGCTCGCGCCCGCGGTCGGTTCGCTCGCCGCCGCGGCGGCGTCCGGCGCGAGGGGGACCTGGGCCTTGATCGACGCCAGCTCCTGTGCGCGCTGCAGGGCTTCGGCGCTCTCGGGCGTGGCGCGCAGGGCCTGAGCCTTCTTGAGCGCCTCGATCGCGTCGGCGTCGCGTCCGGCGAACAGTTGCGCCAGGCCCAGGTTGTGCAGCAGCCGCGCGCGCATCTTGGCGTCGGATTGGGTCTGGTTGGCCGTCAGCGTCGCCTGCAACATGGCCTCGGCCTGCGCGTACTCGCCCAGGCGGATCTTGAAGGCCGAAGGCTTGAGCCCCCAGCGCGCGTCTCCGTCCTCGTAGAGCGCCACGTCCACGGTGTGCGTCCAGGGCACCAGCAGCCGCGTGAAGCGCTCGACCACGTCCGCGTAGGCGCCCGTCATGACCGAGTGCTTGTCGGGCAGCTTGCCCTGGAACTCGCGCTCCGCGCGCCCTTCGAAGACCATCGCCGTCAGGATCTTGGCCGTGCTGAGGTCGACCAGTTGCAGCGCGCTGGTGAGCGAGACGCGGGCCACGTCGACGTCGAGCGTGTGCGGCGTGCCGGCGATGACGACGCCCTCCTGGACCTTGCGCACGCTGCCCTGCTCGAGCTCGCAGCGCGTGATCTCGCCGAACACCAGCACGTCGGCCCCCAACGCCTTGCCGAGTTTGGCAGCCGTCTTGGTGTCGACCTTGCCGCTCCAGTTGAAGTTGTGCTCGCGCATGATGCGGTCGAAGTTCTGGCGGTCGAGCACGTCGAAGCGCTTCGACGCGACCAGCGCCGTGGTGATGCGGTTGGCGAGCTCGACGCCGCATTCGCCGGTGATCTGCCCGATGGCGACGCTCTTGGCCTCGACGTGCAGGAGCGCCGGATGCTCGAGCACCACTTTGAGGCGCGGCGTGGCGCTCGGCTTCCAACCCAGCCCCGCTTGCGCCACGTCGGGACGACCGAGCAGCAGGCACGGCAGCAGCACGGCAAGCAGGCGAGCACGGCCCGGACGGCCGCGTGACGGTTGTGGTTGCATCTTCCCCCTCCTTCGTTACTGGAGCTGTTCCACGAGCGTGTCGGCGGCGCGCTCGAAGGCCTGCTTCTCGGCGTGCGCGCGCAGGCCGCCCTGACCCAGATCGGCCGCCTCCGCGCTGACCAGCAGGGCGCCCGTGCGCGCGTCGATCAGGTGCGCCGTGACCGTCGTGCGGGCCGTGACGATGTTGGGCAGCTCGGGATCGCTCGAGAACTCGGTCGACTTCCTCGCCAAGAGCAGGGCGTCGAGCTGCTGCGCCAGGCGGGCGCGGCCGAGCAGCGACGGGTTGCCCGCGTAGAGCGGATCGAAGTACGAGCGGCTGCCGAAGGCCGCGGTCATGAGCACGTGCCGCAGGCCCGCGTCACGCGCGGCCCAGGCGGCCGCCAGGAGCGACGAGGCCTGCGCGTCCCAGCCCTTGCGGTCGTCGACGACCGCGAAGCCCACGTCGCGGCGCGCGGCGTTGTTCGGAGAGGGATCGGCGACCAGCGCCGGCAGCCCGCCCGCTTCGGACGCTCGCGGGCTCGGCCTGGGCGGACTGCTCGGGCTGGGGCTGGCTGGGCCGCTCGGGCTGGGCAGTGGTCGCGGGGCCGGCGTTGGCGCGGGAGGCCAGGGCCACCAGCGCTTCTGATACGTCACAGCCGTGCCGATACCCAGCGACAACGCCAGCGCGCCTGCGCCGAGCAGGCCGACGAGCAGCCGCGCGCCCGCGAAGAGTGGTGCCCGCTCGACGGCGACCGCGGTGCCCGTCAGGTCCGAGATCGCGGCCGACGCCGACTCGGGCGGTTCGAACAGCCGTCCGTCGGGCGCGCGCAGAAACAGGGCCGGCGTGCCCCATTCGAGCGTGCCAGGCAGGCGCCGCTGGACGGCCAGGCGGCCCTCGGCCACTGCCGTGTCCACGGGATCGCCCGCCGCCAGCCGCCGGTAGAACATCTGACTGAAGGCCAGCGCGGCCTCGTCCGTGATCGGGAACTGCATGGCGAGCACCGCAGGGACGCCGGCCTGCAGCAACGCGGTTGCCGCGCCGGTGAAGGGCGCGGCGGCCACGCTGCGGGCGCTGTCGCAGGCGTTCAGCACCACCAGCCGCAGCGACTTGAAGTCGCGCAACTGCTGGGCCAGGTCGGGTCCGCTGACGGGGCGCACGTTGCCGCGGCCGTCCTCGAAGCACAGCATGCCCTCGCCGTCGGCGCCGAGGCCGCCATGGCCCATGAAGTGCAGCACGTGGAACTCGCGTTCGAGCAGCGCCTGGCGCAGCGCGTCGAGCGTCGCGTCGGTGAGGTGCTCCACCTCGACGCCCGGCACCGCGCGCCAGGCCGCGTGCAGCGCGTCCATCTCTTCGTCGAGCGCTAGCGCCTCCTCGTCGCGCGGCGCGGCGGTGATGGCCAGGATGCGCAGCGGCAGCGGCAGCAGCGGACGCTCGCTGGGCAGCGGCAGGCTCAGGTAGCGCACGATCGCGGTGCTGCGGCTCAGTCCCAGGAAGGCGCCGTCGTCGGGGCGCAGCAGATACTCCCAGGGCAGGTCGTGCAGCCGCGCGGTGGCCGGATCGTCGAGCGCCATGTGCAGCTTCAGGCGCAGGCCGCACTCGCTCTGGCGCATGATCTGGCCGAGGCTGTGGTCGTAGCGGCTGCGCACGCCCGGGGCGAACAGCGCCTGGAACAGGCGCGCCCCGACGTCGCGCAGCTCGGGCGGCGCGACCGGCCCGTCGCCCCCCGGCCCGTCTCCGGCCAGCCCACGTCGCCGCCGTCGCCGGTGCTCGACGCCGTCGGCCACGTGCGCGGCGATGCGCTCGAGTTCCGCGTGACTGACGGGCACGCGGAAGCTGCCGTCGCCTTCGCCGGCTGGCGAGGCGATCACGCGCGCGCGGCCCGTGCCGTCGTCGCGCGCCTCGATCTGGACGGAAAAATCCTCGTAGCGCATGTGGCTCATCCCTCCCCCAAGCCAGCCCGCGAGCGCGGGACTGCTGACGAACCTCAGCCGCGAATGGGCGCCGTGTTTGCTGCCCTAGACACGGGTGGGGAAGATTGGTTCGGAGAGCGACTACGGAGATGCCACCTGCAGGGCCGCGACTTCGTCCGCGGACAGCTCGCGCCACTCGCCGGCGCCGAGCGTGCCCAGGCCGAGCGCGCCGACGCGCACGCGCACCAGCTCGCGCACCTCGTGACCCACCGCCGCGCACATGCGCCGGATCTGGCGATTGCGACCCTCGCGCAGCACGAGCTCGAGCCACGTGCCGCCGCTGCGCGGCGAGCCGAGCACGCGCACGCCGGCCGGACGCGTGAGCACGCCGTCGAGCGGCAGCCCCTCGCGCAGCGCGCGCAATGCCTCGGCGTCGGGCTGTCCGTCGACGCGCGCGTTGTACGTCTTCGGCACCGCGTGCTCGGGATCGGTCAGGCGTTGGCCGAGCCGGTGATCGTTGGTCAGCACGAGCAGGCCCGAGGTGTCACGGTCCAGCCGGCCGACGGGGAACACCCAGCCTCCGATGCCGTCCAGCAGGGCGTAGATCGTGGGGCGCCCGGCCGGGTCGACGCGTGTCGTGACGTAGCCCGTCGGCTTGTGGAAGGCGTACACGACGCGCGGCGTGGCGTCGGAGACGCGCCGCCCGTCGACCGTCACGCGCTGCCTGCGTGGCTCGATGCGCCGCTCGGGGACGAGCGTCACGTCGCCGTCGACGCGCACGCGTCCGGCGCGGATCAGCTCCTCGGCCTGCTTGCGCGACGCCACCCCGAATTTGGAGAGAGCGCGCGCCAGCGAGAGCACGGCGCGTCCGGGGGCGGCCCTCGTCTTGCGCGCGGGTCGTTTCACCGCGCGCGCTTCAGGGGCGGTCGCCCAGCGCGAAGGTCATCTGGCCCTCGCACACCACGCGCCCGTCCACGCGCGCCACGCCGCGCAGCACGCCCATCTTGCTGCGCAGGCGCACCACGTCGCCCTCCAGGCGCACGACGTCGCCGGCCACGACCGGCTTGCGATAGCGCACCCGGTCGATGCCCATGAAGTAGACGAGACGCGCGCGGTTCTCGGGCCGGATCAAGATCATCACCGCCGCGGCTTGGGCCATGGCTTCGGTCAGGATCGAGGCCGGCAGCGTCGGCCGACCGCCCGGTCCGGCGATGAAGTAACGCTCGTCCGAGCACACGTTCTTGATGCCCACAACGCGCTTGTCGGGGGTCAGCTCGACGATGCGGTCGACCAACAGGAACGGGTAGCGGTGGGGGATGATGGCCTTGATGTCTTCGAGCTCGAGCGGCAGCTCGAAGGTCGGCTCGGCGGCGGCGTCCATAGGGTCGCCAGTCTACACCGGCACCCCGAGCGCGCGGGGCGACAGGTGCATCGCCCCCTGATCCGAGCTAGCATCGCGCCTGTGGACGTGCCGCTGTCGCTGAAGACCGGCCTGCCCTTGCCGGGCGCGCTCTTGGCCGATCTGCTGTCGGTCGTGCGCGAGGTCAACGCGGTCCTCGACCCCGTGCGCCTGCTGCCGACCATCGCGCAGCAGATCCGTCGCATCGTCGACTATCGCATCCTCGACATCTTCCTGCCCGACGAGCAGGGCCAGTACCTGATCCCCGTGCACGTCGAGGGCTACGACCGGGGCATGGAGTTGACGCGCCACATCCGCATCGGCGAGGGCATCGTCGGCGCCGCGGCCGCGTCGGGCGAGCCGGTGTTCGTGCCGGACGTGACGCGCGACCCGCGCTACATCGAGCTGTTTCCGGGCGTGGTGGCGGAGATGGCCATTCCCCTGCGCCACCGCGACCGCCTGGTGGGCGTGCTCAACGTCGAGGGCCCCGACGTCGAGGCCTTCGGCGAGCATGCCCGCACGGCCCTGCGCGTGCTGGCCGGCCATCTGGCCGTGGCCATCGACAATGCCAGCCTGTACCGCGAGGCGCGCTGGTACGCCGGCCTCTTGGCGACGCTCTACGAGATCGGCAAAGAGACCGCCTCGATCCTCGACCTCGACGAGCTGCTGCACCGCGTCGCGGAGATCGTCAAGCGCGTCATCGACTACGAGATGTTCGGCATCCTGCTGCTCGACCCGGCGAGCGGCGACCTGGTGTTGCGCAAGGCCGTGCGCGTCGGCGGCCCGGGCGAG
>WBZQ01001887.1_pt1 | contig 13996 bp, 13 predicted proteins | sample 5204251 | NCBI WGS metagenome assembly WBZQ01 (sample SAMN12412402, study PRJNA552823) | activated sludge metagenome | isolation source: activated sludge from nitrification reactor of wastewater treatment plant... | place: USA: Virginia | collected 2017-09 | reverse complement strand
TTAATTTTCCTTTGTAGAAATTGGTCATCTGATCATGTGTTTTATTTTTGTATTTGCCATATTCAAAACAATTCAAAGATAGGGCAAATCTAGTCAAAACCTGATAATTTAGTTCATTTTTTTTCATTTTATAATTGAATAAATGTGCTAACCACACGAATTCTAACACTACTTTTCTTCACAATTGTGAGTAATTCGGTATTTTTGTTGCAAATGTCCCTAATTTATGGAGGTTATTATATTTGTCATAATTTATATCATGCATCGAGCTGTGAACGATCACTCATGACCTTGGTGTACTTGAAGTTCGCCCTTTCCGGTCTATCCTTATGATCGCTATATTAATGGCAATATATTGAAATTAATGAGTTAATTTTAGTGGCTTTTGATTTGGAAACCCATTTTTCCAGATCGGATGATGTGTTTCTGCAGAGTTCGCTATAATTTTATTAGAATTCAGGCATACCCTTCGTAAGAATTCTCCGATGACTCCAGAACCTAAAGGAAAATTATGCGATTAAAGTCTTGTTATAAGCGTTCAAATTTTTTATCTGGAATATTTTGTGCCGCTTCCATTTTTTCCGCACCCATAGTATTTGCTGACGAATGGATTTATACCGTCAAACCTGGAGACAATCTATGGAACATTACCGAACGTCATTTAAACAGCATGCAGTATGTTCCTGCATTGCAGAAACTCAATCGCATTTCTAATCCATACGTCATTCCTCCCGGAAAAGAACTGAACATACCGATTGCCTGGACTAAGATACTCCATGCGGTTTCTGCGCATGTGGTTAACGTGCAAGGCGTTGCTGAATTATTGCGTCACGGAGATGAAACCAAGCCGATACAAGCAGGTATGCAATTACGGATGGGCGATGCGATCAAGACCGAAAATGACGCATTCGTGACGATCGAATTTGCCGATCAATCGCGCTTGCGGATACAAGACAATACGTTATTGCAGTTAGAAAACATGCAAATTTATGGCGACCACGGCTTGGTCGATACATTGATCGACGTCCAAAAGGGAAGAACTGAAAATTCGGTGCCGAAAAGCTCAGAAAAGGCAACGCGCTTTCGGATCAAAACTCCTTCTGCGATCAGTTCGGTGCGAGGCACGCAATTTCGTGTAGGATTGAATGATGAAACTGCGGTTACCAGCAGTGAAGTGCTCACAGGAAATGTGGATGTAAGCGGTAAAAAAAGGAATGTCACCGTGCCGGCGGGTTTTGGTACAGCAACTCGGCAAGGGGGAGCACCGCGGCCGCCGATTAGATTACTGCCTCCACCCGATCTGTCCGAATCAGATCGTTATTATCAATCTCTGCCTCTCAGGATCAAAGTGCCGCTTTTAGAGGGAGCGCATGCCTATCGTGCTCAAATTGCACGAGATCAGGCATTTGAAGATTTATGGTCAGAATTCACTACCGCCAGCTTGCCGTTTCGTGACGGCAATATGCCAGATGGCGTTTACTGGTTGCGAGTTCGTGGCATAGACCGTACATCAATCGAGGGGCATGATGCAATTATTCCTTTTGGACTCAATGCACGCCCAGAGATACCTTTTGTCATTGCACCGTTACCGGGTGGAGTAAGCACGCCAGAAAATCAAGAGTTCAAATGGACAGCAAACCCGGAAGCAGATCATTATGCCCTTCTGGTCGGCAAGGATAGCGATTTTTCTCAACCGATCTATTTTAATCCCGAAGTTCGGGATACCCATCTTACCTTGACCGATTCCTTGACCCCCGGTCATTATTATTGGCGTATTTTTTCGGTTTCAGCCAGTGAAGGCGCAGGGCCCTTCAGCGATGCAATGACTTTCAGAGTTCCATACCCAGGGCCATCACTTGAGGATACTCAACTGCAAGAAGACAGCATGACCTTTGCGTGGCGGGCTGCGGCTGAAAATCAACGCTTTCAGGTTCAGTTTGCGCGCGATAGCGCATTCAACGACATCATTCATGATGAACCGATGTCGACGCCGCAGTTGACGATAGACAAGCCAGACAGTGGCACTTATTACCTGCGTATCAAAACGATTGAAGCGGATGGATTCCAGGGGCCGTGGGGACCCGCGCAAGAGATCGATGTTCCACGAGGCATTTCGTACTGGTTCATGTTGTTGATGTTATTGCCTTTACTTGTGCTGATATGATTCTGTCAAGCGATTCGGGAAGATGGGTCGGAGGGTTCATTGCACGCCTGGCAGTCATTTTGATTGCTGTAGCGGTAATGATTTGCACCCAGATCCTGGAACGCTTCGATTACATGATATATGACAAATTGTCTGCGCTGCAGCGAATGTCGGCATACCAGCGTCAAGACGATGTCGTCATCATTGCCATTGATGATGAAAGCCTCAATGTACTCGGACGGTGGCCGTGGTCGAGAGGGGTGCACGCTGAATTGATCAATCGCTTGAAAGCAATTGATAATCGTGCGATGGCGATGGATTTGCTGTTACTCGAAGCCCAGAGTGCTGATGATCTGGCTGATCAGTTACTGGCTGCCGCCATCGATGCGCATGGCCGTGTCATTTTGCCCGTCGCTCCCATCATCGACGGCAATACCGGGACATTGATGCTTGCCCAGCCCATTCCGGGCATTTCTCAGCATGCAATTCTGGGTCATGCTGATATTGAACTGGATAGTGATGGCGTAGCGCGCCGGGTTTTTTTGTATGCCGGCATCAATACGCCCAGTTGGTTCACATTAGCATTGGCGCTGCTGGATCCAGCGGCAGCCATGAAAGTTAATCCATTGCGGAACTCAGAAATGGTTACGACTGAATCTTCCAATCATTGGGTTAGGGCTCAGGAAAGGCTGATTCCGTATGCGGCCCGACCTGACGGTATCAAGACAGTTTCGTATTCCAAAGTTCTATTTAATGACGATATATTGGCCAGTCTCAGGAACAAAACAATCATTGTAGGTATGACCGCTACAGGCATGGGCAGCCGCTTCGTCACACCAGCCTCGCTTTTCAATCATCAATCCATAACCGGCGCCGAGTGGCATGCGCATGTGTTCTTGATGCTCAAAAATAATCGTGGCATCACTACGCTATCCACCGAATTAATTGTTATCGCGTCACTACTTTGGTTGAGCGCAGTTTCTGCATTCGTCACCGGCATGAAGCGGGATTTTGTTTTTACTGTGTTGTGCGCCAGTGTGCTGCTCACCTTGTTCTTATCGTCGCTATTGCTGCAATTGAGCCAAATTTGGTTTCCTCCCAGCGCCGCAGTGCTGGGAGTTATGGCGTTGTATCCGTTATGGAATTGGCGGCGTATCAATTCATTTTTACGCTCCTTCAAGATCAATCGCGCTCATTCCAGCACCGCGCTGGAATCAGTCGGTGATGGCGTGATCATTACCGATGCGGTTGATCATGTTGTCTACCTGAACAAAGGCGCTGAGAAAATTCTGCGGACTCAGTTTGATCAGATAAAGGGAAAGTTTCTCCAAGAAATTCTCGATCTGTATGCCAAGTCAAACAGTGCTCCAACGACGAGTGATGAAAATAATCACTTAAGCGTCAATCTCGATAAACCTGGCATGGTTGAGTGTGCACTCAAAACCGCCCATGGCAATGAACGAACGGTACGCATCACCCGTAATCAGTTATTCGATGATCATGAAGTCATCATGGGATCGGTCATTGCGATGACCGATATCACTGACAAAGTCGAATTGACTCGTCAAGTGGCGCATCAGCAAAGTCATGACGCACTCACCAAACTGCCCAACCGTTCGAAACTTTTGCTGCAGCTTGACCATATGATCCAGGCTGTTCATGGCACCGGAAAAATCATCACGATATTTTTTGTCACCTTGGATAACTTTAAAAAAATAAATGATGCCATGGGGCACCATGCCGGTGACAAATTGCTTAAATTGGTGTCTTCACGATTATTCGATTGCGTTCATGCAGCAGATGTCATTGCGCGCTGGGGTGGTGATGAATTTGTGGTGTTATCGGATCAACTGAAAAAAGATAGCTCGGTATTCGAAATGGCACAGAATATTCTTGATGCGATCAGGCAACGATTCGAAATCGATGGCCTGGAAGTGTTCGTTTCAGTCAGCATCGGCATCAGTTTCTATCCCGACAATGGGTTGAATAGCGAAACGGTTGTGGAACGGGCGGGCACCGCCATGTATCGCGTCAAGCAGGATGGCGGCAATCATTTTTCAGTGTATTCTCCTGAATCATCAATGGTTTGGACGCGTGATCAACTCGAGCTGGAAAAGGAATTACGCGCTGCCATCAAAAACAGCGAACTTCAAGTATTGTTCCAGCCGATCGTCAATGCCCGATCGTATCAGATCGCTCGCATGGAAGCATTGGTGCGGTGGTCGCATCCCAAACATGGCTATTTGACACCGAGCGAATTCATACCGCTGGCTGAGGATATCGGTCAGATAGAGCAATTGGGCGAACTCGTTCTCAGAACGTCGTGCACGGCTGCTTGCCAGCTCTTGCAATTGGGCTACCCAGTGAATGTATCCGTGAATGTCAATCCTCGGCAATTACTGAACAAGAATTTTCCGCTGATGATATCCCAGGTGTTGCGTGAGACCGGTCTGCCCGCGAAGGCACTGGTGCTGGAAATCACTGAAAATGCCATCGTTCATAATATGGAGCGCGCCGGCAAAATTCTGGAAGCAGTCAAACAGTTGAATATTCTGATAGCACTGGATGATTTTGGCACGGGTTATTCCTCATTGACGTTGCTGCGTGAACTGCCGATCGATATTCTGAAAATCGATAAATCATTCGTGCGAATGCTGGGTGAGAACCCTAATGATCTGAAAATAGTGCAGGCCATTATTGGTTTGGGAAAAAATCTTGGACTCACTGTCATCGCAGAAGGGGTGGAAACCATGCAACAGGTCGAGTTATTGCTACAGTATGAATGTCATTTTCATCAAGGGTATTACTTCAGCCGGCCGATACCCTATGATGCATTGATTGAACTCCTGCATGGCAAATTCAAGCGGGCATGATCAATTCGCCAGACCAACGTGGGTTTGAAAAAGACTTTCTCATTTAACGATCATAAATCTACGACCGAGAGCAACGCGAGGCCGCCGGTTAATACATCAGTGCCGTTTCTGTCAAGTTTATGTCAAAAATCCCTCAGGGATCGAATCTGTTAACGTCATGACGATTTGATAAATTCCGCCATTATTTCAACATGAGGCGTATGCGGGAACAGATCAAGCAATTGCATATCGGAGATTGACCAGCCTTGCTGATGGAAAAACCAGGCATCACGAGCAAATGTTTCTGGATTACAGGAAATATAAAGTATCGTTTTGAGTGTCCGAAAGCTCGAAAAAAATCCCTGGTGTTTTTTCAGACCGGCTCTTGGTGGATCGAGCACCAGCGTGAATGCATCGTGAACATAAGGTTGTAATTTTTGCCAGATCCGTGAATCAAACAGATCAATCGCTTGGGCTGACACATTGTCCAGATGCCGAGCTTTGAGGGCAGTAATAGCCGCCGCATCGATTTCATACGCAATTACCGACGTGCAGTGCGATTCTGCGATGACGTGCGTGAAATTGCCGGAACCGCAAAATAGCTCCACAACCTTACCCACGTGCGGATTGTGCGCCAGCTTCTGTTGCAGCCAATTGCGCATCCAATCGTTTTGTGCGGAATTACCTTGCTTGAACGGACGCTTTTGATTGATGGCGATATCGTCTGTGGTCATGTCATCATCCAGTTCGATGAAATTCCAGTGCTGGTCGGCATCCGTTTTCCAGCGAGCATTGGGCAACTGCCGGATAGCGGTGGAGAGCAAGGTTCTGCATGCATCATTTAGCACGATACAGTCTCCTATGGGGGCGATCTGATGCGACTGTTCCGAGATGAAGCCCAACTGCGCGCCGTCTGTCTTCAGTTGACAGCGATTCCGATAGCCATAAATGTCTGGGGCTGGTTGTAAAGCTCCCACGTTGAGTTTCGACTCATCAAATCCTACTCGTTTCATTGCATAAATAAATCGATTCCGCTTTTGTTCCAACTGACTTGTATAATCTGCAATCATCCAAGGGCAACCGGTGCAGCCATACTCTTCCAGATGTACGTGTGGGCAGTGAGGTGATTGCCGTTGCTCGGAAGGATGAATGAGTTGAATGAGCTTTGCGTAGGCAAATTTCTTATTGTTCAGCGGTTTGTCGATCACTTCGAATTCACCGATATCGCCGGGCCAGGTACCCAGGACGAAATAGGAAATGTGATTCTGCTCATTCTTGACGACGCCAAAGCCTTTTTGAGATAAATGTGTAATGCGTCCTTTGAATTTCATGGTAAATAGCAATAATTTCGTTGATAAGGAAAATCGATGATGACCAGCCCCTACAAAAATTTTATTAAAGATCCCAAGTCGTTGGAAAAGGCTTTGACGTTATTGCAATTTCAGGTGACCCAGAAGGCAGGAACCGAGCCACCCTTTCAGAACGAATTCTGGAATTACACCGCGACCGGGATTTATGTCGATATTGTATCGGGAGAACCTTTGTTTGCGTCCATTCATAAATTTGACTCCGGAACGGGCTGGCCAAGTTTTTACCGGCCCATCAATGAGCATTATATTTGCCTCAAAAGCGATTATGAACTATGGGTGCCACGCACGGAAGTGCGCAGCCGGTATGCCGATAGCCATCTGGGGCATGTTTTCAACGATGGGCCGCCGCCAACGGGTATGCGTTATTGCATTAATTCGGCGTCGCTGAGGTTTATTCGTGTCGAGGATTTGCCAGCAAAAGGTTATGGTGAATTGAACGAGTTGTTTGCATTGACGATAGAAAAATAAACTATTCATGTCCGAAAACGCCACACCACTGGAAGAATTTATTCCTTCACAGAAACAACCTTCATTCTGGCAATCAGCCATTTGCTTTGGCGGCGTTTTTGCGCTGATTTCCTTAGGCATGTTTGTGTATGCCATCAGTATACATGCCATTCTCTTTTTAGCATTGATCTGGGTGAGCATGCAAGCACACTGGTTAGGGTATTCCTTCAATGAAATCAGGCATATGATGGATGATGGCATCATTAAGGCCTTGCCGGCGATTTATATTTTCTTGCTGATCGGGATGGTCATTGCGAGTTTCATGCACAGTGGCACGATTGCAAGCCTTTTGTATTATGGTATCGATCTGCTCAATCCAACGATTTTTTTAACTGCGGGTTTCATATTGTGCAGCCTGATGTCGGTAGCCACTGGCACCTCCTGGGGTACGGTTGGCACGATTGGAGTGGTGCTAATCGGTATTGGCGATTCGATTGGCATTCCTTTGCCGCTGGTGGCAGGTATGATCGTTTCTGGTGCTACGTTCGGCGATAAATTGTCACCTATTTCAGATACCACCAATCTGGCGGCCATGAGCGCCGGAACCCAGCTTTATCGTCATATCGGTTCTATGCTATATACTACAGTGCCGACATTCATGGTTGTACTGGGAATTTACACTGTCTGGGGATGGGAATATGGCGCCAATGAATTACCCACGGCGCATATTGATGAGATTCGCGCGGCACTATCAGATGCGTACCAATTAAATTTGTCGATCACGATTTTGCCTTTATTGTTGATGTTTGGTTTGAGTATCAAACGGTGTGCAGCTGAAGTCAGCATGGCCTGGAGTATTGTATTGGCCCTGTTGATTGCCGTTCTATACCAAGACAAAGGTGGAGTCGACGTGATCAATGCATTGTGGATGAATTCAGCCGGTACTACAGGAATCGCGAATATCGATGAATTGCTGGGCCGCGGCGGAGTGTATAGCATGGCTTGGACACTGTTGCTTTCCCTGCTGGCCTTGGCATTGGGTGGAATTCTACATCACGCGGGTTTTCTGCGGGTTTTGCTTGAAAATATCATTGCTCGCATTCAGCGCGTGAGTACTTTGATTGCCGCTACGATTGCTTCTGGATTGATTGGCAATATGACGCTGGGAGAAGCGTACATTTCGATCATTCTGAATTGCCAACTGTTGAAAGAAGCGTTTGAGAAAAAGAAGCTGGATCGCGCTGTGCTATCACGCTCAGTCGAGGAAGGCTCAACCTTAACGACTGGTTTGATTCCATGGACCACTGCGGGAACTTTTTATCTGGCGACGCTGGGTGTTCCAGTGCTGGATTATGCTCCTTATGCATTGCTGAACCTGCTCAATCCTTTCATATCAATCGCCCTGGCGATCATGGGTATAGGATTGCTGCGCAACCCTGATTCTCTTCCCGGGAGGTGATTTATCCCAACAAGATCATCCTGTGGTTTAACTGCTCAGAAAACCAGGTGTATACAAAAAGGAATTGATGTGAAAGAAAAATCCTTGCAGCAAAGGAATTGGAATAAGATGGGCATCATTTTTCTTGCGCTAGTTGGGGGATTTTTATTGTCATTTCTAGGGTTTGGATTGTTGTGGAGCGGAATATCATGGCTTCTTCAACTGCTGATGTTTTTACCCTTTCTCTTGCTTGCATGGGCTATTTCCCGATGGAATAAGGGAATGATTGATGGCTGTGCAGGTATTATTTTGGGTGCTGCTCCACTTGGTATACTCTTTACGCAATTTCGCGACAACAATGATTCGCATCTTATGCCTGTCCTGATGGTGGTCAGTTGGTTGATTGGAATTTGCGCGGGTTATTTTCTGGCAAAAATATCCCTGTATTTGAATCCCGGATCATCCGAAGATGTAAACGGCCGTGATTGAATGATATGCCCGATTTAGCCCTGAAAATTCCTCCTGTCATTGTCGTGTTTTTGTTGGGTTGGGTGATGTGGATAAGTGCGTCATTCAATGCCTGGGCGAGCATTCCCATTCCTTACAATGAAACAGTCGCACTAGTGATAGGAATAACAGGCATTGGCCTGATCGTTGCGGGCGCTGCCGAATTCCGGTCAGCGAAGACAACGGTCACTCCCTTAAAGCCTGAATTAGCGACTTCGATAGTGACGCAAGGTGTTTATCGATACAGCAGAAATCCTATGTATCTTGGTCTTCTGATCATGCTGGGAGCATGGGGCATATTTCTGGAAAATGTTACGGCCCTTGTATTATTCCCCCTATTCGTTGGATATATGAATCGCTTTCAGATTATTCCCGAAGAAAAAGCATTGCTCGCCCAATTCGGCGATGATTATCTTCATTACCTGGCATCGACCCCGCGTTGGTTATGAAAAAATTCTTCAGCTTGAATAATTACTGCTCAGGATTGCATACTTGTAGACTGGGACAAGCACCCTTAGCAATGTAATTCTCACTGCAGAGCTACGGTTTTCTATCCTTTAAAACAAAAATTGCGAAGGAAATTCTCTGGGTTTTTATAAATTCATTGCCTGAAAATAGGAATTATGGCTCGGCATGCATCCTGGCCAGTTGAATTGATCTTACTAGTTTTCATGCAATACATATGTATTCTTTGGATAGGAAACAAATGGATACAGGAGCAGTTACTGTGACGTGCCTCTTGACGAAGAAGGTATGTCTGTCTACCATAAAAAAGGAAGGCAGTGTAGGTTATTGCTTTTTCTTTACGTTTCTTTAATTATTTTAAGGGCTAATTATGTTACAGTTTAGAAAGACGTTATTCGGTGGTATCGCTCCCGTAGTATTATCCATTGCACTGGCAAGCCCAGTCGTAGCCTCAGATGCTCATCACGCGCATCATAAAGATCACAATTTTGGCGCCTTTACTAAAGACAATCTGTTGCTCACTCCAAAAGACTATCGTGAATGGATTTTTGTCGGTGGGCCCGTTACGCCTAATGATATGAATGATGGCAAACCTGCATTTCCAGAGTTCCACAATACATATATTGACCCAGCCAGCTGGAATCATTGGAAAAAAACTGGTGAGTTTCGTGATGGAACAGTCATTGTCAAAGAATTGGTGAGCGTGGGCACCAAGCAATCGGCTAGTGGCAATGGATACTTCCCAGGCGAATTCAATGGCATTGCTGCCATGGTAAAGGATTCGAAACGCTATGCGGATAAACCAGGAAACTGGGCATTCTTCGGTTTTGAGTCCTATGATGCCAAGCATGGAGCAATACAGGCAGATGACGCTTGCGCTGCCTGCCACAAAGCCAATGCTGCACATGACATGGTCTTCATTCAGCATTACCCAGTCTTGCGTGCTGCCAAGCCTAAAAAATAAATAAACACAAGGCAGATACTGCCTTGCTGAGCTTCTAAATTGGCAATTTGACTCACAAGTCGAAATATTGGGTCAAATTGCCTTTTTTATTGTTCGGCTAACTCGTTCAAAATGTGTTTTTCCATTGCCGCAATAGCGCAAAAATCTTGACGGGATCTACAGTGATCTGTTGGAAATGAGCCTGTATGCTGTTAATGATTGCAGGTTGATTGCAGCGCAAGAATGGATTAATCGATTTTTCCAGCGCTAATGTCGTTGGAATCGTCGGAAAATTGTGATTCTGTAACTCGTGAGCTTTTTTTTCGAAGCTAAGCAGTGCTGAATTTTCAGGATCAACTTCTTTGGCAAATCGAATATTATTCAGAGTATATTCGTGAGTACAATAAACCAGTGTTTTGTCGGGTAATCGTGACAATTTTTGCAAAGACTCATAGAACTGTTGCGCTGTTCCCTCGAACATTTTGCCGCACCCGCATGAGAACAAAGTATCTCCACAAAATATCATGTTCGCTGGGTGGTTCGCACAATAGGCAATATGGCCTGCAGTGTGTCCCGGAGTGTCCAATATGGTCAGGTTTAACGATAGTTCATCCAGAAAGATATTATCCCCTTCATTGAGCGGGTGAGTGATATCAGGAATAACTTCGTTGCGGGGGCCATACACCGGAACATCAAAGGATTGCAATAAATCACGAATTCCCTGAGTATGATCTGCATGGTGATGAGTGATCAGAATGCCGATCAGTTGCAAATTTTTAGAGTGCAGGTACTTCAAAACGGGAGAGGCAGTGCCTGGGTCTACAACAACCGCATGCGTCTGGTCATGAATTATCCAGATATAATTGTCAGTAAAAGCAGGGATGGGATCAATGGCTAACATCTGGTTTCCATGCGAAAATTACTCAATGGGGTTTCAATGGCTTCAATTAATCGGCCGTGTCATGCTTTAATTTTAATAGATCTGCAAGTTAATGATGATAATGCAAAATACTCAGCAATGGTTTGAGTCTTCATTGGGTCAATATTTGATTGATCATGAGTATCGCTATTTTGATCAGGCCGTGGCCAATATCTTTGGCTATAATGCAGTTCAGATCGGGCTTCCTCAGTTTAATTTTCTCCGCCTGAACAGGATGCCATTACATTTTTCAATCGGCCTTGAACATCAAGTTTCCTTGCGGGCATTGGTTGATTTCATACCGATCCAGAATAATAGTATGGATCTCGTTATTTTGCCGCATGTGCTGGAGTTTAATGTCAATCCGCATCAGATCCTGCGGGAAGTGCATCGGATTCTGATACCGGAAGGGCATGTCGTGGTGTCCGGGTTTAATCCTTTTAGCTTATGGGGAGGATGTCATTATTTAAAATCTGCACGGCATGAATTTCCCTGGAACGGGCGTTTTATTGCTTTATCACGGCTGAAGGATTGGTTGAAGTTATTGGATTTTGAAATGGCCGGGGGACGGTTGTGCTGCTATGTGCCCCCCTTTAAACACAAAAAATGGCGTCAACGATTTAGCTTCATGGAAGCTGCGGGGGATCGCTGGTGGCCCATTTCTGGTGGCGTTTATTTTTTACATGCCATTAAACGTACGCATGGCATGCGTATCATCAAACCCGGCTGGAAACACTGTTTGGATACAAAAGAGCGCATTGCGCCGGCGGCTCAGAAGCTTAATAAAACAGTCATTGTGAATCCCCGGGCTGATCGTTTGCATCAAGCCGATGATGAACCCAGTTAAAACCACGGATGCTATGAAAACGGTTGAAATTTATACTGACGGGGCCTGCAAAGGCAATCCCGGCATCGGGGGATGGGGCGCCTTATTGCGATATGCTGGTCACGAGCGTGAAATATTTGGCGGAGAAAAATTAACAACCAATAACCGTATGGAATTACTAGCTGCAATTCGGGCTTTGGAAATGTTGAAACAGCCATGCAAGGTGCTGTTACACACGGATTCGCAGTATGTGCAAAAAGGCATCAGTGAATGGATCGGTGGCTGGAAAATGCGTAATTGGCGTACTGCGGGCAAAAAGCCTGTTAAAAATGAAGATTTGTGGAAACTGCTCGATCAACTGACTCAACAGCATGATATCGAATGGTATTGGGTGCGTGGCCACTCAGGGCATGATGATAATGAGCGCGCGGATCAATTGGCCAACCGTGGTATTGAATTAGCCGTGATGGAAAATCACGACGCCCATTCCTGATATGCGACAGATTATATTAGATACCGAAACGACCGGGCTTGAGTATAAGCAAGGTCATCGTATTGTAGAAATTGCAGCCGTCGAATTGAGCAACCGGATGCTGACTGGACAACATTTTCATTATTATTTGAATCCAGAGCGTGACAGCGATGAAGGCGCGTTGCAAGTTCATGGCCTAACGTCAGAGTTTCTACAGGATAAACCCAAGTTTTCAGAAATATCCAAAGAATTCATAAAGTTCATTCTCGATGCGGAACTCATTATTCATAACGCGCCATTTGACGTCGGTTTTCTCAACCATGAATTGAATTTGATCAAGCATCAATCGTTGGATAATTATTGCCGCCACATCACCGATACGTTGAAATTAGCCAAGGAGCTTCATCCAGGTAAGCGAAACAATTTGGACGCATTGTGTGAACGGTACAGTATCGACAACTCTCGCCGTACATTACATGGGGCACTATTGGACGCCGAGTTATTGGCCGAAGTTTATCTGGCGATGACGCGGGGCCAGGAAAGCCTGTTGATGGATTTCGAGCATACTGAATTCATCCATGCAGCATCAATAACTGATCTTACGCATTTCAATTTCAGAATCATCCAGGCCACTTCTGAGGAGTACGCGCAGCATGCAATGGTTCTGGAACAAATAGCTCGTGAAAGCAACAATCACTGTATATGGAAGAGTATAGAGGATCAGGACATCGACAATCACTGATATTGCGATTATTCAAATGAAAAAACCACCGCTACCGGTGGTTTCATATACTCAATCTCTTAAAAAATTAGATCCTGATCAGAACCCGAGACTGGCCAGAAGATCATCGACCTGATCTTGATTACACACGACGTCAGTTCGTTTTTCCGGATTAGTGACGGGACCGTTCAAGAATCCTTCATTGGCGGCAACAGGTGCTTTTTTATTGGACACATTTGCCAATAATAGATCAATTAAGTCTTTTTCCAGACTTTGTACCATGTGAGTGATTTTTTTGATCACTTGTCCAGTGAGATCTTGAAAATCCTGCGCCATCATTATTTCCATTAATTGAGCATTGGTTGCGTTGGTGTGTTCTGGAACTTTGTCGAGATAATCAAGCGTGTCGATCAATAGTTTTCTGAAAATGTCGGTATTGGGATGAGCTTTCTGTGTTTCAAGCGCATGTTTCCATTGCTCTGACAAATGAATGGCATCTGAAGACAATTTTTCTTGAATGGGCATGGCGATTTCCGTTGCATTCAAGGTACGTTCGGCAGCCTGTTCGGTTTTGCTGGCGACGTAAGATAGCTTGTCTTGCGCCTCGGGTACTTCCGCAGCAATCGATTCCAAGCGCTTGTCATATCCTAATTCACGCAAACTATCATGCAAATTCCGGGTTAACTGGCCGATCTGGTCAATAACTTTTCTGTTGGTGACCGTTATCGGGTTATCGTGTTCGTGAATGCCCGCAATCTGAGATGTTTTGGTTAATTTGACTGGGCGTTTGGATTTATGAGCGACAATTTCTTGAGGAGCATCAGCGGTTTTTGCTTTTATTAGGCGTTTAGTATTCATTTCGGGCTCGTCGTGATGTGATGAAGAGATGAAAA
>WBZQ01001499.1_pt1 | contig 13999 bp, 10 predicted proteins | sample 5204251 | NCBI WGS metagenome assembly WBZQ01 (sample SAMN12412402, study PRJNA552823) | activated sludge metagenome | isolation source: activated sludge from nitrification reactor of wastewater treatment plant... | place: USA: Virginia | collected 2017-09 | reverse complement strand
ATCGTTCGGTGCGGATTTGCGCTTCCTTTTCATCGTGTCGCAAATCACCTTGCAAGAAGGAGCGGAACTCGGCGTCAATGTCGAAAAAGCCGACGGCAGCAAGTGCGAACGTTGCTGGCATTACACGACCGATGTCGGTCTTGACGCGCGTTATCCGGGCGCGTGCCAGCGTTGCGCAACGAACCTGGACGAAATGATGGCGACGGCCTGAGTTTCAGGCGGCATTCGCAAACGCAATGAGCATCAACTATGACCAGCGCCGCTTCGTTTCGCTGTCCAATTCGGAAAACGGCGAGGTCGGGGCAGAAACAGTATTTCAGTATCGCCAGGAAGGCGACGTCGTATGGGCCACGTATGGCGGCGGTTCGATTGTTTTTGGCACCTTGATTGCCAAAACCGATGACGCGGGCTGTCTGGATATGCGGTATCAGCACGTGAATGCCGCTGGCGAACTGATGACCGGCATTTGTCATTCCACGCCGGAAACGTTGCCCGATGGCCGTTTGCGATTGCATGAACGCTGGCAATGGACTTCTGGCGACGGTTCTCGCGGCGTTTCGGTCATAGAGGAAATTCGTTCTTGATGAAGCCCCAGACTATGCAAGCCAAATTCGCGTATTTAGCCCTGTCCTTGCTTGTACTGATCGTTGATCAGGTGACCAAGGTGTGGGCGACACGTTCGCTCAAACCCATCGTGATCCACGAAGTCATTCCGGGATACTTCCGGCTGAGTTACGCGACCAATCGCGGCGTGGCGTTTAGCATGTTCGCTGATTCGTCGTTTGACGTGCGCTGGATTCTGGCGGGGATTTCGACGGTCGCGGCGGTGGCGGTGTTGGGGTATCTGTATCAGGCTCCGACTGGTCAGCGGCGACTGAGCACGGCGCTGGCGTTGTTGCTGTCAGGCATCGTCGGCAACCTGATCGATCGCGTGCGACTGGGTGAAGTCGTAGATTTCATCGAGCTGCATTGGCGCGATGTTTATTCCTGGCCGACGTTCAACGTGGCGGATTCCGCGATTTGCATCGGCGCGGTATTGCTCGCGCTGGATATGTTGCGCGAAGAAAAGCCGGACGACGCGCGACCTGATACGCCGGTGCCGATGGCGGCCCAAGCGGCAGAAGAGCGGCAGGCGAGTTCGACCGAATAGCGCTGGCCTGCAAGCCAATTTTCCGAGTTGCCCTAACAAAACACATGTTCCCCGAACTTTTCCGAATTCCGTATACCAACTTTATTTTTAACACCTACGGCTTTTTGCTGGCGTTGGCGTTTGTCGTCGGGCTGTTTGTGATGGCCAAACTGGCGGAACGCGACGGGCTGGATAAACAAAAAGTCTACGACCTGGGGTTGTGGGTGCTGGCGGCGTCGTTGATCGGCTCGAAGCTGCTGATGGTGGTGACGGAATGGAACGCCTATTACCGCGACAATCCACGCCAGATTTTCACGCTGGATTTTTTCCGTTCGGGCGGCGTGTTTTACGGCGGCTTTCTGGGCGCATTGATCGCTTCGGTGGTCGTGATGCGCATTTACAAACTGCCGTGGTGGCGCACCGCTGATGCGTTTGCGCCGGGCATCGCCATCGGACAGGCCATCGGGCGGCTGGGGTGTTTCAGCGCGGGCTGTTGCTGGGGAGAACCGACCACCTCGTGGTGTGGCGTGCATTTCAGCGACAAAGGCCATGAGATCACTGGCGTGCCAACCATAGTCAGTCACCTGATTGATCCGATTCAGCAAAACGTTTGGGCCGAACGGCTGGGCGGATTGCTTGCGCCGATCAAACTGCACCCGACGCAGCTGTATGAATTTGGCGCGACGCTGTTCATTTTTGTTGTGTTGCTGCTGTTGTATCGCCGTCGCCGTTTTCACGGGCAGATCATGTTGGCCTACGCGCTGCTTTATGCCGTTGCGCGCTTCACCATTGAATTTTGGCGCGACGACCCGCGCGGCGAGCTGCTCAATCTTTCGACGTCGCAATTTATCGCGCTGGTGCTTTTCATCGGCGCTGTGATTGGCTTTGTGGTGCAAGCGCGTCGTGCGCGCCAAACCGCCTAAGCCGCACTTTGCAAACGCATGCGTCTTGCCTATTTCACACCGCTGCCGCCGAGCAAATCCGGTGTGGCCGATTACAACGCCGAATTGTTGCCGCATCTGGCGCGCGGCGCTGAAATTTCCGTCTTCGTCGAACAGATGCGCGAATTGCGCGCACATCAAAACCGACCGGATTTCGCTGTCTATCACGCCGTTCATTTCGACGAAATTCATCGCCAGAATCCCTTTGACCTTTGCCTCTATCATCAGGGCAACAATCAATATCACGAATACATTTATGAACGTGCGCTGCAAACGCCCGGTCTGGTCGTGATGCACGAACACTGTTTGCATCATTTCATCGCCTGGCGCACGTTGGGTCGCGACAACGAAGACGAATATTGGGACGAGATGTTTTACGCCTATGGCACGCTGGGCGCGCGCATTGCCGAAATGCGCGCTGGTGGCGTGGGCAGCGATTACCAGCAGTTTTTGTTGCCGCTCAGTCGCCGCCTGATTTCAGCCAGTCGCGGTGTCATTACGCACAACGGCTTTTCCGCCGCCGAAATCGCCCGCGAAGTGCCGGAAATTGGACGGACGATTCCGCTCGCGGTGTTTCCGCATCATTTGGCGCCGCAAACGTATGAATTGGATGGCTGGGACAAGCTTGATTGCCGTCGCCGCCTGGGATTGGCGGAAGACGCCTGGGTCATTGGCTCGCTCGGATTCGTCACCCAGGCCAAACGCATTCCCGCAACGTTGCGCGCGTTCAAACGTTTGCTGAAGGTGTTGCCCAATGCCGTTTTCGTCATTGTCGGCGAAGACCACACGCGACACCCGGTGACGCCGCTAATCGAAGAGCTTGGTTTGCGCAATCAGGTTCGTGTGACCGGCTACGCGACCGAACAGGATTTCTTTCGTTACCTGAAAGCCGTGGATGTGGTCGTGAATTTGCGCTATCCGACAGCGGGCGAATCTTCCGGGACGCTGACGCGCGCACTGGGCGCGGGCAAACCCGTGATCGTTTCCGACTTTGGCCAGTTTGCCGAATTGCCCGACGACGTCTGCCTGAAAGTTACCACCGGGCCAAACGAAGAACATGAGCTGTATGCGAAATTGCGTGCGCTGGCCTATCGCCCGACGTTGCGTGAGCAGCTAAGCCAGCGCGCTCGTGATTGGGTGCGCAGCGATTGCGATGTGCGCCAGTCGGCGGCGCGCTACCTGCAATTTGCGGAAGAGATCATACACCGCGCCGCCGTTTCGTCACGGCAGGCAGCCGCTGTGGGGCACTCGCTCGCTTTCAAAGAAGCTCCCACCATCAAACTGGATGAAGGCGAAGCCTTGCGTTATGTCGCGGGCTTTTTCGCCGATGATCCGAACGCAACCAGCTACCTGCAAAAACACGGACGCCGCATCATCGAAACCGTCGAACTGGTGCCGGTCGGACAACCGCAACAGCGCTTGCTGGAATTGAGCAGTTATTTGCAGATGACGCCGTTGATCAAACGTTATGGCCAATACGGCGAAATCGTCACCACCAATTGGTGGCAAGGCGAGCCGCGCGAAAAAACGATTGCCGTGCGGCAACAGGAAACCGGCGAAGAATTACGCGTGCCGATGCGCAATCTGGATGTCGAACGCGAACGCTTTCCCTTTCCTGACGGCCATTTCGATGTCGCGCTGTGCTGTGAATTGATCGAACATCTGACGATGGATCCGTTGCACATGCTGACCGAATTGAATCGCGTCTTGCGTTGGGGCGGATTGCTGATTTTGACCACGCCCAACATCACCAGCGCGTTCAGCATTGGCAAAGCGCTCGCCGGCAACAGTCCGTATGTGTATGGCGAATACAACCTGAGCAGCCCCGGCGACCGACACAGCCGCGAATATGCGCCCAGTGAAATTCGCCGTGCGCTCAATGCCGCCGGGTTCAAGGTGCTGCGGCTGTTCACCAAGGATTTGTGGTGCGAAACGGATGCGCCGTTCTTGCAATGGTTGGCGCAAACCGCCGGACCTGACGTGCCGCCGGAATTGCGCGGCGACAACATCTTTGCCGTCGGGCGCAAACAGAGCACGCAATTCGACCGCTTCCCAGACGGGCTCTATGACTGAAAAGCAACCGGCAATGCGCGTCTGACAAGCGCCGCTTGCCGTGATTGAGCGCGCAGCTGTCAGCTTTGCCCGTTGCCTTTTGATTTCTCTGATGATCTCCGTTCAAAACGTCTCCAAGCTATATCGCGTTTACGACAATCCGGCTGGGCGGCTGAAAGAGATTCTGCTGCGCGGGCGGCGCAAATATCACCGCGATTTTTGGGCGCTCGAAGACGTTTCTTTGCAGGTTGACACAGGCGAAGCCATCGGCGTGATTGGCCGCAACGGCGCGGGCAAGACAACGTTGCTGCAAATCATCGCGGGCGTCTTGCAACCCACGCGCGGCGAAGTCCGCGTCGAAGGCCGCGTCACGGCATTGCTCGAACTCGGCAGCGGCTTCAATCCTGAATACACCGGTCGCGAAAACATTTTGCTCAGCGGACAGATTCTCGGCTTTAGCGAAGACGAAATGCGGCGACGCATGGACGTCATCGTGCAATTTGCCGAGCTGGAAGCGTTTGTGGATCAACCGGTCAAAACCTACTCCACAGGCATGCTGATGCGTCTGGCGTTTGCCTCGGCGATTCACGTTGACCCGGATGTGTTGATCGTGGACGAAGCGCTTTCGGTCGGCGACGTATACTTTCAGCGCAAGTCGCTGGATCGCATGGAATACTTTCGCAAAGCGGGCAAAACTGTGCTGTTTGTTTCGCACGACCCGCAACTGGTGCAGCGGTTTTGCACACAGGCGTTGTGGTTGGAAGGTGGCAAGGTTGTCATGACCGGTGATGCGCGCGAAGTCGTCACCGCGTATCAGGCATTTTGTGCGCGTCTGGAAGATCAGCGGTTGCGCGACGCCGCGCGCAACGGTGGCATCGGTTCGCGCGAACACGACGAGATTTTGCGCGAATTGAAATTGACCGGCTCGCGCTGGGGCAATGGCAAATTGCGGTTCGCCCACATCGAGATGGTCAATCAGCAAGGCGAAACGACCTGGGTTTTCAAAACCGGGGAACCGGCCACCATCCGTTTGCACGTCGAAGCCGACGACGATTATCCCGCGCCGGTTTTGGCGGTAGATGTGCATCGTTACGACGGCGTATTCATTGGCAGCGTCAACAACCTGGATACGCACCCGCAACCGTTGCCGATCAAACGTGGCGCTCAGGTGATCGAATTGCACATTCCCAGCCTGACGCTGACGCACAACGTTTACTATCTCTCGCTCAAAGCCTATACAAAAAACGGCGCGCCCGATTGGAACGATCCGGCAGACATTCACAATCAGATGTATCAATTCGACGTCGTCACTGAACAGGTGATTCACGGCCTGCTGAAATTTGACGCGCAATGGAGAACGCAATGACATCTTGGCGCAAACTTCTGACAGTTGTTTTGCTTTTCACGCTTGGCACCAGCAGCCTGGGACAATCGTCTGAATCTCGTTCGTACGATGTGTTGCTCAAAAACGGCACGGTGTATGACGGCACCGGTGCGGCGGGGCGTCGCGCCGATGTGTTGATACGCGGCGATCAGATTGTCGGCGTCGGAGATTTCAAAAATGCACCAGCCAAAACGGTCATTGATGCGCGCGGACTGGCCATCGCGCCGGGTTTCATCAACATGCTTTCGTGGGCGGTGGATGATTTGCTGGTCGATGGTCGCAGTTTGGGCGATATCAAGCAGGGCGTGACGACGGAAATTTTTGGCGAAGGCGATTCAATGGGGCCGCTGACCGCAGAGATGAGAAAACGGCGGCTGGACGCGCAAGGCGACCTGAAATTCCCCATCGAATGGACGACGCTGGCAGATTATTTGCAATTGCTGGAGCGCAATGGCGTGTCGTGCAATGTGGCGTCTTACGTCGGTGCGACGACGATTCGCGAATACGTCATCGGACTCGAAGACAAAAAAGCGACGCCCGAACAATTGCAGCAAATGCGCGACCTGGTGCGCCAAGAGATGGAAGCGGGCGCGTTGGGCATTGGGTCTTCGTTGATTTATGCACCGGCGTTTTATGCGCCCACCGAAGAGCTGATCGAACTGTGCAAAGTCGCCGCTCAATACAAAGGCAAATACATTTCGCATATGCGCAGCGAAGGCAACAAATTGCTCGAAGCCGTGGACGAGTTTTTGCGCATCGCGCGCGAAGCCAACATTCCGGCAGAGATTTATCACCTCAAAGCCGCCGGGCAGTCGAACTGGCCGAAGATGGCGCAAGTCATCGCCAAAATCGAACAGGCGCGCAAGGCCGGAATGCGCGTCACTGCGGATATGTACACCTATCCGGCGGGCGCGACGGGGTTGGACGCGGCGATGCCGCCCTGGGTGCTCGATGGCGGTTATGAAGCCGCATTCAAACGGTTGCGCGATCCTGAAACGCGCAAAAAGATTGCCGCCGAAATTCGCACGCCCACCGGCAAATGGGAAAACCTGCTGCTGGCCGCCGGATCGCCAGAGCGTGTCTTGTTGGTGGGATTCAAAAACGAGGCATTGAAAAAATATACCGGCAAAACGCTGGCTGAAGTCGCCAGGTTGCGCCACGAAGATTACACCGACACGGTGATGAATCTGGTACTGGAAGACGGTTCGCGCGTGGGCACGGTGTATTTCATGATGTCGGAAGAAAACATCAAACGGCAGATCAAATTGCCTTGGGTGTCGTTTGGTTCAGACGCCGGTTCGATGCCCGCCGAAGGCGTATTTTTGAAATCCTCGACGCATCCGCGCGCCTATGGCAATTTCTCGCGCCTGTTGGGCAAATACGTGCGCGAAGAAAAAGTCATTTCGCTGGCCGAAGCCGTGCGCCGGTTGACTGGTTTGCCGGCGGCGAATTTGGGCCTGGAGCGGCGCGGTTTGCTCAAGGGCGGCTATTTTGCCGATGTCGTTGTCTTTGATCCGCAAACGATTGCCGATAAAGCCACGTTTGAACAGCCGCACCAGCTTGCGGTCGGCATGCAGCACGTTTTCGTCAATGGTGCGCACGTGCTCAAAGACGGCGCACATACCGGCGCCAAATCAGGGCGCGCATTGTGGGGGCCGGGCAAAACGAAATAAGGCCGGGCGGCAAACGCGATGGCTTCGACTGACAGACGCGGGTAAACTTTGTCTATGCTGATTGCCAAAATTATCAAATCGAATTCGCACGTGGATTATCTGGCGCGGGTGCTGGATTCGCTGGAAACGCCGCAACCGCCACAACCGGGCGATTATCATTTTGGCCAGTTCGTCAAAATCGCGGTGGGCGCGCACGATGTGATCGGCGTGATCTATAACTCGCAACTGGTCAACCCGGAATTCGGCAACTATGGCCCACGGTTGTCTACGCCGTCGGAATTGAACGCGGTCTTCAGCCCGGATTACCTGAACGAGCAAGGCGTGTTGATCAGTTTGCTCTTGCTTGGCTGGCGCAACGCAAACGGAGCTCAGCAAGGTGTGCCGCGCATGGTGTTGCCGATCAACGCCGAAGTCATCGCGCTGGATGAAGAGGGCTTGCGTTCCTTTCACCAGACGGCGGCGGGCGATTTGCAGTTGAGCTATTACGCCCAGATCGTTTCGCACGCCGGAGAATTTGCCTTTCCCTTGTTGGGCGCGATTGCCGACCAGCTCGATGGGTTGGTCAGCGAACGCGAACGCGCGCGGCTGGCGGTGTTGCGGCGCACGCTGACCTGGCAACAAACCATGGGCAAAATGCGCTGACGGCGATTTTAGCGGGGCAGGCGCGGCGCATAGCCCATCGTTGTCCACTGGCCGTTTTGCTTGAAGGCGAATTGCGGCGGGCTAAGCTGAAACTGTTTGTTGAACTCAGGATAACGTTTCAAAAAGAAATTGCGCACACGATCATCGGCGGTGACAACCTTCCACTGGTTGTTTTCTTTCAACAGAAATTGCTGTGCGCTGACGCGGCCTTCGTTGATTTCCGCGCCGTTCATTTGCAAGGGTCTTTTCAGCTTGCCGTAAATGGTCGTATCCACCACGGCGAAATCTCCGCGTTGTTGCACGCGTCCGATTTCGAGCCGCTCAAGCGCCAGTTGCGCGTCTAACCGTTTCAGGCTTTGCGTCAACTGTTCGCGCGTGAGTTGTTGTTGCAACTGGCCGGGCAAAAAATCATAGAGCGCCGCGTATTGCTGGCTTTTGAGCAGCGCGAAAAACTTTTCGACTGCCGTACGCGCGTCGCCGCCTGCTTTTTTGCTTTGGGCGTTGGTGGCGGCCAGCGCCAGCGCCAGACAAACCAGGATCGTAAAAGACAAACGCCAGAGAGTGTTTCCCAACTTCATCAATTCCTCCTATGCCTTCCGATTGTACACGGACGGATCGAAAACCCAATGAGCAGTCATACCGAATCTCAACTCACAGCGCTGGCAGAAACGATGAAGCGCGACTGGAACGACCGCGCACGCGAAAACGCCAAGTGGTACATCAACACCGCCAAGCTCGAACAATCTGAAGCGGAGTTTGACGCGACCGGCGCCAACGAAATGCAAGGGCTGATTTTGCCTGAACTGGTGTTGTTGACTCAGGATCGCGCGCCGCAAAGTTTGCGCTTTTTGGAAATCGGTTGCGGCATCGGACGAATGACCAAACATCTGGCCGGGCTGTTTGGCGAAGTGCACGCGACGGATGTGTCGGGTGAAATGATCGCGCGCGCGAAACAACGGCTGGCCGAATTTCCCAACGTGCATTTGTATGAAACCAGCGGCGTGGATTTTGCCGCCTTGCCGACGGCGTATTTCGACATTGTGTTTTCGGCGTATGTCTTTCAGCACGTGCCGAGCAAAGACGTGATCTGCGCCAATTTGCGTGAAGCCTTTCGCGTCGTCAAACCCGGCGGATTGGTGCGCGTGCATACCAACGGCGTCGAAGCCGATCGTTACGCCGAAAAGGAAAAAGACACCTGGTCGGGCGCGACCTTTACCGAAGCGGAATTGCGCGCGCTGGCGCGCGAACTTGGCGCGCAACTGATCAGCGTTTATGGCGCAGGCACGCTCTATTGCTGGACGACGTTGCGCAAGCGAATGACGCCCGCGTTCGTTTCGCCGGGAACACCGCAAATCGAATTTTTTGCGCGCGCAGATGACGCCGCTATTTCCGTCATTCCTACGGCGGGCAAAGACGCGTGGTTGTCGCTGGTCGTTTCCGGTTTGGAACGCGAATGGGCCGACGCCAGCAATGTGCAGGTGGAAATCAACGGCCAATCGCTGACGCCGCGTTATGTGGGCCGCGTGCGCCCGCATTTTGAATCTGCCGTGGCGGGGAATTGTGCCGCGCCGTTGAACTCGCTGACTTACATCGAAGTCGCCATTCCGTCGGGGATGGCAGCGGGGGCGACGCCGGTTTCTGTGCGCCTGGCGACGGGAGGCGTTTCGCCAGCGGTTTCCGTCACGCTGGAAACGCATCAGCCGTTCGCACCCAAAATCGCAACCATCCGCAATGGCGCAGATTTCGGCACGGACATCTGCGCGCGCGGCCCCAAATCATTGTTGCGTTTGTTTGTAGACGGATTGGATGAGGCGGCAAATTGCGACAATGTGCGCGTACGCGTCGGCGAGCATTTGCTCAGGCCGGGGTTTGTTGGCTTTGTGACGGACATTGCCGGGTATCAAGTAGACGCGCAATTGCCCGCTGACATCGCGCCCGGTTTAACGACGCTGGCATTACTCTTTCACGATGTCGCGTCGGTCAGTGTTCCGCTGGAAATTCTCGCGACTGAATCGTAAATCACACCCTCAACGCAATTGCCACTTGATGCGGGTATAGGCGATGCGGAAACCCTGGCGTTCGGCGTTGCGTTGAGAACCGCTGCCCGGAGCCGCTCCCATCATCGCCAGATCGCAGCCTTGTTCCAACGCATAACGCAGCCGATGTTCGAGCAGCGCCAGTTGTGCGCCTTGCTGACGACCTTCGGGAATAGTGCTCGCGCCCGCGAGCAACGCGACGCCGTCGTGTACGTTCAAGCCGCCAGTGGCGATTGGTTGGCCGTCCAATTCAGCCAAAAAGCACGGCGCGTTGGGTTTGCGCGCGCTGAGCCGAAACAGTTCCAACAGCAGGTCTGTCATTTGTAAATCCAGACTCCAGCCTTTGACGGCTGTTTGCGCCCACAGCTCCTGATCGGCCTCATTGTTCCCGATCAGACGTACGGTGATTTTCGGATTGACCTTGCCTGCCAGTTGCAGATCGCACTGCAACGGGCGATAGAGAATGCTGGTGAATTCCAGCGGGAAATAACCGCGTTCATTCAAAAGCGTCAGCGCACTGGGGTCTGCCAGCGGACTGACTTCGTGAAAAACATCTGCTTGCCGTTCGCGAAAGAAATCTTCCAGTTGTTGCAGGTCATCGGCAGTGACGGGCTGATGAATGCCCAGGCCGAAGGTTTGTGTCAGCGGCGAACCCACGCCATCAAACATCGCATACGCGCCCGCGACTTCGATCCAGCGCGCACCGCTGTCAGGAAAAACCGCCGCTCTGGCGTCGACAAACCCGGCATTGCTTTGGGCTTCGGTTTTTTCCAGCCGTTGTGACAGCGTCAGATCAGCAAGAATCAGTGGTGCATTGGTCGGCGTGTTCATAGCGTTGCTCTGGTTCTCTTGATGGAGTTTGTTTGTGATTTGTGGTGCGTGTTTGCCAGGAGCGCGCATTCTGGCATGCGAAGCGTATTTGCGCTACTGCGCGGCCTGGGCGCGTCGCTGAACACTTCGGTCGGCAACCTGACGTTTTTGTGGAGGCAAAAACGATTTCCTTCTGTAATTTTTCGGTGATTTATCGCGGCTTTGCCGCTCGATGTGCGGAAGGTCTTTGACCTTCCGGGCGTGATTGGAAACTGTTACGGGGCTAGGCCCCGACCGTTTGGGGCCTAGCCCCAAACAAAATCCTAAACTGCGGACGGCCATAGGCCGTCCGCACATCAGGCGGCAAAGCCGCATAGATATCACCGAAAAGTTTACCGGAAGAAAGATTTTCTGTCGTGAAGGAATCTGTTCACTTTCCGCCTGTCTGAATGAGGCGCAAACGCGATTCAGGCGAATCGCGCAAACGCCGTATGTGATTATGGATGAACAAAGAAGGAGAAGGTGATGAAGAACAGATTGTTAGTTCGCAGGTTGACGGCTCAAGTTGTGTTTGTTGTCTGGGGGGAGTTCAGGGAGAAAGCCCGATGCCGCGCAAGATTGCCTGAAAGCGTGGTTCAGCGCGCAGCGGGTCATAGACCGGTTCCTGGCCAATGATCAGAATGTGGTCAGAATGTTCGTCAAAGGTTTGTTGCAACCAGTCGAGCGCCTTTTCCTTCTCGCCCAGTCCCGCATAAATGCGCGCAAAGTAAATTGGCGAAACGCGTTCGCGGCGCGCTTGCGCTTCCAACTCGCGCAATAGTTTCAGAGCTTCTTCGCGTTGGCCAGCGCGCGCGTAACCATAGGCGAGCCACGCGCGGTAAGTCGGCTGCGGATCGGTTGCGAATGCCTGGCGGAATTCGGCGATGGCTTCGGCATATTTGCCTTGCGGAACCAGCGCGCGCCCCAGCAGCGCGCGTCTGACGCCGTTGTTCTGGCTTAGTTCCAGAGCTTCCCGGAAATGCATCAGCGCCTCGTCATATTGCCGCATGAAAAGAAAGACAGCGCCGAGCGAAATGCTGGCTTGTTCTGCCAGCGGGTTCAGTTTTTTAGCCAGGCGGGCTTCGCGCAACGCTTCGTCAAAGCGTTTTTGAGGCAGCAAAATGTTGACGTAAAAGCTGTGCGCCAATTCGTGATTCGGATACAGCTCAAGGGTGCGTTTGATTTCGCGTTCGGCTTCGACCCACTTCCAGTCATAAAAATGAACGCGCGCCATCACGAAATGGCCTTCGGGCAACGTGTCATCCAGTCGCAACGCAGTTTCTGCGGCTCTGCGCGCTTTGGGAATGGCCTGGCTGGGCGGCAGATATTGCGCCGACGCGGCGGCGTAATAGTCCGCGACGCCGGTATAGGCCAACGCATAGCTGGGATCGAGCGCAATTGCTTGTTGAAACGCTTCCAGGGCTTTTCCCAAACTGGCGCGCGTGGCTTGTAACTGGTAATGGCGGCCCAGCAGATACAGTTGATAAGCTTCGCTGTTGCTGGTGTGACGTTTGGCGATTTGCTGTTCTTGCACGCCGCTCAGCCGCAACCGCAACTTGTCGGAAATTTCGCGCGAGATCTGGCCTTGCACCGCGACCAGATCAGTCATCGGACGCGGATACTGTTCGCTCCATAGCAGTTTGCCATCTGCGGCGTCTACCAATTCGACCCGGATCAGCAACCGTTCGCCCTGCCGTTGCACCCGCCCCAACAACACTGCACGCACGTTCAACACCCGACCGGCTTCGCGCGGATCGAGTTCGCGGTCTTTGTTGCGCGCGCGATAGCTGTACACCGTGCTGCGCGCCAACACCTGCAGGGGCGCAACTTGTGACAGGTTATCAATGATGCCTTCGGTCACGCCGTCGGTCAGATAATCCATCTGCGGATCATTGAGCACATTGACGAACGGCAGCACCGCAATTGAGGTGATGGCTTGGGTGTTTTCCGTGGCGGCGCTCTTTTCGGCATTCCAGCGTTGCCACGCCAGCGCTCCGCCTGCCAGCAAGATGGCCAATCCGAGCGCCCCCGCCAACGCGTTTTTTGAACGTAGTTGCTGGCGAAACCACCGCAAGGTTTGTTTGGTTGGCCGTGGGCTTGGCGGTATGGTCGCGGCCGTGGGCTGCTCTTCGGTGCTGGGGCGCGCAACGGTTTGCGGGTGAGAAATCTGGCCCACGGGCAAACTGAGCGACGCGGCGTTGACGGGCGTATCGCCTGGCCGTTTCAAATGCGCCGCCAGTTCCAGCTCTTGTTTCAACGCCTTCACATCGGCGAGCAAATCAGCGCATTTCTGATAGCGGGCGGCGCAATCTTTGGCGAGGCAGCGCTGCACGATGTTTGGCAGCGCAGTGGGCAGCGTCGGCGCGCGCTGGGCCAGCGGCACCGGTTCGTGTTCGAGCAAGGCCACCAATAAATCGCCGGTTGTCTCTCCGACAAAAGCCGGTTGGCCCGTGAGCAATTCATACATGACCACGCCCAGGCTGAAAATGTCGCTGCGTTCGTCTACCTCCAGGCCGCGCGCTTGTTCGGGCGACATATAGCTGACCGTGCCCATGATCAACCCGGGGTTGGTATGAGCTGTCGAGAACGCAGACGGCCTGGCCGTCGGTTTGTTCGAGGTTAGTTTGGCCAGGCCGAAATCCAGCACTTTGACCACGCCATCGGGTCTGACCATGATGTTTTCGGGTTTGATGTCGCGATGAACAATGCCTGCCTGGTGAGCCGCCGTCAGCGCCGTGGCTGTTTGGATGAGCACATCCAGCACAATGCCCAAGGTCAAATGACCTTCTTTCAAGGCCGTGCGCAAGGTGTGGCCCGCGACAAACTCCGTGGCGATGAAATGCGTTTGCCCGGTGCTGGCGCTGGCTTCGCCAATTTCGTGAATGGTCAGAATGTTTGGATGGTTGAGCGCAGAGATGGCGCGCGCTTCCTGGCGAAAGCGGCGCACGCGTTCGGCGTCATTCATAAACAGCGGCGGCAATAGCTTCAGCGCGACGGGGCGATCCAGCCGCGCATCGTGCGCGCGATAGACGATGCCCATGCCTCCGGCGCCAATGCGTTGTTCGATCTTGTACGGGCCGACGCTTTGGCCGACCAGCAATTCGCCCGACACCGGCAACGACGGCGTGGTGGAATAGTTGATCAGCGGGCGACGCAAAAAATCATCTGCGGTATCACTGGTGGCCAGCAACGATGCGACCTCTTGTCGCAGCTCAACGTCCGCGCCGCATTGCGCTGCCAACCAGGTTGCGCGTTCTGCCGAGGGGCGTTCCAACGCAGCCTGCAAAAGGTCT
>WBZQ01001885.1_pt1 | contig 14002 bp, 10 predicted proteins | sample 5204251 | NCBI WGS metagenome assembly WBZQ01 (sample SAMN12412402, study PRJNA552823) | activated sludge metagenome | isolation source: activated sludge from nitrification reactor of wastewater treatment plant... | place: USA: Virginia | collected 2017-09 | reverse complement strand
CTTGATCCCAAACGCGTGGATACGCTGCTTCCTGCGACGATGGTGTTTCGAATTCTGCTCGACCTGTTACGGAAAGATGAGCTGACGATTTGCGACAAGGCGATCCGGGAAGGGATCATCTACGACTTCATTCAGCGCCACCACGAGGGCATTCAGGCGGAACGGGATATTCCCGATGTCCGGAAGCGGAACATCCTGGCCCTGGCTCGCCGGTGCCATGTCTCCGAGACGCATGCGCTCCATGTCGCCGGACTCGCCTTACGCCTGTTCGATCAAACCACGTCGTTGCACGGATTCGGGCAGCGGGAGCGTGAGTGGCTGGAGTTCGCGGCCATCCTGCACGATATCGGATATTTGATCAATTCACGCCAGCATCACAAACATGCCTACTACCTGATCAAGAACAGCGATCTCTCCGGATTCACCGCCGAGGAAATCGATCTGGTGGCGAATATCGCGCGGTATCACCGCCGCTCGGTGCCGACGCGAAAGCACAGTGAGTTCACCGCGTTGCCGCAAGGGAACCAGCGCATCATCAACGTGCTGTCGGCCCTGCTTCGTATTGCCGACGGATTGGATCGAAGCCAGTTTTCGGTGGTGCGGAACGTCGAGGTCAAAATCGGCAAGACCGTCGTCATCACAGTGGACGTGTCGGGTGATGCCGAGTTGGAAATCTGGGCGGCGCGTGGTCGCAGCGATCTCTTCGAGAAGGTATTCAAGCGGCCGGTTCAGTTCGTCACCACAAGTCAGGAGGACGAAGGCAACTAAGGCATCGGCCGCTTCGGGCACTGTTTCCCCCGCCCTCCCTCGCAGGGTGCGCATGTGCGACGCCCTGTCTGTTTCTATGAGCAGTCTCGGAGAGAATATCCCGGCCGGTCAGGTAGTACGTTGCGTGGTCGGCATGCTCTCATTATTGAATTGGTGTCTGATCCGGCGGGTGATCAGGCCAGGGCGCGCAATTGTGCTGCGGTCAGCCACCATGCGAGTCGTCCTGCCGAGGGCCGCACGGACTCTTCGATGTGGATCAGGCAGGCTCCTGCTTTTTTGAGCGACAGGCCGCTGCAGGGTTTTCCCGTGAGCAGGATTCCGGCTGCCAGGCTCAGGTGAGGTTCATGGCCGATACAGAGCGCGACGGCGTCCGGCGGGAGCGCATCCAGCAGCGCAAACAGGGTGCGCGGATGCGCTGTTGGACTGAGTTCGGCGCAGATCCGGATCTTCGGCTTGGGACGAATCAAGGATTGAAGAATGGCGGCGGTTTCGTGCGCACGCGCCAGGGGACTTGAAAGGATATGCGTCGGTTTGATGCGCAGATTGAGCAGTCCCTTGCCGGATTCTCGGGTTCGCGCTGCGCCTTTGTCGGTCAGTGGACGGTCCTGTTCCTGCCCGCTCCACTCCTGACGCTCGATCGCGATACCATGTCGAAAGAAGAGGCAGTCCATCGGGCATCCTCCAACAGGAAGCAAGTCGGTGATCGGGTGGCGGTCACGAGTTCAATCGTTCCTCGAAGTCTTATCGCTGTTCTCCGGCCGGCACCTCTCATGTCTACTTTGAGGTTGGCATGAGGAAGCCGCGTTCCCCTATTCATACCGCATCATCCGGTTTCGGGCAAGAAGTCGTTCAGGCGGCTGCTGCCTACCAAGCTACCGTGCTTCGTTTGATCCGCCACGCGATGGCGGGCGACGGCACCGCCGACACCATCCACTCGATTCGTACTCACTGCCGTAGACTTCAAGCATTACTGGAGCTCTGTAATAATCGTGACCGTGCCGCGATGATGGCCCGGACTGTGAGTCGCTTGAGTCGGCTCCGGGCCTTGCAGGTCTTCCGGCAATATCTGATGAAGATTGAAGCTCCCGAGTCGGACATCACTGCCGTCGAGTCCTGGATCGTCGAGCGGGAACGCAAGCTGACTCGCGCGCAAACCTATCGCAAGATTGAACAGGCGGTCTGGAAACAGGCGCTTCCGATGATCACTCCCCCGGGTCTTTCCGTGAAGCACCGACTGGAAGTCTTGAGGCATGAGCATGAGCGCCTCCTCTCGCGGCTGATCGAGAAGGCCCTGGAGAAGCCAAGTCGAAAACGTCTCCATGCGCTGCGTCTCACCCTGAAGACGATCCGCTATCAGACGGAATGGCTGCCGGGACAAGCGGCGGCCAAACAGGATGGGCTGAAACGGATCAAACAGGTTCAGGCCCTATTGGGACGGTATGAGGAAATGGCGGATTTCAGGCGCTGGGGCAAGAGGCTGAATCTCACCGTGCAGGCATGTATCGAACGGGACTGGAAGCGGGCCCGTCGCCGGGCGAGACGAGTGCCGGAAGAGTTGGCCTGGTTGCTGGATGCACTGGCCGCAGGCCGTCTGTGGAGCGAGGGCGATCGCAAAGGCGCGTTATTGAGCCTGGACGATGTCCGGCTTCTCTGAGGAAGGGATGATCAGGCGAAAGCCGCCTGGAACCATTTTGATGTGTCCCGCAGCCGGGCCCTCCCCGGCCAGTTTTTTATTCAGTTGCTCCATGCACCGGTCGATTACCCCGTCATGCATCAGAGCGTCGTCTCCCCAGAGGAGCGTGCTGAGTTCTTCTCGCGGGACCACGCTTCCGACCGTACTGGTCAGTCGCCGCAGTGATTTCCATTCATGAACGGATAGCGTCAACTTCTGCCCGCGGTACATTGCCACGTACAGACTCTCCGTCAAGGCGAGATCCTCACCGAGGTCCTCCTCCTGTCCTTGTCCCTGCTGAGATCGGCGCAGCAGCGCCCTCACGCGAGCGACGAGTTCGGCCGTTGCATAGGGTTTGACGATGAAGTCATCGGCTCCGCCGTCGAGCGCCTCGACACGACGTTCCTCAGACGAATAGCCGGACAGGAGAATGATGGGAATGTATTTTGTGGAAGGGTCCTGCCGGAGGCGTTTGCACATTTCCCGACCGGTCAGACCGGGCAGGTTATCGTCGGCCATGATCAAAGAGGGCTTGATCCGCCACACGTCCTGCATCGCGGACGGGCCATCGAATGCGACGTTGGTCCGGAACGAGGCTTGCCGAAGGATCTGATCCAACAACTTGGCCTGGCCTTGGTCGTCTTCGACAATTTCAATGATTTCCAAACCCATGCAGGCACTCCCCTGAACCATCATCGGTCGGCGGAGGAGGAAACTTGAGGGGAACTGATTTGGAATGGGGCAGGCCGCACTCGTCGTCTGTCTAGAGGCGATAGGCAACACCGGAGCGCAGGCTTTGTACGGCCAGGAAGCAGGCCCGTGTCACGGCGTCGATCTGCTCAAACGGGATGACCGGGGCTTGTCCTCCCGCAACGGATTTGACGAACCGCGACATTTCTTCTGTAAACCCCTTGTCCCGTTTTGCGGTCTTGAACACGGTACTCTTGCCGTCCTTATAGGTCTGCGTTTCTATGAAGTCGTTCATGACGAGCGACTTGCCGTCCGCATGGGCCTCAAAGCGTTCTTTCGGAAGTTCGCTGTCCCCCTCTGCCGTGTAGATGATGGTGCCGATGGATCCGTCTGCAAAATTCACCACGATACTGCATTGGTCATCGGTGATGCCGGAGCTATGACGTCCGATTCTGGACGCATACACCGAAGTGGGCGACGAGGCCGAGAGCGCTTGCATGTAATCGACGAAATGACACATTTCGCCGATGAGGCGCCCGCCTCCTATGTCCGGATGTTGTACCCAATGATCGGCTGGAATGCGTCCTGCGTTGATTCGATACAGCATGACGAGCGGATTTACTCGCGAGGCGAAAAACCTCCCGGCTTCCTGTGCATGTGGAGAAAACCGCCGGTTGAAGCCCACCATCAATTGTAACCCGTCTGGTGCCTTCTTCTCATAGACGGAGCGGATGTCCTTCAGTTCGTCTTCCGTCAGGCAGAGCGGTTTCTCTACGAACACATGCTTGCCCGCGAGTAGTGCTTTGATCGTCAGGGCGGCATGGCTGTCATGGCGGGTTCCGATCAGCACCGTGTTGATGGCCGGGTCATCCAGAATGGACTGGCTGTCGCTCGTGCAATAGGCGGCAGTGATTTTTCCGGCCAGGGTCTTCGCTGTGATTCCCGAGGCGGTACAGATGCCGCGAATGCCGACGTGTTCCATGTTTTGAAGCGGCGGGAGCAGCATATCCTTTACGTGGTTTCCAGCTCCGATGATTCCCAGCATGACCGGGCGAGCGGCCGGGGCTGTCCCGACGGCAATGGTTCGCGGTAAAGGACGAGCCCGATCGGAGGGATATGTGATGACCATTGCGATATAGGGTGTCGAGCCCTCCATCATCAGCGCATAGGCCGACTCCGCCTGCTCGATGGGAAAGCGATGGGTGATCAGCGGCTTGAGGCGCACCTTCCCTGTCGCAACGAGTTCGAGAAACGCCTGCATGTTCCGCTGCTCTGTCCAGCGTACGTACCCGAACGGGTAATCGTGCCCATGTTCCTCGTAGGCGGCGTCGTAGCGTCCTGGGCCGTAGGACATGGAGAGGCGCAGGTCCAACTCCTTCTGATAGTACGATTCGCGAGGCACATTCATTCCCACCGCGCCGACCACCACCACCCTCCCCTTTTTCCTCGCGATCTCGCCGGCCACTTCGATGGGACCATTGTCCTTGGTGCTGGCTGTGATGATCACCGCATCCACGCCATGGCCGTCGGAAAAGGTCGCGGCTGCATCCGCAAGATCAGAGGACATTGCTACCAAATCCGCTCCCGACTCACGCGCCAACTGCAACTTGGATTGATCGACATCGGATCCCAACACACGGCAACCGGATGCCTTCAACAATTGCACGGTCAGCTGGCCGAGCAGTCCAAGGCCGATCACGGCGATCCGGTCTCCCAGCCAGGGCTCCGCCTGACGAACGCCCTGCAGAGCGATGGCTCCAAGCGTCACAAAAGATGCATCCTCGGAATCCACGCCGTCCGGAATTTTCACGCAGAGATGTTTCGGCACGTAGATCATTTCGGCATGGGACGCATAGTTTTGCCCGGCACAGGCAACGCGGTCCCCGACCGTAAAGGATCCCGCGTCGCGAGCAGCCTCCAGCACGGTGCCCGCGCAGCTGTAGCCCAACGAGGCCGGCGAGTCCAGTTTATCGAACACGCGGGAGAGTGTGAGCGCGAGCCCGTCTGTCTGAATCGCAGAGAGGACCTTCTTGATCTTCTCCGGGTGTTCCATGGCCTTGCCGGCCAGCGACTTTTTCGTGCTCTGAATCGTCGATTTCTCGGTTCCCGGGCTGATGAGGGAGGCTTCATTGAGCACGAGCAGCCCGCAACCTCGCAGTGAAGGCGGAGGGACCTCCTCTACCTTCACCGCTCCGGACCGTTTATGTTGAAGAATTTGTTTCATGGAAGAGACTGCCGGCGTCGGAATGGTTCTGTGATCAACTGTTTCCCTTCAACAACTGCCGGACGTGTTTCCAGGCTTGTCCGAATCCCCAGGAGTGGGTACCCGGCTGGCTTGCCTCGCGGGTCTGATCCCCTTCCAGACTTGAGAGGCGAACGGCCGTGTCCTTGAAAGTCCGGTCGGTACGGAAAATCAGCCGATATTGCTCGAGGGCCTCCGGTTTTTCTCCCAACTGCTCCAGGGTTCGCCCCAACAGATAGCGTACGCTTAAACTTTGCGTGCGCGGCGCGTTGTAATCCATGCAGGCCTTTCGAAATGCCGCCACGGCCTGGGGGACAAGACCAAGCGCCCGGTAACAGAGCCCGATCTGTCCAAACGCCCGAAGGTGGTAGGCCGGGTCTCGTGCGGCCTGCTCGAATTGGGCGATCGCGGCGATATAGTCCTGAGATTTCCGGAGCGTCATTCCCCGCTGATAGTAGGGTTCTGCCGCGCCGACAGGTTGTTGGCTCTCGATTTGTGGCGGGGACTCACGTGATGGTAGAGATTGCGCGATGGATTCCTGCGCATCTGGCTCCTCCGCATCCTTCCCTGCCGCGAGCTCTTCCAGATCGTCCAGTTCCGCCAGCGGGAGGATTCGATTCTTTCGTCGATCGAGCGCCGCCTGCGCCAGCAGCTTCGCGGTGATCCGCGTGGCCTGCTGCGCATACCCATAGGTCAAGGCCATTTCGCACACTTGGTTGATCAACCGTGGATTTCCCTGGCTCAAACGGTAGGTCAAGGCACAAGCCGGGGCGCTAAAGAGCGGTTGCGTTGATCCTGCGAGCTGGATACGGTGGCGAATATAGTGCGCGACTTCTTCCTCCGTGAAGGGTTGCAGATGGTAATCCACCACGACCCGCTGCGCGAACTGGGTCATATCCACCCGGCGCAGGAGTGTTTGCAGATCCGGTTGGCCTGAGAGGATGATTTGCAGTTGCAGCGTCTTTTCCTGATTCAAATTGGAGAGCAACCGCAACTCCTCGAGCAGTTTCACGCCCAGATTTTGCGCCTCGTCCATGATCAGTACTACCCGCCGGTGCCGTGCCCTTTCCTGGGCAAGAAAATTGGCGAAGAGATGCTGGGCTTCGACCGGATCGACTTGTTTGTTGTTCAGACCAAGCGCAAAGAGAATCCACGGCAGCAGATGATCCACATCGTAGCGGGCATTGGTGAGGAAGCCGATCGAAAAGGCGTCGCGAGTATCCGCGATCAATTTTTGAAGCAGCGAGGTCTTGCCCATGCCGGGATCGCCGGTCAGCACCATGAATGGGGCTTCGGTGAGGAGGCCGTACTCCAGCAAACTATAGGCCGTGCGGTGGGTCGAACCAAGATAGAGAAACTCACTGTCCGGCAGCAGCGAGAACGGTTTGCTGTGGAGGCGGTAGAAGCTTTTATACATCGATGGCCTATATCATTCTCTTCATGGTCGCCGGCGTGGCCGTCGCGTGGCCCACTTTGTTGACGACCGTCCCCAGCACAGGTGTCGACGGTTTGATAAGCGATAGCGCTCGTTCCACATCTTCCGCTTTTGTGCGTCCTTCTTCAATCACCACAAGCATGGCATCGAGATACGGCGAGAAGGCCAGTACATCCGAGGTCTGCAAAATCGGGGGCAGGTCGAACAGGATCATACGCGATTGATAGCGATGTTTAAACTCCTCGACCAGGGCCACCATTTTCGGAGAAGTCAGGGCTTCCGCCGAGTGTGACACGGTCCGTCCTCCGGGCAGAAGAACGAAGCGGCCGATACCGGGATGCACCAGTAATTGTTCGATCGGCACATCGTTCAGCAAATAATCGGCCAGTCCCTGGCACTCACCCAGATCGAACATCTCATGTACGCTGGGGTGCCGGAGGTTCGCATCGACCAGCAGCACGGATTGCGTCACGTCCATGGCCAGACTGGCGGCCAGGTTCACGGCGGTGAAGGTCTTTCCCTCTCGCTCGCCTGGGCTGGTCACGCCGATGACATTCCATCCTTTTTCTCTGACTCGATGCAACACCTGGGTACGCAGGATTTTGAACGAATCTACGAACGGCCCTCCTTCAAAGCCGGCCAGGATACGCTGCTCCCTCAGCACCGGTTCGGGGATCTGTATCGAGCGCGTACGGGTATACACGATTGTGGCCGGAATCGCCCGCATAGGCTGCGTTCGTCCGGGACCGGATCTGGGAGGGCTCTGGTGCTGCTGTTGCTTATAGCGATCGAGCGCCGCTTGAAACCATTCCATGGTTACCCCTTTCCATACTGGCAGACAAGCTCAACGACCTCACGTTGCGAGATGACCACGGTCATTCGATGCCGAATCTCCTCAAGGCCGCGAACCACACCACGTCCAAGGGGGTCCAAAACAGATGGCAGATGAGCACCAACAGGGCCACCGTTCCCAGGCCCGTGAGACGAATCCTGTTTCTTCTGGCGAGTGCACGAGCCAGATCTGCCCGATTGGGCATGTAAGGAATAACCGCCAGGGGGAAGGCCTGCGACACTCGTACCAGTTGTTCAGGGGTACGAATAGAATGGTCCAGATGCTCCGTGAGCGCGGCGGCCCCTGCGCCGCCCGCCAGCGCCAGGATGAACCCCAACAGCACAATGGCCTTCCGGTTGGGCTTCTCCGGCGATTCCGGCAGCCCCGGAGGATCGATGAGCGAGAACCGCTCGCCTTTCCGTTGCACTTCGAGGCCTTCCGACACCTTGGCCTCCAGGAGTCGCGAGCGAATGTCCTGATATTTTTGGGACGAGGTGTCGCGGTCGCGCGCGAGCGTCAGATAGTCCGGTTCCAGCACCGGAGTCCGCTCGATGCGTTTGGCATAATCCTGAAGACGTTGCTTGACGGTCGTACGGCTGGTTTTCAATGCTTGCAGAGATGAATTCACCGAATTGAGTTGTGCCTGAATGTTGATGTAGGCAGGATTTTCCGGACGCTGCATCGGCTTGTTGCCGGCACCCGTGCCGATCCGACGGAGTTCCCGTTCCAGCACCACGATCGTGCGTTGGGTTTGTAACACATCGGGGTGGTTCTCTCCGAGGCGGTCGGCAAGTGTGGCCTGCCTGGCCCGGGCATCGATCAATTGTTTGGCGACCTCTTCAGTCTCCGGATTCGCCCCGGTTTCCCGCTCCAGCGCAGAGATTTCCTGTTTCATCTTAATCACATCTGGATGGTCCGACGACAGATTCGCGGCCACTCCGGCATATTCCGCCCGGAGTCCACGTAACCGCTCCACACTATCGAGGATACGTTCTCCGGTGACGGACAGGATGGGTGTATTCGGCTTAATGGTTGCCAATTCCCCGTCGAGATACGACTTCCGCTCCTCAAGGCTGCGGATCTGTTGATCGAGGTCCATCAGCTCACGATCCGACTGGTTCATCATTTGGAGATTCAGCGGCATTAACTCGGGCAAGGCACCGGCCGCGCGTTGCTTGAACGTGGCCAGTTTGGCCTCCACCTCTTCGATATGCGCCGCGAGGCTTTCCGCCTCTTGTTTAAGAAAGGTAGTGGTTTCTTGTGCTTGGCGTTCGCGGCTCTTGAGATTCTCGCCGAGAAACAGGCTGGTCAGTTCATTCGCCACACGTTGGGCGGTATCAGGCGCCCCACTGTTGTAGGACACGGTGAAAGCAATGGTGGCCTTGGTCGCATGCTGCGTCCGTTTGTCGATGACATCGGCGCTGATGACTTCAACTTCGATATCCTTGATGAAACGTTTGATGACCTCCTCTGTGGGGTTTTCACGTCTCATTTCGGGGTACAGATTGTACTGCTCCACGACCTTCCAGAGACTGGAACGGCTCATGACCTGTTGCTTGATCATCTCAATTCGTTGGTCGGCGTAACTGGTGATGGTGCTATGGACGAGTTCCGCAGGCACTTCCTGTTCTTCGATCAGAATCGTTGCGGTGGATTTGAAGGTCGGAGGCCAGAGCACTGCCGCGGCCAGGCTGAGGCACAAGAGAAACCCCGCTACGAAAAAAATAACGGTTCTCCGGCGCTTGAATATCGCAAGATAGTCTCCAAGATTGATCGTGGCTTCTGGTTCTTGTGATCGTGGTTGACCTGTCATGGAGATATCCTTTTTCCTAAGCCCCAAACCTAATTCGAGATGGCCAGTTTCGGTGGATAATACGTCAACATGATGATGAGGGTATTCGACATGACCGGCTCATTAAAGGTCTCCACATCACGCCAGTTATAACTGTAGGAAACCTCGGTTCTCCACCATTCTGAAAAGTGCCAGGCCAGTTTCGGCGTGAGGTAAAAAAGTCGCTGCTCTGGTAGGGTGCCCCCCTGAGCCTGACTGGTTACCCCTGACACGATATACCCAGAAGCATCCAAGGAAGCCGTCAAGGTGTCGGTGAGGTTATAGGAGGTCAATGCTCCAATTCGATCGGTCTGAAGCAAGAGTCCGAAACCGCTGGGAACGATATCACGGGTCACGCTCAATTGTAGGCTGGCTCGCTCGAACTGCTGGGTCAGCATCGCCCCGTAGACCCAAATTGTGTCATTTGTCTTCTGGCTAAACCCGCCGCCCTGGGTGGTGGAACTGACAACCCGTGGTCCACCATAGGCCGTTGCCTTCAACCCTTCTGTAAAGCTATGAATGACGGATAACATGGCTCCCGGGTAATAGGCCCTCAGTCCAAAGGGTGCATTGGTCGTATGGAAGTTGGTGTAGGTTCCAACTATTTGCACATCGTCACGTTCCGTCAAGTGATATAGGAACCCGGCCGTTCCCCCAAACACCTGATAGTCGACCAGCCCAAGGCGGAGGCCGTCTTGATAACTCGCATCGCTGAACTGGAATGTACTTTGAAAGCCAAACTTTTCAGTGATCATCCTCGTCCAACTCGGATTCAAGTTCCACAGGTTCCGTTGGGTGAATCGTAAAACAATTCCGGTCGTCAACAACTCCCCCATCAACGTGTTGTCTCTGGTAAACCCCCCGGTGAATCCCCATTCGTCTCGCTCCGTCCGATACTTCATCGTCAACGGCAAGAATACATTCGTAAATCGGTCTTTCACGTCTCCGTAGTAGTCCACGAGGTCGAGCGCTGTCTTGCCGCTCACCTCCAGTCGTTCGGTCTTTCCGGCAAATTCTACTCCTGGTGAAATCCAATAGCCGTAGGTCGGATCATGGGGTGAGGGCGTCAGTAACAGGTTGTCATTGTAGTATGCCTTGGTGCTCATCGAGGGTACGAGTGACCATTCGGCCGCAAACCCTGGAACGGTGATGTGCAGGATCAAACACACCACCGTCAGCCAAGCCAGTCTCCTTCCTGACGACCGGGCGTTCTGCCCCCTTTTCCAACTCTGCGACGACAACTTCACGAGTTATGGCACCATCACGACGTCGCCGCGCTGTAAGATGATATTCTGTTCCAGATCCATGCCCTTCCGCACATCACCGTACCGAAATGGAAACGTCTGCTGTTGGCCCATCACCCGACGCACGATCTTGATGTCGTTTTCCGCCGCAAACGGAGTCAGTCCTCCCGCGAGACTCAAGGCTTGGAGCACATCGGTATAGTGGCCCACCAGGAATTCGCCGGGCTTTGTCACACGGCCGACGACATACACCTTGTAACTCAATGGCTTGATGACGGCGACCGTGATGTTCACGGCAGGAATATATTTGATCAGCCGTTTGGTGAGGTCTATGCGCAGTTCTTCCACCGTTCGCCCTTCAGCCGGCACGTCTCCGACGAGGGGAAAAGAAATCATGCCATCCGGCCGGACGAGAACTTCTCTAGTCAGGTGTTCATCTTTCCAGACGGAAATAAGCAGGACATCTTCGGGGCCGAGCCGGTACCCCTGGTCGGAGTTTGATGCTTCCTGAGCCGTGCTGCGCATGTCAGCAGATTGACAGCTCACAGTGGCGGTCAGGAACATACCTATGATCAATCCGAATGCGATTCTCTGAACGATCTGGAAACTATGATGCATGGCTTACGACTCCTATCCACTCGTTCGGGCGAGCAGCTGTTGTGCTTCACGTCGCCCTTGGAATTGTTCTGTGCTCTTGAGCGCTTTTACGAGATGCACCTTGGCTTCGACATTCTGACCCGACTGATAGAGAGCCGCGCCGAGGTGATAATTGAGCATCGGAAGGTCCGGGGCCTTGGCAATCGCTTGCCGCATGAGACGAACCGCATCATCCAAATGCCCCATTTTCAACCGAACCCACCCCAGCGTATCGAGAAATAGCGGGTGCGGCGCCTCTTTCTCAAAGTCGCGGCTCAAGAGAAAGGCCCGTTCCAGATGCGGCGCATCAGCTTTGAAATCAGCGAGTAGAGCCGCGAGGTTGTTCGCAGAGAGGACATTGCGGGGATTCATCCGCAACACGGCGTCGTATGCACCGATGGCTTCATCGACCGAACCCTGGTTTGCCAAGACCGATGCCAGCAGCATCTGCAGTTCTTCACTGGTCGAGTTGACCACGAGGCCTTCTCTTAATGTTCGGATTGCACTGTCCGCCTGGCCCTGCGAAAGCGACAGCGTCGCCCAGTTTATCCAGGGGAGCACCCAGGTCGGATTGATTCTGGTCGCCTCACGGAATTGTGCGGTTGCGGCATCGTGCCGACCGACAATCGACAGGACTTCTCCGAGTAGCCCGTGGGCGTAGGGATGGGCGGGATTTGCGGCTACCACAGTTTCCAGGCGGCGCCGCGCATGATCCGGTTGTTTTTGATCCAGATCGAGCCGAACGACCGCTAACAAGGGTTCCCGCGCCTCGGGGGTCATCGCCGCCGCCCGCTCAAAAGCCACGGTCGCTCTTGCGAAGTCCTTTTGGGCCTCCTTGAGGCGGCCCTCCGCCATCATGGTCACGGCAGTATCTCCGACCACTTGACGCAAGCTCTCCAGGGTCGCCCGTGCATGGTTCCAATCACCTGCCCCAAGATCTAGGGCAAAGAGGCGCTCCATCGTCGGGATATGATTAGGATGAGACTTTAAAATTTCGTTCAGGCGCACTCTGGCCCGTTGGAATTGTCCGCTCTGACTTTCCAATATGGCAAGCGCCAAATTCGGCTCGACCATATCAGGATAGAGCGCCATGGCCCGCTCGAAACTCTCGCGCGCGAGCTGCGAATCTCCGGTCAACAGATAGGCTTGCCCAAGCGAATAGTGCACGTGTGCCAATTCGGGTTGATCCCGAAGCACTGTGCGAAATGCTTGTACGGCATCTTTTCCATTTCCTCCAATGAGGGCAAGTTTCCCTTGCAGTATCAAGCCTTCGGCCGAACGGGGATTCTGCCGCAACACTTCCGCCAGTCGTCGTTCGGCTTCCGCCTGATGCCCGGCACTGAAGTCAAGCTGCGAGATTTTGACCTGCGCATCCAATCCTGCCGGCTTTTTGTCGTGTTCTTTTATTACCGACTCATACATCTGCCTGGCTCTCGGTAGATCTTTGTGGCGCTCATATAGAGCCCCTAAGGCAAACGGGACATTGGTCGAATAGGGTAACCGTTCCATGGCTTGGCGGAAGGCCTTCTCTGCAGCTTCTTTCCCTCTGCGCAGGCTCAAGAAATCAGTCAGTGCCAACCAGGCTTGCTCGCTGTCGGGAAAGACCTGTACCGCTTCGCGCAAAACCTGCTCTGCCTGTTCGGCCGCGTGGCGTTGATCATGGAAGCGGGCCAGTTTCAGCCAATGGTCATATAACGTGGGCTCTTCCTGAATGATCTGGCGTAAGACCTGTTCCGTGGCTTTGTCGTCGTGGGCTTCGTCGAGGATGGTTTTCAGATTATGCAAGAGATCCAGATGATGCGGATGTGCGTGAAGCGCAGCTTGCAACGTCGCTCGGGCATCTTGCGAGCGACGCATCTGGCCATACAGCGTGGCCAGGAGAATCGCGACATCCGGCTCGGTCGGGTATCTTTTGCTCAACTCCTCCGCCCGGACCCTCGCCTGATCCATCTTGTCATGCTGCGCGAGTAGGGCGATCTTCAGCGCCTGTGCCTGCGGGTCTTGCGGATGTTTTGCGAGCACCTTGTCCGCTGCCCGTCCCACCTCATCCACCAGTTTGGCTTCGAGATAGTACTTGGCCAAGATAATGAGGGCCTCTTTGTGGTCCGGTACGATATCGATGACTTGCTGGTAGTTGGCGACCGCATTGCGCCAGTTTTTTTCCTTTTCTTCTACCTGTGCCACGAGAAAATAGGCGTCAGCGTCTTTGGGATCGATCTTCAGTACGTTTCGCAACGCCACCCGGGCCTTCGGGAAGTTCCCCGCCTGGATATAATCCTGCGCTTTGCTGCGATATTGCGCCTTCCGCTCCTGGGGGCCTCCACAGGCCGACAAGGTGAGCATCAACGCCAACGCGGCCATGGCTGCGAAAGGCCTGAAGGCTGATGGCTGACGGTCTCTCATTGCTACGCTACGGTTCATTGATCGTCTCCACGTTAGAGCCAGGCTCTCACTCCCAATCCGAACAGGACCCATAACGAGAGGAACCCCAAGTGCTTCACTCGGTCGACGAACGAATGGAGTAATAACTCAAACGAAAAATACAACACGATCAACTTGGCGGCGAGAATGCTCAGGGTCGGCATATCGGCTCGCATTTCCGGCAGCAAGGGGACGATCAAGGCGAAAAATACCATCAGGTAATCCAGGGGT
>WBZQ01001884.1_pt1 | contig 14004 bp, 12 predicted proteins | sample 5204251 | NCBI WGS metagenome assembly WBZQ01 (sample SAMN12412402, study PRJNA552823) | activated sludge metagenome | isolation source: activated sludge from nitrification reactor of wastewater treatment plant... | place: USA: Virginia | collected 2017-09 | reverse complement strand
CGAATCAGCTCCTTCAGTGCCAGCGAGCCTGATGCGGCCTTTGTTACCCACCTTAAGGCCTCTTTGGCATCTTGAGCACGGTAGCCCAAGTGTACCAGAGCGGATAACGCATCCTCGAAGAGATCATCGAATTCCGCAGGCTCTGCCGCGGGAGTACGGGGGGGGACACCTTGAATCTTACCGACCTTATCTTTGAGTTCGAGCGCGAGACGCCCGGCTGACTTCTTACCAATCCCCGGAACAGTCTCCAGCTTCTCGGTATCCGCAGTCTGAATGGCATAAACCAAATCTGTAACCGATAAACTCGACAGCACACTGAGCGCCAATTTGGGGCCGACTCCGGAGACGCTGGTCAACAGCAAAAACGCCTCCTTCTCGCTCTGTGAGAGAAAGCCGAACAGCTGGATCGCATCCTCCCGGAGATGCGTATGAATATGCAGTGCCGTACTGTCATCGAGGTTCGGAAGCGAGTAATAGGTACTGAGGGGGATATGAACTTCGTACCCGACCCCCTGCACATCGATCGTCAGATGGGTCGGTGCTTTGACTGCTAACCGCCCCGTGAGAAAGGCGATCATCTCGTCTCGTTATCCCAAGACAAGTGCCATGCGAGAGTCACCGGAGGATCAGCCCGCCGCCGTCGCAGCCACTTTTTCCATGACGTCATCCGGAATATCGAAGTTCGCATGAACCTTTTGCACATCGTCGTGCTCATCCAGAATTTCCATCAATTTCAGCATCTGCTCGGCCGACTTCTCTTCGAGGCTGATGGTATTCTGGGGCACATACGTGATTTCTGCCAGTGTCGTCTCAACTTTTGCGTCGGCCAACGCTTTTTTGACGGCTTCGAATTCTTGTGGTCCGGTGATAATTTCGATCGATTTGTCACCGGTTTTCACGTCTTCCGCTCCGGCATCGAGGGCCAAGGAGAGCAAGGTATCCTCATCGACCTTTCCCGCCTCGATCGTCAAGAGCCCCTTCTTGTGAAACTGCCATGCGACGGCGCCGGCCTCAGCCATGTTGCCATGGTTCTTGGTCAACAGACTCCGGATCTCCGCCACTGTTCGATTCCGATTATCGCTCGTGATGTCCATGAGAAGCGCGGTTCCTCCGGGCCCATAGCCTTCCAACGAAAACTCTTCGTAGGTCACGCCTGGCAGCTCCCCGGTGCCGCGCTGAATTGCTTTCTTTAGGGTATCGCCGGGCATGTTGGCTTCCTTCGCCTTGGCAATGGCCAGACGAAGCCGTGGGTTCCCGTCTGGATCTCCTCCCGAACGCGCCGCGATCGTCACCTCACGGATAATTCTGGTAAAGATTTTTCCACGCTTTGCGTCCTGAGCCCCCTTGTGGCGCTTAATCGTTGCCCAATGGCTATGTCCACCCATGTGTGTCCTCCTCTATCCAGCCCTACTCTCTCGGCCGGTTAGAGATGTGTGATAGAGCACGAATGACCTGTGAATGGCTAGAGGTAGCACAGGCCTCAGAAAGGTGTCAAATCGCACCGGTCCCTGAAGATTAGGACGATTGGGTACTATACGGAATATACACGCAGCAAGCGGAGCGGTAGAAGAGAGGGTCGCGGCAGAGGACCGCACTGCATTGGGCTACTCAAAATACACAAGCAGTTGAAGACCGATGACGACCACACAGGCCGCCCACGCCACTTCCCATCTTTTCATTGTCTGCTCCGAGGTGTGGGATGCCCATGCCATCATGGCACTCGAGACCGCCGCACCAATCCCGATAGTGCCGAGAAAGGCATGGTGCAACTCGATGATGTGATTCGCCGGATGATTCCCGTGCGAGTGGATAAAGAGCAGCAGGGCACCAAAAAATCCGAGGATTAGCAAGGGGACTGCCCACCCGGGATGCCTCGCCCAGCTGATCCGACGCAGAGTCTCACTTACTGCGGCGACGCTCGAAAATACTCCGTAGAATTTATGCTGGAGAATTTCAAGATCCTGCCCGGAGAAGGTCTGTGCGAACGTGAGTGACCCGATCGGCCAGGCCTCATGGTCACTCCAGATCAGAAGATACGCCCCAAGGACTCCGAGCGCGCATGGCAGTACCAGACGGGTCCAGACAGGCACCTGATACCGCAACGCATGCCCTAACTCCGCCAGACCAAACAGCAGAACAACCAATCCGGCTAGCCGATGGTTAAACTCTGAATAAGCTACCCCTTGGGCCGATCCTTCCCATTTAGCGCCAGCCGGTTCACGATGCGTGCTGTGGCTTTGGTTGGCTGGAGCGGGAACTACCGGGGATTCCGATGAGAGTTGGGCAGAAATATTGCCGCCCAAGGAGGAGAGTGCAACCGTCAACAGCAGGACAGACAGTTGAGGAGTCCACCACTTCATGCTATCGAACCGTCGACCGAATGACCGCACATAGCAGAAAGGCCCATCCAGACGGCCAGGATAGGCCTTTCACTTCCCGAGAGAACGAAACCGTTCTCACATGAACTTCATGAACTTGTCTTTGGCGTCATCCATCACCTGTGCCGTGATGGTCGCAAGCCCACGTTCCTTGGCCATCCGCTCCACCTCTTTGCGGGCCATGGGACGAATAAAGTCAGGAATATTCTCCAAGCGCTGCTCGGCTTCTCGTGACCAGGTCATCCCTTCAGGAGAATAATTCTTGGAATCATCCATCACTTGCAGCGAGATCGTCGTCACCCCCTGCTTGCGCGCATAGCCCTCGACGCTCGCTTGCACCATCGGTTTCACGAATGCGGGAAGCCGCTCGAGTTTCTCCTTGGCATCAGCAGTCCACGTGAACTCGGAAGCTCCGTTTGCCGGCTTACCGGAATTGGTCAGACCCATTTCTGCAACCATTGCGGAGAAGGGACAGCCACTTGCCTTCTCTGGCGCCTTGGCAGGCGACGCCGCCGTGGTAGCCACGGCCGGTGCAGGAGAATTCGGCTTTGGAGCCTGAGCCCCCTGGCCATTTCCCGCGAGTGTGCGAAGCCCTTCCATGGAGGCCGCTGGTTCTGACTTTGCCCCGAGTTTCAGCCCCAGAGAATTCATCATGTTTGTTTCACCGGCATTGGTCACCATCGAGAATTTCGCATTACAAGACGGACAGGCAAAGAAGACTCCAAGGGAACCCTCCTGCGGCTTTTCGACCTTCTCCAGACTCATATAGGTTTCACAGTTTAGACAGACGAATTTCATACAAACTCCTGTTCTCTCCGCCGAAGTAGTTCTTTATGGCGTGTCGAGCCCATGATCAATAAGAAACTTACGCTATCACAAGGGTTTTGGGGGAGTCAAACCGGCTGAGGATGGAGAAGCAAGAGGCGAGGTACTGACTTACTTCGGAAATTGAGACGGACTTGTGACTTAATGTTGCACTGGTGTTTTGACCCTGTGTAGTGTTGTTCTCATCTCAGCCCAGCATGCCTTGGTTTCCGGAGTAGAACCTAATCCCAGAATTGGAAATCTTGCCTCAGATACGCATCCTCGGAGGGGAGCAAGAGATCAGCATACACATTTCCAGCCGGATCTGGTCTTTGGCAAGACAAGCAGCTGCGTGACCTGGGATCAGCAACCTTAGAAATCGTGTTTTGTGATTTTTCGATGGAGTTCAAACCGAGGGCGCCTCCGGCGTTGTCATTGTGGACTCCTCGCTTCCGAGCCACTGCTTATACTTCCTGTAGTGTTCAAGCTGCGCACTGCGCACCCAGTTTTCTCGTTGGATACGGCCCCCAAAGTTGGGCAGGAGGAACTCGAACTTATCGATGTCCGCCTGGCTCCAGGTCGCCACCTGGCTGAACCAAAAGACGCCTCGTTTGTGGAGAAACCGTTCTAACGCCGGCCCGACCCCGCGGATCTGTTTGAGATCATCGGGCGACTCTTCGGCCACCTGCCCCTCATCCGACGGCTCACCGGCTCCGGCATGGTTGAGGCTCCCCTCCTGTTCACTGACCGGGGCGAGCCGTACATCCCCATTCGCTTCTGCAAGAATCCCATTCCGCTTCTCAGCGACCTTCTCCACGGTCTGTGAAGGTGTGGTGTGGGCCTGCGCTGTCTGCATCGGACGATCCAGGCTTTCACGTGGAGGCTCACCGCCTCCGAGCCACTGCTTGTACTTCTTGTAGTGCTCGACCTGCGCGCTGCGCACCCAGTTTTCTCGTTGAATGCGGCCCCCAAAGTTGGGCAAGAGGAACTCGAACTTGTCGATGTCGGCCTGGCTCCAGGTCGCCACCTGGTGAAACCAAAAGACGCCCCGTTTATGAAGAAATCGTTCTAACGCCGGCCCGACCCCGCGGATCTGTTTGAGATCATCAGGCGACTCCTCCACCGCTTGTCCCTTATCCGATACCTCGCCGGCATCGTCGCCATCTGCCCTGTGTTCACTCGCCTGGATGACCGGCAATCCCCTATGCCTTTCTGTAGAATTCTCGCTCTGCGTTTCGACCCCCTTCTCCCCGGCCTGCACAGACGACTCCCAAAGCTCTACGATCTTCGCACGAAGCTCGGCAATCTCGGCCACCTCGCCTTCCAACGCCTTGATCCGCGCCAGATGCTCCGGATTGTCGACTGGCCCCGCCCCGTTTTTTTCAATGGGAGGCTCGCTCTGCTTCTCATCTGCCATCCCTCCAGCCTGTCCCAACGCGTGCTGGAGCCCAGCAATCTGCGCACGAAGCTCGGCGATCTCGGCCACCCCGGCCTCTAACGCCGTGATCCGCGCCAGAGGTTCCGGACTGTCGACCGGTCGCTCGCCATTCTGCTCAGTGAGAGACTCGATGTTCTTCTCGGCGACCTTCTCTCCAATGTGCACGGACGCGGCTTGGAGCTCAGCAATCTGCACGCGAAGATCATCAATGACAGCCACTTCGCCTTCTAACGCCTTGATCCGGTCCAGGTGCTCCGGAGCATCAATGGGCACCACCACCCGCCCTTCACTACCCCTTTCCTCGGCCTGTGCAGAAGCAGTTTGGAGTTGAATGATCTGCCCAAGTAAGCGAAGGATCAGAGCGACCTCGCTTTCCAACGCCTTAATTCTGGACAGATGCTCCGGATTGTCGACCGGCCGATCAACGACCTTCTCCACGGTCTTTTCAATCGGCACCTCCACCCGCTTCTCAATGATCTTCTCAACCGGCACTTCAACCTGTTTGATCACCACCCGTTCGACCGGCACCTCCACTCGCTTCTCCACCGTTCGCACCTCCGGCGGTTGATTGGCGAGCTTGGTGAGCATGGTGACCTTGCTCGTGAGCCGTTCCACCTCCCGACGCCTGTCATCCATCACTGACCCCAGCACCAGCCCCTTGATCCCCCACCCGAGGCATCCAGCTCCCACCACCGTCCCGAGCCAGCATGTCCAGTGCGGCGACATCATGGCCCCTCCCCCTTGGTTCCAATTGAGAATTCGATCTGCTGGTGTGGCTCACGCGCCTCATCGGTCGAACCGTCAGTGATCGGTCGTGATGCTCCATATCCTGTGGCAATCAGACGATCGGCAACAATCCCTTTTGAGATCAGATACTCGACGACGGCCTTAGCCCGCTGTTCCGAAAGCAACCGATTCGCGTGCTCCGGTCCGACGCCGTCTGTATGGCCGGCAACTTCAAAGACACTCGTGGGATCTTCTTGTAAAATCGCAGCCACGCTATTCAGGACAACTTTCCCCTCTGGGACCAGCAGGGCGCTGTTCATTCGGAACATCATCGCAGTCCCCACCAGCAGCGCATCGATCTTTTTTTTCAGCACAGCTGCCGTGGAGACCGACGGCACTGGTGGCGGCGATGACGGCGGCTCAATAAGCCTCTGGACCGGCGGAGGAGTTTCAGACGGGTTCTGCGATGCAACCGGAGGAGGTGACGTCACCGCCCCTTTGCCGCAGAAGAAGAATGTCGCACCAAGGATGAATACCCCGAGAAATACCAAGAACGGGTCTTTACCCTGCATGACTGTCACTTTAGCCTAAGGAGAATAAATGAGCGCGTCACAACAGAATAGTGGTATTAGGAAGGGCCGTCAAGAGGTCGGTCTTGTGCCATCGTCTGACAGGCAGGAGACTCACGTCCTGGCGGTGTCCCACGGACTGTGGATTGGTACCACGTCTTGTTTCGCGCAGGCTGATGAGGATGCCCATCACCTTTCCCCCGTTGTCGAGGGAATGAACGCCAGGCGTCAGTGCCTCCAGCGTTTCAATTCTTCAACAATACGCGCCGCGCGCCATGTCGAAATCTGTAGCAGGCCTGCAAGGCCAACATCTGTATTCAGTTGCGGTTTGTCTGCTGTCTTGCCTGTGTGGGAAGCAATGGCACAATCGACACGAGTCGATGACCAGCATGGTCGATTATGTCGGCTGCCGCTGCTCTAAATAGAATATTGAAAGATCGGCTTGGCGCCAATGGCCTGAGCCAAGACACCCCGACGTTTCAATTCATCCAAGATTCGGGCAGTGGCTGCATCAAAGTCCGTGGGACCCGTCAGGACAACATCCGTATTGGGTGGCGGCTCCTCTGCGATCTTACTCATGTGGACCGCAATGACCGGCGCGGGATGGACGAGGGTCCTGATGGCTTCTGAGGCTTCGCGATAGGCCAGCCCGAAGGGATTCGTCGTCGAGACGACGATGAGGCCGGTGTCGATGAGGAGTCTTGCCACTTCGCCGTAGCGGCGGGCCATTTCGGTTGTCTGTCCTCGCTCTTCTTCGCTGAGATCCGCATCCAGGCCGCGGCGCAGGTTTTCTCCGTCCAGCAAGTAGGCATGACGTCCGTCTGCCACGAGACGGCCTTCGAGCTTTCTCGCTAAGAATGATTTCCCCGTGTGTCGACCTCCGGTAATCAGGACGATCGCCGCTCGATGACCGTATTGCTGTGCCCGATCCTCGACGGTGACTTCACCCTTCACCCAGGCAAAATCGCGACGCCTAGCCTCTTCGCGGAGAAACTCCTGATCGTCATGGACGAGTTCAGTGATGATGCCGCCGCCCGCGATATCGTACTCGTCGACGAGGACAAACCGACCGGTGGCCTCAAATGACGCCGATAGGTCGAAGGCGACCGGGGCCTTGGTGCGCAAGGTCAATTCGGCCACTTGATTCTTCCCGACACTGTTACTGCCCTGTTGCTGTGCGAGGTCCATTGTATCGATGATTCTATGAATCGAGGCCACCTCGCAGTCCACTTCCTTCGTAGCAACGCGCAGGAGATATTTACGGCCTTTTTCCAACGGCTTCTTCCCCAACCAAAACAGATTGGCCCGGAATGCTGTCGAGACCGACGGCAGATGCTCTTGATGCGAGGCAATCTCACCTCGCTCCACGAAGATCTGCTCATCGAGCGTGATGCCGATCGATTGACCGGCCTGGCCTTCAGTCGGCTGTGGCTCGATGTTGAAGGCCTCCACCGTTCTGATATTCGCCCGCTTGTTAGATGGCGAGAACACGAGATGATCGCCCACCTTAAGCCGCCCTGCTGTAATTCGACCGGTGATGATCCGCCGCGCATCGAACTTATAAACGTCCTGGACAGATAGTCGCAGCGGCTGCTCGGAACGAGCGGTTTCCTTTTGAAACGCGCTGAGCGTGTCCAGCACGGTAGGACCACTGTACCAGGACATCGCCTGGCTACGGTTTGCGATATTGTCCCCGAGCTTGGCACTCACCGGAATGAACTGTGCCGGCACCGCTTTGAATTGCCCTAAAAATTCTCGGTATTCTTTTTCAATCCCGTCGAACACATCCTGCCGATAGCCGACCAGGTCCATCTTATTCACCACCACGGCAAACTGGCGGACCCCCAGCAGCGACAGAAGATATCCATGCTTCTTGGATTGCTCCTTGACCCCTTCCAACGCATCGATCAACAGCAAGGCTGCCTCAGCACGAGCTGCCCCGGAAATCATGTTCTTCAGAAACTCTTTGTGCCCTGGGGCATCGATGATGATGTACTGCCGCCCCTTCCACATAAAAAACGTACGAGCCGTGTCGATCGTAATCCCCTGCTCCTGTTCCTCAAGGAACGCGTCAAAGAGAAAGGCGTACTCAAATTCCTTCCCCTGCTGCTTGCAGATGGCCTGAACCTTTTCTAGCTTCCCATCGGGGAGCGAACCGGTGTCGGCATAGAGCCGCCCCAGCAAGGTAGACTTTCCATGATCCACATGACCGACAATGACGATATTGAGATTTTCAGATGGTTTTGTCTCAGTCGCTTTCATATTCCCTACATCTCCCGGCATGCTCAAATAAGCAGCCCCGCGAGGCCACTGGTGAGAAACAACCGGAGGCGTACCCTCTGGGGTACGTTGAGGATTGTTTCGATCCGAGAACGACGCTGGATGCTTATTTCAGCATGCTGTTTACATGTACCCGTCTTTTCGCAAGAGCTCCATGCCCCGTCCTTCGTCCTGCGCTCGCCCTGATCGCTCGGCCACGGTCGTATGTCGTAACTCCTCGATAATGTCATCCACGGTCTTGGCCGTCGATTTGATCGGGGTCGTACAGGGCGCGCAACCCAGACTGCGATAGCGTGTCCCGTCTCCCTTATCAAGATACAGATCGATGAACGGAATGTTTTCGAGTTTGATGTACTCCCAAATATTGATTTCAGTCCAATCCAAGAGGGGATGAATCCGGATATGGGTGCCTGGTGGAAAGGTGGTTTTGTATTGATCCCAGAGCTCGGGCGGCTGATCTCGAAAATCCCAATCGCCGTGTTTATCCCGAGGAGAGAAATAGCGTTCCTTAGCCCTCGTCCCTTCCTCATCGGCCCGGACGCCAAGGATAACCCCGGTGTATCCCTTGGTTTCCAATAGCTGCTTGAGGCCATTCGTCTTCAACGCCGTGCAGCAGACCACACGGCCCAGGGTATGGTTCATCCCCGCTGCCAAGGCTTCCTTGTTTTGGCCAACGACCAAGTCCAATCGCCACTCTCGCGCCAGACGATCGCGGTACTCGATCATTGACGGAATCTTGTAGCTGGTATCGACATGGAGCAGTGGAAACGGCACATGCCCGAAGAACGCCTTGCGGGCGAGCCAGAGCAGCACCGTGGAGTCCTTGCCCATCGACCAGAGCATGGCAAGATTATTGAAGTGCTTGTAAGCTTCTCGAAAAATATAGACACTTTGATCTTCCAGTTGACGAAGGTGTTTCATGACCTCTGTTCTTTCCGGTTCTTGTTCTACGCTGCCACCGACTGTCTGACGAGATCCTCGAGCTTGCGAGCCGCAGCGCCTCCTTCAATCGCGGCGCGAGCGGCTGGGAAGCAAGCGGCAAGCGATCCCCCTTTCCCCGCGGCATACAGCAACATCGCCGCATTCATCAGCACCCAATCCTTTTGACCGCCCTGCACTCGACCCTCAAGGATTCGACGCAGGAGATCCGCTTCCTTCTCACGCTGGTCTGGTGGAAATCCAGCCATCTCGCGGGATGGGGCCAATGCTAAACCGAAATCCTTTGGCGCCACACCGACCGGTGTGATCCGCTCGTCGCGCAATTCCAACACTCTGGTCGCCATTGAGGCCGACAACTCCGGATCACCCTCGACTCCCCGCACGACCAACGCATGGGGGCACCCAAGGATGCGCAAGGCTTCGGCCGTCTTTTCAAAGTGAGGCGGATGCGACAAGCCCACGACCTGCACCTTCGCCCGAGCCGGATTCAGCAGTCTGGCGATTGGATGGAACACGTTCCTGACCCCAAGCGTCTGGCGCATTTCCAGGAATCGATAGACCGGTGGGTGGTAGAGGCCGATATCCAAATAGGCGAAGCCGCTTCGGTTCACCTCCTCGGCAACCTGCTTAGGCTCAGCATCCACCCGGATCCCCAGCGCCTTTAACACCCCGGCTGCGCCAGGCCGTGCAGGGATTCCATCGTAGCCGTGCATCAAGACTGTTGCCCCGGCTGCTGTCGCCACGATCGAGGCCGCGACAATTGCGTGAAAGGTGTCCTGCTTCCCGGCGTAGGTCGGCACATCCACGACAGCCAACCCCCGCGAGACAGCCAACGGCGGCACATATTGTCGAGCAGCCGCCGTCAATCCCGCCAACTCGGTGACGGACTCCATTTTGAATCGCATGGCGATGAGGAAGGCTCCGACCTGAGCGGGGCTGGCTTCACCCTCGACCAACGCCTTCATCGCTTGCTTACACTCATCCCAGGTGAGGTCTTTGGACGCTTTGGGGCCCTTGGCAATTTTTGCGAGAATTTCGTGAAATGGCATATTACGACTTGTGAAGCCCGCACTCGGTTTTGGCACTACCCTGCCAACGGCCCGATCGAGGATCTTGCCCAGGCATCACCGGTTTGGTGCAATGGGTACAGCCAATGCTGGGGTAATTCTGATCATGCAGCGGGTTGTAGGGAACTTCGTAAATCTTGATGTAGGTCCAGACATCGGTCCAGCTCCATCGCGCCAGTGGATTGACCTTGACCAAGCGAAACTTCTGGTCCCACTCGATTAAACCGGCATCCGCCCGGGACGGAGCTTGATCCCTCCTGATTCCGGTGATCCACGCATCGTACCCTTGCAGCACACGAGTCAACGGTTCAACCTTTCTCAATTGGCAACACTGATCCGGATTGCTGGTCCAAAGTGCGTCGCCATAAGACGCTGCTTGTTTCTGGGGTTCCAGCAGTGACTTTACCTGTAAAACCTGAGTCGGCTTCAGCCCATATTGCTCAATCACTCGATCTCTGGTCGCATAGGTTTCTGGAAACAAAAAATCAGTATCGAGATAGAACATCGAGACCGAGGGGTTGATCCGATGTACCATGTCGACAAGGACTACATCTTCCGCTCCAAAACTGCAGGCCAACACAATCTTTGGATGGTACGTCTCAATGGCGTAGGCCAACACATCTTGCGGTGATTTCGCCTCGAAGGAATCACTGAGCGGCTTGAAATCAGCACTCACCCCCTAGCCCTCAACCTTCTCGACCAGAATCCGATAATGCGACGCTTCCGCCTCCAACGCCTCTTGGATCAATACCTTATGCCCATCATTCTTGAGACTCATCGGCACATTCTTGATAGGTTCGCCAGCATCCAACCAGACTTCCAGCTTCTCCCCCGCGTCCATCATTTCAAGCTTCAGCTTGGTCTTCACATAGTTCATCGGGCAAGCGACGCCACGCAAGTCGTAGACCGGGGCTCCGGTTGGAGCTAGAGCAGCTGGTTGAACTTCAACGGGAACAGGTGCGGGCGCGGACGGAAGCTTCTCTTCCTTCACAGCTGCCAGCTTAAGATCCTTCCCCATCTGGTCCGTGGCGGCACGGCAGGCTTCGACAAAGCCCTTGGCAAACGCCACCTTCTCGCGCGCTGATTCGGGCGAGGTTTCTTTGGGACCGAGATCGCCGACCTTCTTGGTGAGGTCTCGATAGATGGATGGCACGATCCCCTTCTGGGCAATCCGGCTGTCGAATTCGGTGAAGGTTTCGGAATCCGTCGATGGTTCCAATCCCTCCGTCACAAGCAACGCCTTCGCCGCCGCCAACACCGCGCGATACGATTTATTCACCGACACGGAATACTGATGCTTCTCGACCAAGAGTTTCGCTTGATAGAGTTCTTGATCCGCCTCCAAAATACCGTTTTCGATCATCTCCAGTGCGCCGCCGGCACATTCGCCCGGGCCGAGATCCTCCAAAATAAACTCGTCCTCCCCTTCCCAGTCATAGTAGAAGGTCGAATCTTCTTCGTACGAGGGAACGATCGTGTAAGGAATCAACTCGTCCTTCAGCTTGGCCTTCCCCATACGGGCAATGAACTTCGTGAGGCTTTCATTCGCCTGACGATCACGCCGATACACGTCGATCAAATGAGAAAGCGCTGCCGGGACGGCTTTCGCCGGCAACTTCACGATCATCTGTCCGATCGTGGCCGTGCCGCTAACCGACCCACCGAGGTGTAGCTCATAGTGCGGTGCGACATGTTCACCGATACGCTTCCCGACGCCATGCAGCCCGATCGTGGAGATGTGGTGCTGCGCGCAGGAGTTATGGCAACCACTGATTTTGATATCCACACCGGTCAACTCTTCCGGTACCCGCCCTGCAGGAAACACCTCGGCTAGCGCTCGCGCCAAACCTTTTGATGAGGTGATACCCAGCCCACAGGTATCGGTTCCGGGACAGGCGATGATGTCTTCGACGAGTTCAGCGCCGGGATCAGCCAACCCGTGAGAGGCCAAATCCTCATAGAGAGACGAGATCCGATCAGCGGGAATCCACCGGATCACCAGGTTCTGATTGATCGTGGTGCGAAGATTCCCGTTGGAGTACCGTTCAGCCAGATCCGCGACAAACAACAGTTGCTGGGAAGTGATATCGCCCATAAAGAGCTTGATTGCTGCTGTCACATACCCATCCTGCTTTTGCCGGACGACGTTGGTCCGCCTCCACATGTCAAATGGGGTCTCGTGGCCGATCGGATGGGTTCCGTTTCCGTTGGCTGTCCCGTTGCGAGTCGGCATGATGAGTGCCGGGGGGGTGTCCTGATAGGGCAATAAGGCAATCGAGCCCTTGTTCGGAAGAGCATGCCCCATTGCGGTATAGGCGGCCTCCCATCGGCGCTTGAATTCCTCGAAGCCCAGCTTGTCGATCACAAATTTCATGCGGGCCTTGTTCCGGTTTTTCCGATTACCGAGGGTATCGAATACCTTAATGACGGCTTCGATACTGGGAATCAGCTCCTCCATCGGGGTGAACTCTCGGAGCAACTGGGCAATCCGCGGTGTGGAACCCAACCCTCCACCCGCAACCATACGAAATCCGATGACCCCGTCCGCACGCTTCACTGCCAACAAACCGATGTCGTGAATCGGCGTGAGGGCACAGTCGTGCGCGCAACCGGAAAACGCAATCTTAAACTTGCGCGGCAGGCTTTGATTCAAGGGATTCCGCAGCAGGTGATAGGCGACCGTCTTTGCATACGGGGTCACATCGAACACTTCGCCTTGGCACACGCCGGCCAGGTGGCAGGCCGTCACATTTCGTACCGTATTTGCACAAGCCTCGCGAGTGGTCAGGCCGACTTCAGCAAGACCTCGCATGATGGTCGGCACATCTTTCAGCTCAACAAAGTGCATCTGAATATCTTGCCTGGTTGTGACATGACCGACACCCGTCGCGTAGCGGTCTGCCAGTTCTGCCACGCGACGGAGCTGGTTCGCAGTAATTCCCCCGAATGGAATCTTGATCCGCACCATCTGGACCCCCGGCTGACGCTGACCATAAATGCCGTACTGTAATCGGAACGGCTTGAAAAGGTCCGTGGAGATGTCTCCCGCCAATGTCCGCATGGCTTCGGTTTCAAAGGTCTCTATTTCTTCCAGAATGGCGGAAGGTATCGGTTGTGTCTCAATATGGGGGATGGCAAGAGATGCAGTGTCATTCATGGGTCACTCCTTAGTCGCCTGGAAGAAGCCTTCTCTATCAGATATGGTACATAGGGCTGCGTTGCGCATCCGCGAGCCGCTGGCGTGCCGCCAACTGTTCAACCGTGATGCCCTCGAGAACTTTCCGCTCGGCCTGTTGAAGTTGTTCACACACATCGCCCAGAAGGAGATCAGATTTTCCCATGTAGCGATGTCGAGGCAGCGGATTGACGCCCGACCGATGAAAGACTGGCCCTTCAAGGGATTCAAATATCTCAGCAAGCGAAAGGTCCTCTGGCTTTCGAGACAGCAAATACCCGCCCTGTGCCCCACGTTGGCTTTCAACCAAGCCGGCATTCTTCATGGTATGAAGCACCTGTTCAAGAAAACGAAGAGGAATGCCCTGGCGCCTTGAGACAGCCTTGGCCTGAATCGGAGCGTCTTTCGCATGGATGGCCAGATCAATGGCTGCCAGGATTCCATAGCTCACACGCTTGGACATTTTCATTCTTTACAATTCCTGTAGGAATTAGATCTCCATCACTGTACCTGCCCGATCGTGAACCTGTCAAGATCGACTTGCCCGCGTCTGCTTAGCGAACTACTGGTGTTCTAAGTATTTTCACCTTTGCGTCCTGTTTTATTGCCGCCTCCCGATTCCAAGTCT
>WBZQ01001883.1_pt1 | contig 14007 bp, 10 predicted proteins | sample 5204251 | NCBI WGS metagenome assembly WBZQ01 (sample SAMN12412402, study PRJNA552823) | activated sludge metagenome | isolation source: activated sludge from nitrification reactor of wastewater treatment plant... | place: USA: Virginia | collected 2017-09 | reverse complement strand
GCGCTTCGGCGAGCGTCGCGGACGCGTGCGCTTCACGCAACCAGGCGCGGCCCTGCGGCTGCGGCCGACGAGTCGCGCGGCGCGCTACCGGGTGGCGCTGCTCGTGGGCTCGCCCGAGCCCTCGCCGTACGAGGCGCCCGAGATCACAGCGACCTGCGCGGGAGCGCCCGAGCACAGGTTGCGCCTCTCGCGCGCGCTCACGGAGCACGAGTTCGAATGCGCGCCCGACGAGCAGGGCGTGCTCGTGGTGCGGCTCGCGACGCCAGCCTGGAATCGTCCCGGCAGCCCGGTCGACGCGGGCGTGCGCGTCGAGCGCCTGCGCGCCTGGCCCAGCGCCGGGCCCTGAAGCGCCGCCTCAGGGCGTCGTGAGAACGTGGTCCGGCTCAGCGGGCGGAATCAACCCCAACCAGTCGAGCGTCGCCTCACCGCCGGTCTTTCCGAGCGACACCAGCACGTCTCCGCCCCCGGACTCCGCGTAGACGTAGGGGTGACGCACGCGGAAGGCGCCGTTCATGGGGTAGGCCGTCCAGCGCGGCGTTGGGCTCCAGAAGCTGCGCTCGCCCACGTACAGCGTGCCACGGCCACGGCCGACCACGCGCAGTTCGAGACGCCGCGCACGGGCCGGCGCGCGCACGCGCAGGAACAGCGCGTCCCAGCGTCCCGCGAGCCGCAGCAGCGAGCCGTCGACGCGCGCGCCGCGCTGGAGATGGACGTCGGTCAGGGTGGCGTCCGATCCGCCCACGCGCAGCGCGCCGTTCGAGAAGCTGACGCGCGAGCCGCTCTGCGCCGCCAGCACGATGGGATGCTCGCGCAGCACGAGGCGCCCATCACGCACGCCGGGCAGCGTCAGTTGCAGCACGCGCTCGCGGGCATGGAACACGATCGGCGCGTCGGCCAGGTCCCACAGCGAGCGCGCCACGGCGGCCGGCTCGCGCTGGAACAGGCGCTCCCAGCGCAGGTCGTAGCTCCAGGCACCCAGCGCCTGCACCGCCACCGACAGGACCGCGAGCAACGTGCCCAGGCGTCGCGTGTGGGCGAGCCCCTCCGGCAGGAACGCGAAGAGCAGGGGCAGGGCGTCGGTCATCAGGCGCGGCCCGAAGCAGGCGCCGCCGTGCCACTCGCTCCAGCAGCCGATCAGCAGCCAGTGCGCGACGACGGCTAGGCCGCACACGAAGGCCGACGCGCGCTCCCCCGCGCGCGCCACGCGCACGAGACCGACGAGCGCCACGAGCGCCAGCGGGGTGAAGACGAACAGACCTTTGGCGGGCGAGATCAGCAGGCCGAGATGGCCCTCGCCCCAAGCCCCGGCGAAGCGCTGAGCCGTGCTGCCGCTGAACCCATGACGCAGCGCCGAGCCGAAGTAGAACCACTGATAGCCCAACGTGAAGAGCACGCCGGGCAGGCTCCAGAGCGCGAACGCCGGCAGCCGGCGCGGATGACGCACGACCAGTCCGAGCGCCAGCACGCCGACCAGGGCCACGTCGGCGTGGCGCGCGGCGAGCGCCAGGCCGAGCGGCAACCCAGCGCGCGCGGCCCAACGCTCGTCGTCCTCGGCCAGACCGCTCATGAGCAGGGCGAGCGCCAGCATGAGCACGGCCGCCGGGTGCTGCCACAGCGCCTGGCTGGTCGAGGCGACGCTGGTGCCGAGCGCGAAGAGCAGCGCGGGGCCGAAGGCGCGATGCTCGCCATGGCGTCGCCCGAAGAACAGGAACATGACGCCCGCCGCGAGCGCGGAGAAGGCCGAGGCCGCCCACTTGCCGGCCAGCGCCAGGCCGAGTTCGTCGAGGCGCACGAAGTACCCCGCCGCCGCGAACACGGGCGTGGCCAGCAGCGGCGCCAGCACGGGATAGATCGAGAGCCGATGGCCGTCGACCTCGCGCGCGAAGGGCGGCTCGACGTCGGGGAACTCGTCGAGGTCGAAGTCCAAGGACGACACGAGGCTGGCCGCGACGCGCTCGCTGGGGCGCGTGTCGCCCGCGGGGATGGGCCGCCCGTTGGCGACGAGCAGCACGAAGACCAACGCGGCCACGCCCAGCGCGGCAGAGACGCGCGGGGCGAAGCGCGCCGGGCGCCACTCCCAGTCAGCGGCGTGCGTCGGCGCGCGGACGTCCACGGTCGCGTTTCCTCTGGAAGACGTCCACGGCGCGCTCGTGTTCCGCGAGCGTGCGGCTGAACTGGTGCGAGCCGTCGTTGCGGCTGACGAAGAACAGCTCGTCGCCTGGCGCCGGCGCCAGCACGGCGCGCAGCGCCTCGCGGCCCGGCGAGGCGATCGGGCCGGGCGGCAGGCCGGCGTGGCGGTAGGTGTTGTAGGGCGAGTCGATCTGCAGGTCGGCCTTGCGGATGTTGCCGTCGTAGCGCCCGGCCAGGCGCAGGGCGTAGATCACCGTCGGGTCGGTCTGCAGCGGGATGCGTCGCTCCAGCCGATTGAGGAACACGGCGGCGATGCGCGGACGCTCGTCGGCGCGGGCCGTCTCGAGCTCCACCAGCGAGGCCAGGGTCACCACCTCGCGCAGGCTGCGCCCGCTGCGCCGCACGCGCTCGAGTTCCGGGGCCACGACTTCCTGGAAGCGCGCCACCATGCGCGCCACGAGCGCCGCGCCCGAGGCGCGCCCCTGGGGCACGTCGTAGGTGTCCGGGAACAGGTAGCCTTCGAGGTCCGTGGCCAGAGGATCGAGCGCGCGAATGGGCGCCGCATCGCTGGCGGCGGCCAGGAACTCGTCGCGCGGCACGTCGGCCTGTTCGGCCGCGAGGGCCGCCATCTCGCGCAGGTTGCGGCCTTCGGGGAAGGTCACGTCGCGTCGCCGCGCGGCCCCGCGCACGAGCTGCTCGAGGATCTGCTCGAGCGTCAGCGGCCCGTCGAGGGTGTAGTCGCCGGCCTTGATCTCGCTCGACACGCCCCGCAGGCGCGTGAGCACGCGGAAGACGACCTCGTGCCGCACCAGGCCCAGCTCACGCAGGCTGCGACCGACGCTCTCCGGGCTGGCCCCGGGTGGCACGGCCAGGGTGAGCGGCGGCTGGCCCAGGGCGCGCAGCGGCCAGCGTGTCTCGTGCAGCCAGAAGAGCCAGGCGGCACAGCCCGCCAGCACGGCGAAGACGAACGCGAACCGGCGCACGCCAGCGCCCCGCTCAGCCCTGCTCGTCGCGCGCCGGCGCCGCGAGCGCGAGGTGGTCGAGGTAGCTCTGCAGGATCACCACGGCCGAGAGCTGGTCGATGACCTCCCTGCGCCGGGCGCGCGAGACGTCGCCTTCGAGCAGCGCCTGCTGGGCAACGCGCGTGCTGAAGCGCTCGTCCCAGGTCACAACGGGCACGCGCGTGCGCAGCTTCAGGGCCTCGACGAAGGCCAGGACCTTCTCGGCCTGCGGGCCGACGGAACCGTCGAGTCCGAGCGGCAGCCCCACGACGATGGTGCCGGCCTCGTGCCGGCGCGCCAATTCGACCACGGCGTTGGGATCTTTCCGGGCGCCCACCCGCTCGATGGTCGGCAGCCCGCTGGCGAGCACGGCCGTCTCGTCGGACAGGGCCACGCCGATGCGCCGGTCGCCCACGTCGAGGCCCAGATACCGCACCGGGCGAGTATAGCGCGCGCGACGCGCGTCCTTGACTCGCCGGGCCGCGCCTGCGATGCTCGCCTCACTTCTCCGGGGCACGCTCATGGTCGCCGCACGCAAGTACGAAGTGGTGGGCAAGCTGGGCTCGGGCGGCATGGGCTCGGTGTTCCGCGGGCTGGTGCGCGGCCAGGCCGGCTTCCAGCGCCCGGTGGTGATCAAGCAGCTCCACGAAGCCAGCGATCCCGCCCACGTGCGCATGTTCGTGGACGAAGCCTGCCGCTACGCGCTGCTCGACCACGAGAACGTCGGGCGCATCTTCGACTTCGAAGAGGTCGACGGGCGTCTGTGCATCATCCTCGAATACATCGACGGCTGGACGCTGACGCAGTTCCTGGAGCGCCACGGCGAGCTGCGCCGGCGCGCGCCGGTCGAGCTGTCGGTGTTCGTGGTCAGCCGCGTGTGCCGCGCGCTGCAGTACGTCTTCGAACACTCGTCCATCGTGCACCGCGACATCAGCCCCAGCAACGTCATGGCCACGCGCGAGGGCGCCGTGAAGCTGATCGATTTCGGCATCGCGGCGCAGAGCGGAACGCGCGAGAGCACGTTGACGGGCAAGCCGGCCTACATGGCTCCCGAGATGATCGTGGAGATGCGCGCCGACAGCCGCAGCGACCTGTTCAGCCTGGGCGTGGTGCTCTGGGAGCTGCTCACGGGCGACCGGCTGTTCCAGGCCGACACCACCGCGGGCATCCTGGGCCGCGTGCTGTCGGGGCCGATCGCTTCGCCACGCACGCGCAACCCCACGGTGCCGCCAGCCGTCGAGGCCATCGTCGCGCGCGCCCTGGAGCGCGCTCCCGACGCGCGCTACGGCAGCGCGGCCGAGATGGGCGCGGCCTGCGAGCACTTCCTGTACGACGGCGGCTACGGCCCCACCAACCTGACCCTCAAGCAGTATCTGGCGCAGGTCTTCCCCGAGGGCACCACGCGCACGGCGTCGCCCTCGGACACCGCGGAAGTGGAGGCCTTCCCCGAGCTGGATGCGGAGCTGATCCCGATCGACGATGGCCTGCCGCGGGTCGAGCGTCCGGCGGCCGAAGCCACGCGCGCCGTCCCACGCCCGAACAGTTGAGCGACGGCCCAACCCTTCGCGCGCGGGGCGTGTCTAGTCCGGCGTGGAGACCCCCGCCACAGCGGGCCCGCGGCTCGAAGGCTGGAAAGCCATCGCCCTCTATCTGGGCAAGGACCCGCGCACTGCTCTGCGCTGGGTCGGCCTGGGCCTGCCCGTGTGCCGCGTCAACGGCCGCAACAGCAGCGTCTACGCCTATGCCGAAGAGCTGGAAGGCTGGCTCCGTCGGCGGGCGGCCGAGGGCGCGGGGCCGCCGGTCGCGCTGGCTCGACGTGGTCTGAGCGCGGGCCGCGACGGGCGCGCGCGAACGCTCGCTCGGCACCCCGCCGATCGGCCCGCTCTCGACCTCGAGAGCCTCGTGCGCGCGCTCGCGCGTCGCCTCGCGCAGGCCACCCCCGCCGAGCGCAGGCGCGCAAGACGCCTGTTCCGGAGCGCGGTGGCCGAGTGCGCGCGCCCTGGACGCGCGCGCGCGCAGGCCTGAGATCTTCCGAAGACGGCCCGCGGCGCTACGGCCGCAGCGCCGCCAGGAGCTCGCCCGCCAAGGCGTCGAGACGCACCTGGCGCTCGACCACGCCGGCCTCGAGCGCGGCCTTCGGCATGCCGTAGATCACGCAGGTCTCGGGACTCTCGGCCAGCGTGCGCCCGCCAGCGGCGCGCATCGCGCGCAGGCCGGCCACGCCGTCGGCACCCATGCCGGTCAGGACCACGCCCAGCGCGCGCGCGCCGTAGGTGGCCGCTACCGACTCCATGAGCACGTCGGCGCTGGGTCTGTGCAGGCTGTCGCGCGGCTCGTCGTCCAGGCGCACGCGCACCGCGCCACGTCGCCGTTCCACGCGCATGTGCGTGCCGCCCGGCGCGATGAGCACGCGTCCCGGCTGGACCGCTTCGCCGGCCACGGCCTCGCTGACCGGCAGCACCCCGCGCGCGGACAGACGCTCGGCCAGCGAGCGCGTGAAGCCCGGCGGGATGTGCTGCACGACGAGCAGCGCGGCGGGAAACGCGGCCGACAAGCCCTGGACCAACGTCTGCAATGCGGCCGGCCCGCCGGTCGAGGCGGCCACGGCGACGACGTCGAGGCGCGCGGGAGTGGCCAGGGGAGCAGTCGGCGCAGGCGCGACGTCGCCCGCCGGCGGACGCGCCACGACTCCCGCGAGGGCACGCACCTTGGCGCGCAACTCGTCGCCCAGCGCCAACAGACCCATGTTGCCCTGGGCGCGACTCTTGTCGACGAAGTCGAGCGCGCCCAGTTCGAGACCGCGCAGGGTCACTTCGGCGCCCTCGCGGGTCAGCGACGAGGTCAGCAGCACGGGGGTGGGGCGCTCGCGCATCAGGCGTTCGAGCGCGCCCAAGCCATCGAGGCGCGGCATCTGCACGTCGAGCGTGATCACGTCGGGCCGCAGCAGGTGCGCCTGCGTCAGGGCCTCCTCGCCGTCGCGCGCCACGCCGACCACTTCCAGGTCGGGGGCGGCCGCCAGCATGCGCGTGAACGCGCGGCGCGCGAACGCCGAGTCGTCGACCACCAGCACGCGCACGCGCCGCGGCGTCGCGGGCGCGCTCACGCGCGCCACCTGCGCGGGACCGCGCTCACGGCTCGGCCTCGGGACGCTGATAGACGACCGCGCCGGGATAACGCAGCGTGCGGAAGGCGTTGGGCACGCGCGCCAGGCTCTCGGCGTGTCCCAGGAACAAGTAGCCGCGCGGGCGCAACAGGCCGAACAGCAGCCGCACCAGGCGCTCGGTGGAGGCGTCGGAGAAGTAGATCAGCACGTTGCGGCAGAAGATCGCGTCGAAGCCCGTCAGGCCGTCGTAGGTGGCCGTTTCGAGCAGATTGCCGTGGCGGAACTCGACCAGTCGCCGCACTGCGGCCTTGGGCCGGAAGCCGCCACCACTGCGCGCGAAGTGGCGCTCCTGCAGGGCCGCGCTCGTGCCACGGAACGAATAGGGATGGTAGACGGCGCGACGCGCGCGTTCGAGCGCGTCGTGATCGACGTCGACCCCCACCACGCGCACGGTCCAGTTCCAGAAGAACTGGCCGCTGTCGAAGACCGTCATGGCCAGCGTGTAGGCCTCTTCGCCCGTCGAGCAACCGGCCGACAACAGGCGCAGCTCGCGGTCGCCGATGGCCGTCTTGCGCTCGCGGATCTCGCGCAACACGCTCTCCGCGAACACGCCCAACTGGGCCTGCTCGCGGAAGAAGTAGGTCTCGTTGTTGGTCAGGTGGGCGATCATGCGGCGCAGCTCGTCATGACGCTGCGGGCCGAAGCGCAGGTAGTGGTAGTAGTCCTCGAAGCCGTTCAGGTCGAGACTGGCGAGGCGCGCCAGCAGGCGCGAACGCAGCGAGCCGCGCTGCGTGTCGTCGAACCACAGGCCGTAACGCTCGTGGATGAAGTCGCGCAGCAGGCGGAACTCCTCTTCGTGCAGCGGCGTGCCCTGCGGCGTGAGGCTCATGGCGCCGCGCGCTCCGGGAACGGCCGGCGTGAATCGCACCAGACCGGCATGGCCTTCAGCGTGGGGAGAGCTGGCGCAGCGCGCGCGCGGCCGCCTGGCGCACTTCGGCGGCGGGATCCTGGGCCTTGCGCTCCATGAGCGGCCGCAGCGCTTCGAGCGCGCCGGCGTCGCCCAGCGCCTGGACCGCCTCGAGGCGCACGGCGGCCGCCGCGTCGGCAAGGGCCGTCAGCAGCAGATGGCGGGCGCGGCGATCGTCGAGCCGGCCCGCCAGGCTGACCAGCAGACGCCGGGCTGCTGGCGTCGCGGCGGCGAAGCCGCGCTCGATCTCCGGCAGCGCCGGCGCCGCCAGCCGGCCGAGCGCTTCGAACGCGCTGCCCTGCAGGCCGGCATCGTCCAGCGCCTGCACGAGCACGCGCGCGGCGCGCGCATCGCCCAAGTCACCCAGGGCCAGGAGCACCGCCCGGCGCACGCTGGGATCGGGATCGGCCACGCGCGCCACCAGCGCCATGAGCGGCTTGGCGCTGCCCAGTCGCCCGAGCGCGGTCGCAGCGGCGCTGCGCACGCTCCAGTGCTCGTCGTCGAGCGCGAGGATCAGGCCCGGCACTGCCTCGGCATCGCCGATGGCGCCCAGGCTCTCCGCCGCGGCCCGGCGTAGGTTGCGATCGTCGTCGTGCAGCGCCGCACACAACGCGCGCACGGCCGCCGTCGCGCGCAGCAGGCCCAGCGCCTCGACGGCGGCAAAGCGCAGTTCGGCGCGCGGATCGTCGAGGAAGGACATGACGGGCGCCACGGCTTCGGGCTGACGCAATTGCCCCAGGGCGCGCAACGTGACGAAGCGCGTGCGCGGGTCGGGGCTCTGCAACAGCGGCAACAGGTCGGCGACGGTCTCCGGGTCGCGCAGTCGGCCCAGCGCCGCGACGGCCTGTTGGCGCACCACGCTGCTCTCGTCGCGCAGGGCGCGACGCAGCGCCGCCGTCACCCCGGGCGCCTCGAGTTCGGCCAGAGCGTGCAGCGCGGCGCGACGCACGCTCTCGCGCGGGTCGTCGCACAGTGGCACGAGGGCCGGCGCAGCAGCAGCGTCGCCCACGCGGCCGAGCGTCTCCGCGGCGCGCACCCGCACGATCACGTCGTCGCTGTGCAGCGCCTGCAGCAGCAGCGGCTCGACGCGCTCGCCGGGCAGGCGCGCCAGCGCGTCCATGGCGGCCTCCTGGATCAGCTCGCTCTCGTCACCCAGCAGCTCGAACAGCAGCATGGCCGTCGCGTCCTCGTCGCCGCCCAGGCGGCCGAGCGCGGTCACGGCCTCGGCACGCACGCTGGCGGCCGGGTCGTGCACGAGCGGCGCGGCCAGATCGAGACCGGCAGGCGGGGCGATGAAGCCCAGGCAGCGCAGCGCGCCCTGGCGCACGGCCTCGTCGGGGTGCGCGAGCGCCGTGCGGTAGGCCTCCGGGTCGCGGAAGCCGATCGAAACCAGCGCGTGCGTGACATGCTCGTGCAAGGCCGGCTCGCGCAGACGTTCGAGCAGAGCGCGCTCGGCGCGCGCCTCCTTGAGCCAGCCCAGCGTGACGGCGGCCGTGCGACGGTTGTGCTCTTCGTCGTCGGCCAGCATCAGCAGCAGGTGGTCGATCAGGTCGTCGCGGCGCAGCGCGGCCTGCACCTCGGGGTCGAGACTGTCCCCGGCGGCCGTGGCGCGCTGCTCGATGGCCACCAGAGCGCGCACCGCAGCATTGCGCACGGAGGGCTCGGGATCGTACAGGCGCGGCACGACGGCCGGCAGAACGTCACGGCCGGCCAGACGCGCCAGCGCGTCGAGCGTCACGGCGCGCAGCAGCTCGTCCTCGAGCGCGGGCAACAGCGCCGGCACCACCGCCGCATCTCCGATGGCGCCCAGCGCATGGATCGCGGAATACTGCAGCCAGGGTTCACGCCCGAGCACCGCGACCAGCGCTCCGACGGCCTCGACCGCGCCGAGTTGGCCGAGGCTCTGCGCGGCGGCATGCCGCACGTTCGGCTCGCGATCGTCGAGCGCCGCGACGAGCGCGCCCGCGCTCGCGCGCTCACCCAGAGCGCCCAGCATGACCGCCGCGAAGTGACGCACGTCGTCGTCCGGATCGCGCAGCAGGGCCGTCAGCGCCGGCGCCGCGCGCGCGCCCAGGCCCACGTACAACTCCATCGCCGAGCTGCGCGCCGCGGCGTCGTCGCCGTCGCGCAGAGCCGCTTCGAGGTGCGGCAGCAGCACGTCGCCCGGGAACGACGCCAGCAGTGCCGTGGCTGCCTGGCGCACGCTCCAGCTCTCGTCCCGCGCGGCGCGCAGCAGCACCGGCACGACCTGCTCGGCCGGCCCACCGGCCAACGCGTGAAGCAGCGCGTGGCGCGCCGCCTCCTCGCCGGAACGCAGGATTTCGAGAGCGGCCGCGACGTCGAAGGTCATGGCGAGGGGCGCCCAGGAGTCACGGGCTTCGAGGCGCAGCGACATTCTAGCGGCAAGCGCGCCCAGAAGCCGGCCGAGGGACTTCGGCGTCGCTAGCGACGACGCGCAGGGCGTCGGGATCGAGGCCAGGCGCCCGAGGCGCGGCGCCGCCCCGTCCCGGCCGTCGGCACGGGCCGACGCGCACGATGGTGCGCGCCGGACACTGCGCACGCGCCCACGTCGGTGTGGTGCAGCACCACGGCTCAAAGCAGGTCGAGAGCCGCCTGGCAGCCGCGGGCACTGCGCCTCATCCACGGCGACGTCGCCCGCGCGCACCAGACGCTCCGCCTGACGCCCGCGATGGAAGCCGGCGCAGCCGAGCACGTGTGGACGCTGTCGAGATCGTGGGGTTGCTCAACCCATTTCACAGCTTCGGGCGGGGGCGCCGGGACCCGAGTGTGTCAGTCTGTCGTTGCCTTGTTCGCGGGCCCGAAGGAGGCTCGGAGCCTGAAACCTCTCGGTTGACAAGCCCCGAGCCGTGCCCCTCGGTCGGCTGCTCCCGTCTCTTGTGGATCGAGATTTCCGGGCGTGATCGCTACACGCCGGACACCTTGATAAAGGGATCCCACGAGAAGTAGCCAACGATCGCTCCGTTCTGGTTGTTCACCAGCGTGAAGCTCAGCGTGTACTGGATCGTCTGGCCGGACTGGGTGATGGTCCCTTGCGTGGCGTACGTTGTGTTGGTGACGCTGGCGGGCGGCGCCGTCGGGACAGAGGTGCTGGGCAGGTAGCAGGTGGCGCTGATGGGGAGGTAGACGAGAGGGGAGATCGGCTTGGGAGGATTGAAGGACCCGTTGTAGAGGTACGCCGTGTAGTCCATGTTGCCGTCGAAGGTCTGGATCGTCCAGCGCAGAGTGTCGCCCGAGTTCGCGTTCACCGTCAGCTCGGACGACCCCTGGGTGTTGTTGCCGACGGTGGCCGACTGGGCGGTCATCGTGATGTAGACGTTGGACTGACTGTACGCCCCGAGGTTGGTCGGGCTGCTCTGCGACCCGGCACTGAGCGACCCATCCTTCACCTGCTGCGCAAGCGTCGCCCCGTCGACGGCTACCAGAATGTCGATTGTCGCCATTTGTCGTTTTCTCCTCGAGCGAGAGTGATCTCTGTAGGGTTTGAACGTCAAGACTCAGTTCCGTTCAAGTCGCATGCCTTGCGGTTTCCTCATGTCTGCTACCTTTTGTTGAAACGGTCTCTTTCATCTCCGACAAGACTGGGACTGACGCACTCTCTAGAGCAGGACGTCGTGTTCATAGAAAGCACGACACGTGCCACGCGCGCCGTGGCCCGCCGCGCGATGCTGTCGCACTGCCAGCGTGGCACGTTGGCGTCGGCCACCTCGTGCGGCAGCGCGACGAGGACGCGTTGGCTTGGTGTCGCGACATGTCCGTGGTGGGCGTGTCGCCGTGTGATCGACATGTCCGGCGACACCCCGCCGGAGGTCGCGCGTTCTCGTTGGCGGGCCGGAAACAACGCCCAACTGCACCCGGAGACATCCGGACGGCGCCGCGCCCTCGACCTCTCGCACCTGGCCAGCGCGCGGCTCCTGCGATGCGTTGGCCGTCCCGCACGCCCGTGAGGCGTTGCCGCTGGTCGCTCGCGTCGCAGCCGGCCGCTGCCTGACCGGCGTGCGAGCCGTTGGGAAGCCTGATCTGCTTCTTCCGGCTCAGGCGCGGAGTTCTCCCTGGCCTTGGAGAAGGCCGACCGCTCGCGCCTGCCCCGCCCTACTACTTGGCCCTGAAGGTCGCGATCAACTTGGCCAGGTTGTCGGCCTGCTGGGCCAGGTTGACGGCGGCGCGCGACAGGTCTTCGACCGTCGACAGGTTCGTGCGCGCGATGTCCGAGATGTTCTCGACGGCGCGCACGATCAGCTCGCCGCCGCGTTTCTGCTCGGCCGTGGCCAGCGAGACCTGCTGCGTCATGCGATTCATGTTCTCGACCGCGTCCACGATCGAGCGGCTGCCGCCGGCCTGCTCGCGCGTGGCGATGTCGACCTGGGCCGCGATGCGGTTGACGTTCTCGACGGCCGACAGCACGGCGCGCCCGCCGGCCGACTGCTCCTTGGTCGTGGCCGCGGCTTGGGCCATGACCTTGTTGATGGTCTCGACGGCTTCGCGGATCTGACGCGAGCCGGCCGCCTGTTCGCGCACCGCGGACGTGACCTGGTCGGTGGCCGAGTTCATGTCGGCCACGGTGCGCAGCACGTCGGCCGAGGCCTGCGACTGGCGCGCGGTGGAAGACGCGATCTCGGCCATCAGCGCGCTGCTGCGCGTGACGGAGTCGAGGATGCGGCGCAAGGCCTCGCCGGCCTTGTCGGCCAGCGCCATGCCGTCCTTGGCCTCGCGTGCGCCGGCCTTGGCCGTGTCGACGGCGTCGGTGGTCTCCTGCTGCACCTGACGCACCACCTCGCCGATCTCCTTGGTGGCCTGCACCGAGCGTTCGGCCAGCTTGCGCACCTCGTCGGCCACCACGGCGAAACCGCGCCCGGCCTCGCCCGCACGGGCCGCTTCGATGGCCGCGTTGAGCGCCAGGAGATTGGTCTGATCGGCGATCTCCTCGATCACCTCGAGGATGCGGCCGATCTCTTGCGAGCGCCGGCCCAGGCCCGTGATCACGCGCGTGGTGTTCTCCATGGTGTCGGCCAGCGCGCGAATGCCCTGCACGGCCGTGGTCACGGCCTGGTCGCCCGTGCGCGCGTCCTCGCTGGCTTTCTGGCTGATGCGGTCGGCCTCCTCGGCGATCTTGGCCACGTCCTTGACCGCCACGGCCATCTCGGACACCGTGCGACTGCCGCGCGAGGCCGCTCCCGACAGCACCTCGGCGTTGCGCGCCACGGCCTCGATCGACGAGGTCATCTGCTCGATCGTGACCGAGGTCTCGGTGACGGTCTCCGACAGGCTCTCCAGGCTGTGGGCCATGCGGCCCGTGGCGCCCGTCATCTGCTCGATCGTGGCCGAGGCCTCGCCCACCGTGCTGGCCAGGGTGCCGCTGGAGCGCGCCACCTCTTCGATCGAGCTGCCCATCTCCGTGATCGAGCTGCTGGTCTCTTCGACGTAGCTCGCCAGGCTCTGCGCGTTGGCCGCGACGGTCTGGATGGAGGCGGCCATCTCCTCCATCGAGGTCGAGGTCTCCTCGGCGGCCTGGGCCTGAGCCTGCGCGCCCTCGGTGATGACGCGCGCGTTGCGCGAGATCTCGGCCGCCGCGCTGGCCACGTGGCCCGAGGTGTCCTGGATGTTGTCGACGATGCGCTGCAGGCTGTCGAGCATGCCGTCGAGGGTGGCGGCCAGCAGGCCGGCCTCGTCGCGCCCGGAATGCCCCACGCGCTGCGTCAGGTCGCCCCGGCCCACGGCCCGCGCCACCGCCACCATGCGCTCGAAGGGCAGGAACCAACGTCCCACCAGCACCCAGCCGATCAACAGGCCCACGGCCACCACGCCCACGACCAACGCGACGGTGCGCAGCACCATGGCGTTGGCCGCGCTCCTGAAGCTGGCCTCGCTCATGGCCACCTCGGCCACGCCACGCCACCTGACCACCGGCGCGCTGCTGGCGTCGAGGCCCAGGTCGAGCGACGACGACGCGCCGCTGGCGGGCACCGGCGCGCGAAACACGAGCACGCGGCCCGGGCCGGCGGGTTGACCGCTGGCGGCTGGCAGCGTCGCCTCGGCTTCCACTTCTTCGGGCGCTTCCACGGCCTTCCACGCCAGGCCCTGCGGGAAGACGCCGAAGGAGTGCAGCAGCTCGCCCTTGGCGTTCCAGACGCGCGCCCCGACCACGTCGCCCGCGCTGACCACCTTCAGGTCGGTCTGCAGGCTCTCGCGGTTCTCGATCTCGACCGCGAACTTGATGCGCTCGGCCAGGCTCACGGTGAGCGCGCGCCCGCGCAGGGCGAATTGCTCGCGCAACAGGGCCTGACTGCTGAAGAGTTGCAGCAGGGCGCTGGCCAAGCCCACGGCCAGGGTCATCAGGGCGACCAGCAGGACCAGCCGGGTTCGGATCGAGAGAGCCATGGACCTAATACACCTTGCTGGCGGCGGAGAGCGCCGTCGCCGGGATCTCGAGCTTGAGCTTCTGCGCGACCGTCTGGTTGACGACCAGTTCGGCCCGCGGCGCGAGCAGTTCGGAGCGCGCCCCGCGTTCGCCCGCCAGGCTGCGCGCCACGAGCTCGGCCAATTGCTCGCCGATGGAGACGTAGTCGGGGCCGTTGCTGACCAACGCGCCCTCGGCCACGACCAGCGGCGCGAAGGTGTAGACGGGCTTGCCCGCCTTCTGCGCTTCAGCCAGCAGGTAGCGTCGCATCTCGTCGCCCACCAGCAGCGGATCGGCCGGCAGCCACAGCGCGTCGACCGCGTCGTTGCCCTTGAGCAGCGCGCGCAGGGCAGTCGGCACGTCCTTCTCCCCGGCGATGCGCCGCGGCACG
>WBZQ01001882.1_pt1 | contig 14016 bp, 12 predicted proteins | sample 5204251 | NCBI WGS metagenome assembly WBZQ01 (sample SAMN12412402, study PRJNA552823) | activated sludge metagenome | isolation source: activated sludge from nitrification reactor of wastewater treatment plant... | place: USA: Virginia | collected 2017-09 | reverse complement strand
CGTCGTATGCAGGGCGATACCGAGGGTATTGCTTTTGTCGAACAGATAGGACCACAGTGAATGCCGGTGCGGGATCATGGTCAGGATATCGGCGCCGGTTTTCCCGATGGCTTCCAGGATGGACTCGCGCACGTCTTCACCCACTTCGAAAGTATAGGTGTGTTTGAACTTGCCCAGGTGCTCTTCGAGGTTGCTGGGATGCGGCTTGAACGAATCGGCGGTAATGTCGAGGTCGGGGTCGATCCGGATCACCTCGATCTCCGCGCCGGACAGGGTAGCCAGGTCTTTCAGGGGCCGCAATACGGCGGCGTTGTCGATCTGGGGGGTATCGCAGGCGAACAGAATGCGTTCCGGGGTTTTAAACCTCGCCGTGAGCGGCACGATGAGGACCGGCACCTTCCCGCGGCGCATGATCTCGGCCGTGGTGCTGCCCATAAGTACGTTCAGCGCCGGGTTGTCGCCCCGCAGCCCCATGACGGCGAGGTCCGCGTTTTCGCGGGCGGCCAGATCCTGCACGCCGAGGGCGGTCGCGCCCGGTTCCGTCACACAGGTTATTTCGATGCCGTACTGTTGGCCAAGTTCCGCCTTCAGTTCGCCCAGTCGGTGCAGGTGATCTTCCACCGTGCTGTCCACAAACTGTTCGACCACCTCCACCGGCACGTCGGTAATGACGGGATAAGGGAAGGCATGGTACAGGATCAGCCGGGCCTGGGCGGCCCGGGCCAGGGCGGCGGCGTAGTGCATGGCGTTGGCGGCGTTTTCGGAGTAGTCGGTGGGCACAAGGATATTTTTCATATGCAGGACGAGGGTGTTTTTGATGGACAATTTAAGACCATCCCGAAAAAATCGGGGCAGGCTATGGTTGCGTGATTGATGATGTGGGCTGCGGCCGGGCATCCGTACCACCGGATCGAAAATTCAGCGCAACAAAGGTACCGCCGGGTGCTCCCTCCCGCCCGGACGCCGGTCAGCCGCACCCATGATTGTGATCACGCCGGCACAGCGTGCCGGATTTCAGGCAAAGACGGGGATCATGGCCGGGCCTTACCGGCGTCATTGGCCGCCGCCCGCCTGCCGGTCATTTTTGCATCCCCATAAACACCACTCCTCTACCCCAGCCAATCAACCCATCACCAATCCCCACACCGTCATGCGGACCATCCAACACTACCTGCCCAACCCCCGCCACACCGAGATCGATCGCATCTTCGTACAGGCCAGCCCCGAAACCGCCTGGGAAACCGCCCGCCATTTCGACGCCGGCGAGATACCCTGGGTCCGGCTGCTCTTCGACATCCGCAGTTTCCCCGACCTGCTGGCCGGGAAACGGACGGAAGCCGACCGCAGCGTAGGTGTAGACCAGATCACCCGCCAGGAGACGGGTTTTATGATCCTGGAAGAAAAACCGGGCCACGAGGTGGTGATCGGCTCGGTCGGGCAGTTCTGGCACCTGCACATTCCCTTCCGGCGGCTCCACCCGGCCGATTTTGCCGACTTCAACGAGCCAGGCTGGGGCAAACTGGCCTGGGCTATTTCCGTAGAACCGTACGGAGAGGGCAGCACCATCAGCCTCGAACTGCGCACCACGGCCACCGACGATGAAAGTTGGGAAGTGTTCCAGCGCTATTATGCCCTGATCGGCCTTGGCTCCCGGCCCATCCGCGCTGCCGGCATGGCGCATCTGCGGGCCCAACTGGGCAAAATGAAACCCGCCGACGAAGACGAGGTTGCGCTGCCCGGCGACGAACTGCTGCCCGACGCCCGCTATGCCCTCAACCACGCCATCGATATCGAAGCGCCGCCGGCATTCGTCTGGCGCTACCTGATGCAACTGGGCTGCGACCGCGCCGGCTGGTACAGCATCGACGCCCTCGACCACGGCGGCGTGCCCAGCACCGACCACCCGGTACCGGGTTGGGAGTCGCGCAGTCCGGGCGAGCACCTGGACGCCACGCCGCAGGGCGACGGCTTTTTCCAGGTGTATTCGGTAGATCCCGAGCGCTCTTTCGTGATCGGCGGCCGGGCGGAACGGCTCGGCGGCCACTACGACATGACCTGGGCCTTCGTGCCGGAACCCGTCGGCAGCGATGCCTGCCGGCTGTACACCCGCGTGCGGGCCGCAGCCGACCAGATGCCGAAATGGAAGGAATGGCTGCTGGCCGGCGTGTTCTACCCGCCTGTACACGCCCTGATGGAAAACGCCCAGTTGAAAAACATCAAGCGCCTGGCGGAGCGGGACGCGCGGGCGCGGTGAGTGTATTCTTTATTCCTGCGTTGAAAATGACCGGCGTAGAGGGGGGGGTGATTGACGATTTAAAATTACATGAATACATGATTGTTGATGGAGGACGTCACGCACATCAACAATCATGTATTCATGTAATCGTCAATCAAATTCACCTCAATTCTTCCGCCCGCTCTCCTTCTTCGGCTCCGTCCGCTTCGGGGCAGGCGTCTGCTTGGGTACAGGCCGGGCTGCGGGCCGCTCGCGCCGGGTTTCCGTACGTTTGGTTTCGTCCCATTTTTGCCGGTGGTAGTCTTTGGCGTCTTCTACCGGTCGTTCCGGTTTGGGCTGGGTACGCGGCGGCTCGGCAGAGGGTCGCGGCGGTCTTTCCTTGGTATCAGCGGGCGGCTGCACGCGCGGCTTTTCGGTCCGCGGTTTTTGCGTGGGCCGGGGTTCCGGCTGGCGGTCCGGCCGGGTTTGCGGCGTCACCGGAGCCGGTTCCTTGCGGGGAGCCCATTCGGAGGGCCGGGTGCGCGGCACATCGTCCCCGCGTTTTATTTCCTCGGCGGCCTGGGTGCGGGAGCGCTCCAGTTCGGGGTATTTGCGGGGAGTTTTGTTCAAATACTCTTCCTGGGTGGCCGGGTTGCGCGGGTTGCGGGCGTTGTATGCCTGCCGGCCTTCCTCGAAGCGGCCGAACTCTTTCAGGCGTTCGGGCAGCCGGCCGCGGTCGCGCATCCATTCATCCGAAATAACGGTCCGGTTGCGGTCGCGCCAGGCGCCCACGCCCATGGAAATGGTGGTGCCCGAACGCCGGTGGCCGTAGTAGTGGTTCACGAAGTGCGACGAGAGGTGGCTGTAGTGGTAGTGGTGGTGCGGATGGTAGAAATACCAGTCCATAAAGTGCCGGGATGGCAGATAAATGATCACGATGTGGCCTTGGCCGGGGTAATAGCCCCAGTTGTACCACCACGGATAAGGCCGCCAGCAGGGCGCCGGGTACCACCAGGGATAGCCGAACCACCAGGGGTAGGCGTAGTCCGTCACCACGACCTGCCGGTTGGCCTCGTCATTGTAGTAAAGATCGTCGCCGGGATAATCCTGGTCGTCATAGCCGTACTCGGCGGCGTACTCCTGGGATGCCGCTTTAAACTCCTGTTCGGCTTGCGGGTCGCTTTCCACCGATTTTTTCCATTCATCCAGTTCCTGGGCCTGGGAGCGGGCGACGGCCAGGTTCAGGGAGTCGGTTTTTCGGATCACCCAGGCCGGGTCTTCGCGGTAGACGTCGCCGATCAGCACGGTGAAGCGCAGGTCTTCGTTGAGGATCTCCAGCACTTCGGGCAGATCGACGATGCGGCGGAAAGCGGCTTGCGCCGGCTCGGGATAGCCGGCGATCATCTGCCCGAAAGCGCTGCGGGCGGTGCGGTCGAGATCCCGGATCTTGAGCAGGGTGGGCATTTGGTCCTGTACCGTGCCCAAAGCCTCGTCGCGACGATCCTCCGGAAGCTGCTGCAGGGTCTCGCGCAGGGCGGCCGGCGACTCCCGTTGTTCCGCCAGGCGGTCGAGCAGGCCGGGGTAGCGGGTCAGGTCGTAGAACGTTTCCTGGGTAGAGCGGGGAAAATCCTCGATGAGCGCGCGAAAGGCATCGGCGGTTTTTCGCCGGGTGTCGTTCATTTTGACCAGCACTTCCGGGTACCTGGCCGCTTCGAAAATGGCCAGGCGAACGTCGGAGGGGTAGAGGGCCAGCGCTTCCACCGATTTTTGATTTTCTTCGGCCAGTTCGCGAAGGAGCGCTTTGTCGCTTTGCCCCCGCGTGGCGGCGGCGAAAAGCAGGAGGGTGAGGGTTGCGGGAAAAAACAGTCTGTGTTTCATGGCTCGGTTGTGAAGTGAAATTAAAGGGTAGCCGCCGAACGGGGTTCGGCGGTACGGGGGCCGCCGAACGGGGGGGGCGCCGAACGGGGTGTCGCCGAACGGGATGCCGCCGAACGGGGTTCGGCGGTACTGCAAAGTTTTATATCCGCAAAATTATAATGCCGTGATACCGGTCAGGCGAAGGACTGAGCCTGGTCAGCCGGCGGTTGCGCACCCGGGTGACCGGGATCATCGCCCGTACTGCCCGGCGTCATCTGTAACCGGCGAAGATGTCTTCATCTTTGCAGCACAGTTCCAAAATAATCGTGTTAACGATAAAAAAGTAAGGCGAAGTGGACATACATGGACAACAGGTCACCTGTTCGGGTGGCCTGTTTTATTTTTGCAGTAAACCCGGTTACGTATGCCTTCCGATCTCTCCTCGCGTTCCGAAGCCCCGCCCTCCCCGCATCCGGCCCCCGGAGAAAAGGGACTGAGCAGCCGGGAGGCAGGCCGTCGTCTGCGTTTGCGCCAACAGCGGGAAAAGAAACCCCCGGAATGGCGCAATGCCGTACTGCTCTTTTTCCGGCAGTTCAAAAACCCGCTGGTACTGTTGCTGGCCATTGCCGTGGTATTGGCCGCCGCCCTGGGCGATTTTACCAATTCAGCCATTGTGCTGGCCATTCTGCTGTTCTCCGGCATTCTCGGTTTTACCCAGGAATACAAAGCCGACCGGGCGGTGAAAGCACTGCGCGAACTGGTACGCGCCTGCGTCTGGGCCTGCCGCGACGGCACCTGGAAGAAAGTCCGCCAGGAAGAGATCGTCGAAGGCGACCTGGTACGGCTCTCCGCCGGCGACCTGATCCCCGGCGATTGCCGCCTGCTATTGGCCCGCGACCTGCACGTGAACGAGGCGGCCCTGACCGGCGAATCGTTCCCGGTGGAAAAGGACACGACGGCAACTGCGGCGGAGCCAAAGCGCAACCGCTTGTTCCAGGGTTCCAACGTGGTAAGCGGCACGGCGGAGGTGCTGGTACAGAAAACCGGCCACGACTCCGAACTCGGCCAGATCGCGCTTAGCCTGCAGGCCGCCGAACCCGCCACCGCCTTCGAACGCGGCATTGCCGGCTTCGGCTACCTGCTGATCCGCCTGACGCTGCTCTTCGCCATGGGCATCCTGATCTTCAACATCATGCTGGGTCACCCCCCGGTCGACTCCATCCTGTTCGCCCTGGCGCTGGCGGTGGGCCTGGCGCCGGAACTGCTGCCGGCCATCGTACTGACTACCCTCTCTTCCGGGGCCCTGCGCATGGCCCGGCAAAAAGTCGTGGTGAAAAGGCTGGCCGCGATCCAGAACCTCGGCGCCATCGACGTACTGTGCTCCGACAAGACCGGTACGCTGACCGAAGGCGTCGTGCGGGTGCACGACACGCCCGACGGGCAGGGCCGGAGTTCGGAACAGGTGCGCCGGTTCGCCTATCTGAACGCATTTTTCGAATCCGGTTTCAGCAACCCCGTCGATCAGGCCCTGCGCGAACTGCCCGGTCTGTCGGCGGAAGGCTACGCTAAAGTGGACGAAGTGCCCTACGATTTTATCCGCAAGCGCCTCAGCGTGGTCGTGGAAAAAGACGGCCGGCACCAGATGATCACCAAAGGCGCCCTGCGAAACGTGCTGGACGTCTGCATCACCATGGAATCCGGGGAGGCTTCCGGGCCGGTGCCCCTGGCGGCCGGCGAATTGCTCCACCGCGGCGAACAGTATGGCCTGGAAGGTTTTCGCGTGCTGGGGCTGGCCTGCAAAGACGTGACCGGCGACCCGGTCATCAGCCGCGAGGACGAAGCGGGTATGACTTTTCTCGGCTACATCCTGCTGAGCGACCCACCCAAAGCCGGCATCCGCGAAACGGTGGAAAACCTGACCGGGGCCGGTATCCGGCTGAAGATCATCAGCGGCGACAGCGTGCACACCGTGCGCCATACTGCCGGGCTGATCGGCCTGTTCGATCCCAGGGTACTGACCGGCCGGGAATTGCAGGACATCGGCGATGAAGCCCTGCCGGCGCTGGCTTCGCGCACCGACCTGTTCGCCGAAACAGAGCCGCACCAGAAGGACCGCATCATCCGGGCCCTGCGCACCCAGGGCCACGTGGTCGGCTACCTCGGCGACGGCATCAACGACGCCACGGCGCTGCGAGCGGCCGATGTGGGCATTTCGGTGGATACCGGCGTGGACGTGGCCCGGGAAGCCGCCGACATCGTGCTGCTCGACAAGAACATGGAGGTGCTGCTGCAGGGCATTCTCGAAGGGCGGCGTACCTATTTGAACACGCTCAAATACATCTTTATTACCACCAGCGCCAACTTCGGCAATATGTTCAGCCTGGCCGGGGTATCGCTGTTCATTCCCTTTTTTCCCCTGCTGCCCAAACAGGTACTGCTGCTCAACTTCCTGTCCGACATCCCCGCCCTGTTCATCGCCTCGGACCGGGTGGACGAGGAAATGCTGCGGCAACCCAAAAGATGGAACCTGGGGTTGATCCGCCGCTTCATGTACCTGTTCGGCGCACAGAGTTCGCTGTTCGACTACCTGACTTTCGGCGTGCTGCTGCTGGTTTTCAACGTGCAGGAACCGGTGTTCCAGACCGCCTGGTTTGTCGAATCGGTGATCACCGAGGTGTGTATTCTCCTGATCGTCCGGACCACGCGCCCGGTCTGGCGCAGCCGTCCGGCCCCCTGGCTGCTCGGCGCCGGCATTTTTGTCGTGCTCGTCACCCTGCTCCTTCCTTACCTGCCGCTGGCTTCCATGCTGGGGTTTCAGCCCCTGCCGCCGGGCCTCCTGGCCGGTATGGCCGGTATTGCCCTCATCTACGCGGTGTTGTCGGAGTACCTGAAAGGCCGCTTTTTCAAATACGCCAGTTTTTAAAACCCGCTAACCCCGAAACCCCAATCCTAAATGTCCGGCAATTCCGCCGACGCCTTTTCCCAGAACGCGGCGTCGAGCAGCCGGGCGCTGCCGATGAGCGCGGCCCGTTCCAGCAGGGCCGAAGGCAACGTTTTCACCGCCGCTCCGGCCCGGGCCAGGCCCTGCCGGAGGTCTTCCCCGAAAAGGGGCAGGGCCTGGGCGATGTTGCCGCCCACGATCAGGATACCGGCGCCGAAGCGGGCCAGCCAGGGCGCCATAAATTCGGCCAGGTTAGCGCCGAAAGTGGCGAACAGGCCGCGCGTTTCCGGGTCGGAAGCCGCCAGAACGCTCAGTTGCCGGACGGACGGGGCGGGTCGCCCCGTCCGTTTCTCGTATTCCCGCGCGAACCAGCCGGCAGAAAAGTAATTGTCGGCGATGCTTTCCCGATAGGCAAGATGCCACAGGCAGCCTTCCGGCGGAACGTCGGCCCGGGTCACTACCGGTATGCCTTCGTCGAGAAAAGCCGAACCGAACCCCGTTCCCAGGGTGATGACGACCACCTTTTTACAACCCCGTCCTACACCCGCCCAGGCCTCGCCGACCGCAAAGGAGGTGGCGTCGTTCAGAAAGCGCATGGTCAGGTCCTGCCCCTGTTTCAGCAGAGGCTTCAGACCGGAAGGCACGTGCAGGCCGTACAGGTTGGGAAATTTGTGCTTCATTTCGGAGATGCCGTTGCGGTAGTCGAAAGGACCGGGAATGGCAAAACCAAGGCCGGCCAGGCGGTCCGCACCGGTTTTCCCGATGGCAGCGTTCAGGGCTTCCGCCCAGGCGCGCAGGATGTTTTCCGCCGGGTCGTCGTGGCGGTATTCCACCCGCGACAGGGTTTCGTTTTGTATTTCCCCGGTCCGGATATGGACCGCCGCGCAGGTGATGTGGGTTCCGCCGATGTCGGCGCCGATGGCAAATTCTTTTTCAGGCATAGACATTCCGCTTTAATCTCCTGCGAATAAAAGACTAAACAACGACCGGCCTGCTGAATAATCTCATCGCTGCCGCTAAGAAAGATCATCGGACCGAAAAACCGAAGCGGACACTTTTGTATCCGTATATCAATAAAAATCACGGCTATGAAATTCGCTTTGCCCTTGTTCGCGGCCCTGCTTTTGTCGCTTTTTGGTACCGGGTGTGCATCTTATCACGTTTATTCGGAGACGGAACCCGGGGTTAATTTTTATAAATACCGGACTTATAACTGGCTGAACACCAAGTATGTTCAGCGTGGAAACGGTGGCCCCGAATGGCTCAACGAACGGGTGGAGAACAAGATCCGCTCGGCGGTGGAAAGCCACATGAACCGCTTCGGATTCAAGCCTTGCGAGGAACAGCCCGACCTGATGCTGCACTTTCACGTGGTGATCCGCAACGAGGTTTTTTATTTCCACGATTGGTGGTGCGACGAGGACAACGGCACCAATCTGGGGCGCTGCCACCGGCTGCGGCCGGTCAATTACCAGGAAGGCACGCTGCTCATCGATATTATCGACGGAAAAACCGGGCAGCAGGTATGGCGCGGCGCGGCCTCCAACGTAGTGGAATACCTCACCCCCGAACAGACCGACGCCCGCGTGGAGGAAGCCATCCGGCTGATCTTTGAAAAATTCCCGGGAAAAGGCGCCTAAACCCGGCTGTAATATTGTTTTAGGAATATGCTTATGCTCATCACCGGCCTGCCCGGTTCCGGCAAAACGACGGTAGCCCGGGAGTACGCCGCCCGTTCCGGCGCCCTGCATCTCAACAGCGACCTGCTGCGTCGGGAACTGGACCTGATGGGCCGCTACCAGCCGGAAGACAAGCAAAAAGTGTACGATGCGCTACTGCTCCGGGCCGGGGAAGCACTTTCGGCCGGGCGGGACGTGGTGGTCGACGGCACTTTTCACCGGGAAGCCGCGCGCGGGCCGTTCCGCGCTCTGGCCCGCCGGTACGGGGTGCCGCTGTTGTGGATTAAAGTGCTGGCGCAGCAAGACACCGTCCGGCAGCGGCTGCGGAAACCCCGGACCGACAGCGAAGCCGATTTCGCGGTGTACGGGAAGATCCGGGCCGAAGCGGAGCCCTTGCCGGACCCACACCTGGAACTGTGGTCCGATGAAGCGTCGCCGACCACCCTGAGCGAGGAGATAGAAAAGTACGCGGCACAACACCGACCTATCTGATACTCTTGTTTATAACCTGATGCTGCCTAAAGGGAACCCTATGTATTTTACTCCGGCAATGACCTTTGATCAAATTGGATCGATCGTGGCCAACGGAAAGTTTCCGGGTCCGAAGAAGCCCGCGGAAATTGTGGAAACGCACATTTCCTGGGTGATTCTTACGCCTTCTTTTGCCTTCAAGATCAAAAAACCGGTGGAATTCCCCTTCCTGGATTTCAGCACGGTGGAAAAAAGGGAGTATTACTGCGGGGAAGAACTGCGCCTCAACCGCCGCCTGGCGCCGTCCGTTTACCTGGACGTGCTGCCCGTCTGTTCGGCAGTGGACGGGTTGCCGGAGATTTTTTCGGCCATCGACGGGCGCACCCCGCTCGATTTTGCCGTCTGGATGAAGCGGCTGGACAACGCCTGTCAGATGGACCGGATGCTGGAACAGGACCGGGTGACCGACGAGCACATGCGCGAACTGGCCAGGCTGCTGGCCGGCTTCCACGAGTCGGTTTTCCTGAACAGCGGGGAAACCATGTACCGTCCCGACGACAACCGCAAAGACTTCAACGACCTGTTCCGCCTGAAAGACACGGCCGTCCGGTTTTTCGGACCGGAAACCGCCGCCCAGTTCGACACCTGGCGACAGCAGGCCGGCAATTTCCTGGACCGCCACGAGGCGCGGCTGCGCTGGCGGGCCCGGGCGGGCTGCTGGGTGGACGGCCACGGCGACCTGCACGCCCGCAACATTTTCCTGCTGCCCGACGGGCCGGTGATCTTCGACTGCATCGATTTCAACCCGCATTTCCGGCAGGGAGACCTGCTCAACGAACTGGCATTCCTGTGCATGGACCTGGAAGTGAACGGCCACTACGCACTGGCCAAGGTCTTCATGGATGCCTACTGCACCCGCCATTCCTGCATCGAAGGCCCGGAAGATGCCTATATTTTCCTGTACTTCAAAACCTACCGGGCCAACGTCCGGCTCAAGGTCACCCTGACCGAACTGGAGCAACACGAACACCCTGCGCTGCTGGACACCGCCCGGAACTATCTGTCGCTCTTTGCGCACTACATGCAGCAATTGCCGGGATGAATTCCCGGCTGCCACTGATCACAATCACTCCGGGAGATGACCTGTTTCAAAGGCTTTGTCGGGCCGGTTCCGTTAAATTTGTAGGGAATCGAAAACGGTTTCACCTTCAACCTTCAAACACTTATGCTGCTCGACACGCCCATCTCGGACATCATGACCCCGGACGTTATTACCATTGGAACCGGCGACACGCTGCGCGACGCACTCAGCACTTTTAACAACCACAACCTGCGCCATGCGCCGGTCACGGCCAACGGCCGGCTGGTCGGCATGATCAGCCTGGTCGACCTGAAAAAAAGACCGGGGTCCGGCTTCTGGGACCGTTCCGAGGTGGCGGGAGAATTCGCCAGTCTGCCGGTGGGGCGGGTGATGACCCAGGATCCGGTCAGCGTACAGGCCGAAGACAGCGTGGGCGAACTGGCCCGGATCTTCGCCGAGAACGAATTTCACGCCGTACCCGTCCTGGAGGGCGAACGCGTGGTCGGTATCGCCACTACGACGGATGTTATCCGCTATTTCCTGGAGAACCTGTCCTGATGGCGGCACTGCCGCTACCGGCCACCGTCTTTTTCCGCCTTCTTACGCTGTTTTTCCAGTTTTTTAAAATACCGCCGGAACAGAAAATTGTGTTTCAGCGCCTCCATGTTCGCACTGAAGGCGGCGGTGCCTTTTTCGGCGTTCTCGATCGTCCGGCGCAGGTTGCCGGCCATCGACGAGTCTTTCATCAGGGCATTCACCGTTCCGGAACCCTGATTGAAATCCCGGTCGACCGAGGCCACCACCTTGTTCAGATCGCTGGCCAGGCGTTCGGCGCCGGATTCCACTTCCCGGATCTGCCGGACGGCCAGTTGCACCTCCGAGGCCAGGGTGGTATCGGTCAGCAGGGTGGCCAGTGGGCCCCGGCCTTCCGAAGCCAGGGCCAGGGTGGCGCCGGCCTCGTTCATCAGCGCGGAGGCTTTTTCAGTGGTTTCGTGCAGGTGGATCAGCGAGGCTTTGAGGTTGGCCGGTATGGTCCGGTCGTTCAGCAGTTCGGTGAGAGCGGCACTGCTGTTGATGCGGCGCAGGGCAAGCAACAGTTCGTCGGAAATGACGGCGATGTTGTCGTTGGTGCGGCGCAGCGTGGTCAGCATCTCGTCGGTGTTGAGTTCTTCCCGGGAGGAGAATACCCCCCCCGGAACGATGTAAGGTGCCTGGCCTTTGCCCGGTGCGATGTTGACGACCCGTTTTCCGATTAGGCCGTCGGTCCCGAGACTGGCCATCGCATCGCTGCGGATGATGGTTTCCATTTTTTTATCCAGGCTGAGCCGGACCTCGATCAGGGTGTCGTTCAGCAGGGCGATTTCCCGGACGGTGCCGATCTCGATGCCGGCATAGCGTACGTTGTTGCCTACCACCAGGCCGTTCACCGCCCGGAAGTAGGTTTTCATTTCCAGGTCACCTCCGAACAGGTGCCGGTTTTTACCCAGCAGGTAGAGCGCCAGAATGAGCAGGAACAGGCCGGTCAGCACGAACAGGCCCAGTTTTACTGAATTTACCGTTTGCATTTTCATAGGGCGCCGTTTTTATTGGAAAAACTGCCTGATTTTTTCGTCCTCCGCCGTTTTCAACTGGTCGTAGGTTCCCGAGGCGTAACACCGGCCCTCGATGAGCATGGCGACGCGGTGGGCGGCCAGTTGCACGCACTTCATGTCGTGGGTAATGATGAGGGAAGAAGTGCGGTATTTTTCTCCGATATTTTTGATCAGCATAATGATCTCCAACCCGGTAATGGGGTCGAGGCCGGTAGTCGGTTCGTCGTACAGGATGATCTCCGGTTTCAGGATCAGGGTACGGGCCAGGGCGATGCGTTTGCGCATACCGCCGGAAAGTTCGGCCGGCATCATATCCACGGTGTGTTCGAGGCCGACGTTGTGCAGGGCTTCGAGGACCAGTTCGTTCACTTTGGGCTGGGTCAGGTTAATGGAATGCCGGCGCAGGGGGAATTCGAGGTTTTCCCGCACGGTCATGGAGTCGTACAAGGCGTTGCTCTGAAAAAGGAAGCCCACTTTTACCCGCAGTTCGTCCAGTTCGAGGTGGTCGAGCGCCAGCACGTTGCGGCCCAGGACGGTAATTTTTCCTTTATCCGGACGGATAAGCCCGATGATGCACTTGATGAGTACCGATTTACCCGAGCCGGATTTGCCGAGCACCACCAGGTTTTCCCCGCGATAGAGGCACAGGCTGAAGTCACTCAGCACACGGTTGGCGCCGAAGGACTTGCACAGCCCTTCGATGCGGATCACGGTATCGGGTGGTGGGTGTGTGTTCATGGTACGGTGTGGCCGACTGCCAGTCGGCGTTACGTCAGTTCAGGTTCAGCAGGTCGGTTATCTGGACTGCGACCAGGTCGAGCACGAAGATCATGACCGAGGAAACCACCACGGCGGAGTTGGCCGATCGCCCCACCCCTTCCGTGCCTTTGCTGGAAAAATAGCCCTTGTAACAGCCGATGATGCCTACGGCAAAGCCGAAAAAGTAGGTTTTGACCACGGCCGGCACCAGGTCCATGTAGAGCAAATAATCAAATATCTGCTTGAAAAACAGCCTGAAACTCACATTTTCGTAGATGTTGATACCCAGATACGAGCCGTACAGGGAAATCGCGTCGGAAATGATGACCAGCACCGGCAGCATCAGGGTGGCGGCCAGGGTACGGGTCACCACCAGGTACTTGAACGGGTTGGTACCGGACACCTCCATTGCGTCGATCTGTTCGGTCACTTTCATGGAGCCCAGTTCGGCGCCGATGCTGGAGCCGATCTTGCCGGCAAAGATCAGGGCGGTCAGGATGGGGCCTATCTCGCGCACGATAGCAATGCCCACCATCGAGGGGATCATAGCCTCCACGCCGTAGTACACCATTGTCGGGTGCAACTGCATGGTCAGCACGAGGCCCATGATAAAAGCCGTGAGGCCGGCCAGGGGCAGCGACTTGTATCCGATGATGAAACACTGCCGGGCCAGTTCCGCGATCTCGTAGCGCGGGCCCAGGCCTTCCCGGAAAAAACGGTAAACGAAACGCGCCATTTCGCCGGCATCGTGCAGAAAATGCCGGGTGTTGACAGGGAGGGGGAGTACGGATTTCAGCATAATGAGTTGCTACGCTTATGAACTGAATAATGCCAGAACCAGCCCGAAGCCGACGGTGAGCAGTCCGCCTACCACGATACCGGCAATGGCCAGGGCCCTTACCAGTTTGTTGCGATATCGTCGTTTGGCTTTCACCAGCCCAAATATACTCAGTAATAATCCGGTCAGGCCCAACGGGATGGTTAAAATAATACCAAGATAGGGTGATAAAACCCATGCCAGGACACCGAGCAGGCCGACGGCCAGCCCGGCAATGGCCAATCCCCGGCCGGCGTCACTGTCGTATTGACTGGCCGGCAGCGCTGTGGCGGCAGCGGCAAGACGGGGAAGCAGGAGCAGCGCAAAAATGGAAGAGACGCTGATAATCCGGGAAATCAGACGGTTTGATACCGCCTTTTTTGGGTTTTTCATGGTTACATGGCGTTGAAAAATGATATCAAAATCCAGAGCAAAATAAGCGAGAGAACGATCATGATCCCGCTGAGCAGCAGGATCAAGAAAGCGATTTTCCGGGAGGCGGGGTTGTCCTCCGTAGATAAGACTATGATGGACAGTATAATGCTGATCAGCCAGCCCATGCCGAACAACACGGCAAAAAAAGGAATCAGCGAAGCCAGATTGC
>WBZQ01001881.1_pt1 | contig 14019 bp, 9 predicted proteins | sample 5204251 | NCBI WGS metagenome assembly WBZQ01 (sample SAMN12412402, study PRJNA552823) | activated sludge metagenome | isolation source: activated sludge from nitrification reactor of wastewater treatment plant... | place: USA: Virginia | collected 2017-09 | reverse complement strand
CCGCTTGCCGTAAACGTCAGCACGTAAGTCTGGGTACTGCCGTCGCAGGTGGCCACCAGGTTCGACACCTGCGGCGGACCGTTGACGACGATGGTGGCCGTGTCGGTCACCGGCGACGAACAGCGGCTGTCTCCGACCGCTACCAGGGTGATGACGCTGGTGTTCAGCGGCTGAATAGCGATCTGGTAGGTGGAGTTGGGGATGTTGTTGACGGCCGGCTGCTGTACACCGTTCAAGGCCCAGGTCAGCGAGAAGGGGGCCACGCCGGTCAGCGATACCGGCACCTGGATCTGGCTGCCGGCGCAGATGGTATCGCCGTTGGCCAGGTTAGCGGTGGGCAGCGGGTAGAAGGTAACCGGCGTGCCCTGCGAAACGGACAGGCACAGGTCGTTCAGATCCACGTTGCCGCCGCTGTTGTTGCCGGCGATGGCCGAGATATAATAGGTGGTGCCGGCGGTCATACCCGGCCCGAAAGTAAAGGAAGGCGTTGCGCTGGTGGCCAGCACCGTGCCGATGGGCAGCGCCGGATTGGTGTGCAGGATGAACTGCAGCAGGTCGTTGCCGTCGTTTACGAAATTGTTGTTGTGGGTGGCCGTGGCCGTACTGCCGACGCAGGTTTCGATCGGCGTCAGATTCATAGTACCCGCATCGGTGGTGCAGTTGCAGGTGGAAGCGCCGCTTACCGTCACGTCGCCGCAGTTATTGGCGTCGTGGAACACAAAGCTATATCCGGTATTGATGTTGATCGCATTACTGGTAAAATGCGTCCCGCTGAACGACCCGCTACCGCTCGTCAGGGTGAGTGGCGTGGTAGCGCCCAGGACGTCGAATTCCACCACATAGGTGCCCGCCGCAAAATTGCAGTTCAGGTTAACGTTGGTATACGACGGTTTGTAGTTGATGGTGATCGTGGCCGAGCCGCTGGGAATGCCGTCGCAACCCGGCGACTTGATGCTGTCCAGCGTCACCGTCGTGGTGATATTGGTTTTGATGGGAATGAGGTAGGGATCGTCCTGGGTGGTATCCGGGATCTGGGCCACGCCGTTGATGGAGTAATACACGGTAAACGGACCGGTGCCGGTAAAGTCGATCATTACGTTCGTATCCACCGAATCGCAGAAGGTGGCGCTGCCCGAAAGGTTGGCCGTTGGCGGGGTGAACACAAACACCACAGCCTGGCCGGAGATCATGCCGCCGCAGGTGCCGTTGCTCACGGTGTCGAGGCGATAGATCGTTCCGATATTCGGGTTGACGGGAATGATGTACGGGTTGGTAGTGGTGGTGATGGTGGCGACCGGATTGTTGTTGGCGGTATAGGCAAAGGTGTACGGCCCCGTGCCGGTAAAGGTAATCACGATCTCGGTCCCGTTTCCGCCGGTACAGATCTGTCCGCCGCCGGAAATGACCGCCGATACGGTAGGCGCCAGGTTTACCGTTGCCGATCCCGATACCGTGCCGAGGCAGCCGTTGGAGTTCACGCTGTCCAGGGTGTAAGCCGTCACCGAAGCCGGCATCACGGTCAGGACGTACGGATCGTTGGACGTGGTAATGGCCGGCTGGTTGATACCGTTGGATTTGTACACAAAGGAATAGGGCGGGTTTCCGGTAAAATCAATGGTAATGGGCGCCGAATTTCCGGGGCAGATGGTCGTATCGCCGCTGATGGTCGCGGTAGGCGTAGTGCCGACCAGGATCCGGTAAGTCCCGCTGGTAAAGCCCGAGCAGCCGCCTCCCGAGACACTGACCAGGGTGTAGGTGCTGTTCACGGTGGGGTTGACGATCAGGTTATAGGTGGTCAGGGCGGTGGTGATCGAAGGCTGGTTGACTCCGTTCACCGCATACACGAACGTGTAGGGGCCGGGGCCGGTGAATTTAATTTGCAGGGTATCGCTTTGTCCGTTACACACCGATACGGTATCGCTGGTCAGGGTGGCCGAAGGGCTGGGGTTGACGTTCACAATGGCGATGCCCTGTACCATGCCGGAACAGCCGCCCCCATCGACGACATCCGTGAGTTCAAAGGTATTGCTTCCGATCGGAGGCGCAACGCTAAAAATATAAGGGTCGCTGGAAGTGATAATGGTCGGTTGGGGGTCGCCGTTGAGGGTATAGTTTACAGTAAACGGCGGCGTGCCGGCAAAATCGATGACCAGGTTGGTCGGCTGGCCGGAGCAGGTGTTGGCACTGCCGGTCAGAGTCGCCGACGGCGCGGCGCTAACGGTCAGGGTATAGTTGCCGCCGACGGTGCCGGTGCAGCCATTGCTGGTTACACTGACCAGGGAGTAGTTGTAGGTTCCGGGCGTGAGCGGGCTTACGGTTAGGGTATAGTCCGGCCCGGGCGTGTTGATGGGCGGCTGACTGATGGCGTTGATGCGGTAAATGAAGGTAAACGGACCGTTTCCGGTCAGATTGATGTCGAGTTGCTGGTTTTGCCCGGTGCATACCGAAGCATTGCCGCTGGCCAGCATGGCGGTCGGGGTAGGTTTGACCGTGATGTTGCTACTGCCCGTGCCGTTGCCTTCGCACGAATTGCTGGCGGTAACGCTGACCAGGCTGACCGTTGCGCTGCTGGTGAGCGGCACGTTCAGGGTGTACGGACTGCTGTTGGCATTGACCGGCGGCTGGTTCACGCCGTCGATGGCATAGACGAAGGAAAACGGCGCGCTGCCGTTGGAAATGGACACCGAAAACACGGCATTTTGCCCCTGGCAGATGCTGTTCGGTCCGCTCAGCGTCATGTTCGCACTGGGCGCGGGAAAGCCCGAAACAGTAAAGGTCTGCGGTGTCCCCGTACAGCCGTTTTCGGTAGCGGTAACCGTCACCGTGGCCGTAATGGGAAACGGAATGACCGGTATGACCGGTATGTTGATGTTGCCGTTCCCGCTGGCGCCACCGCCGGGGATGGGCAGACTGGCCGTCCAGTTGTAGGTAGCGCCGCCGCTGTTTCCGGTAAAAATGATCGACAGGGCATCGCCGGGACAGACGGTCACGTTGGCCGGGTCGTCCACGGTGGGCGGCGGGTTGACGGTGATGGTAAAGGTCTCGGGCGTACCGGGGCAGCCTGCCGAGGTTGGTGTGACCGTGATGGTGGCTACCTCCTGGTTGCTCAGGCCGGAGGCTGTGTTGAAGTTCAGGTTGCCGTTGCCGGAAGCGCCCAGACCGATAGCCGTGTTGCTGTTGGTCCAGGAAAAAGTCGGGGCCGGAGAGCCCGCGCCGCTGAACACCACCGATACGTTCTGGCCGGAGCAGACGGCGACGTCGTTGACCGGGTTGACGGTCGGAGCGGCCACGCCGGTAACGGTGACGTTGTCGAACCAGTAGGTCTCTGCTACGGCTTTGTTGGAAGGGCGAAGTCTGACCTGGATGGAGGTGCAGATCAGTCCGGTAGCGGTAGCCGTTCCAGCCTGTCCGCCGCATACGTAAGCGAACTGAACCCAGGGGCCGCCGTTCAGGCTGTATTCAAACACGATCTGGTCGTGGCCGTTGTCGATGGCAACGTTGCCGCTGCAACCGAAATGCGGTCCGCCGGCCACACATTCAAAGACTCCGATAAATCCATAATCCACCGAAATGGAAACCGAACAATAACCGTCGGTATTGATGCTGTTGGTTACCCACTCGTTGTCGCCGCCGCCGCCGGAAGCGCAGCACGGCTCGCCTTCCATATCGGTCACTTCAAAACGGCCGTTTTGTACCCCGGCAAAACCGGGAGCATCGCAATCGGTGAAATTGGTCGTCCAACCCTGGTTGGCGCCGCTGAAGTTTTCCTGCCAGATAATCTGGGAGTAAGCGGTTCGGGTGAAAAAGACGAGGAAGAGGGATAGTAGTGGGAAGTAAAAACGGGATGACATAGGAAAAATTAAAACTTCAACAATGGAGGAAACACGGGATTTTTGTCGAAAAAACGGTTCGGAGGGCTATTCGGGCGGCTAAGGTATGGTAAAAAGCACCATACGGTTTCAACGATAACACGGTGGGGGCACTGCTTTTCAAAAAATTCACAAACGTTACGTCCCTGAACCTCCGGAAGTTGGGATTGACCGGTATTTTTGAAAAGTTTTGAAAAACGGAAAAACCTGCCGGCTACCTTTGTACCGCTTTTTCAGTACTGCAAAATGTTCACCAAACTACTCACCCAACTCGGCGAACGCGGCGTCACCCTCGTCGCCGTCTCCAAAACCCACCCTCCCGAACGCATTCTGGAGGTCTACCGGCAGGGTCAGCGCATTTTCGGTGAAAACCGCCCGCAGGAGATGCTGCAAAAACGCGCTGCGCTGCCCGCCGACATCGAATGGCACCTGATCGGCCATTTGCAGACAAACAAGGTGAAAATGGTCGCCCCGTTCGTGGCCATGATCCATTCGGTCGACAGCCTGAAACTCTTGCAGGAGATCGACCGCCAGGCGGCCAGAAACAACCGGGTGATCGACTGCCTCCTGCAATTCCATATTGCCCGCGAGGAAACCAAATTCGGGCTCGACGAAACGGAAGCCCGCGCCCTGGTCGCCGGGCCCGAATACCGGCAACTGCACAACGCGCGCCTTTGCGGAGTGATGGGTATGGCTACCTTTACCGACGATGAAACCCGGGTGCGGAGCGAGTTCCGGTCGTTGAAAAATATTTTTGACCGGCTGAAAAAGGAGTTTTTCGCGGAGTCGCCCCATTTTCGCCACATTTCCATGGGCATGTCGGGCGACTGGCCGGTTGCGGTGGAGGAGGGGAGTACGATGGTGCGGATCGGGAGTTTGATTTTTGGGAGCAGGGAGTAGTTGGCAGTGGCAGTAGGCAGTGGCAGTGGGACACCCTTGATTTATCTGAAATTACAACAACATGAGAACATACCTCTACCCGGCATTTTTCCTGAAAACCTGTTTTTTCTGTTGCACCTTATTGACCTTTTCCTGCCAACAACCACCTAAAAAGGAAGGAATGGAGAAACAAGCGTCCGCTTATCCTACTGCCGGCCGGATCGAGCGCCAGCACCCCGCCCTGAACGGCATCCTGGCGCCGGAGGCCGAAATCGAAGTGCTGTCCGACGGCTACGCCTGGACGGAAGGCCCGCTGTGGATCGCTGCCGGCGAATACCTGCTGTTCACCGACATCCCGCCCAACCGCGTGATGCGGTGGAAGGAAGGCGAAGGGGCGAAAGTCTACCTGACGCCTTCAGGCTACACCGGCGCCACGCCGCGCGGCGGCGAGCCGGGTGCCAACGGCCTGGTACTTGACCCGGCCGGCCAACTGGTCCTTTGCCAGCACGGCGACCGGCGGATGGCCCAAATGAACGCGCCGCTCGACCAGCCCAAGCCGGAGTTCCTGCCGCTGGCCGAAAAGTGGAACGGCAAACGCTTCAACAGCCCGAACGACGCCGTTTTCGACCGCCAGGGCAATCTGTACTTCACCGACCCGCCGTACGGCCTCGAAAAACAGGCGGACGACCCGGCCAAGGAAATTGCTTTCCAGGGTGTGTACCGCCGCCGCCCCGACGGTACGGTCGACCTGCTGGTCGATTCGCTCTCCCGCCCCAATGGCCTGGCTTTTTCTCCCGATGAAAAAACGCTCTACGTGGCCAATTCCGACCCGGAAAAAGCGATCTGGATGGCCTACGACGTGCAACCGGACGGTACGCTGAAGAACGGCCGGCTTTTTTACGACGCGACTTCAAAGGTTTCCAAAGAAATGCCCGGCCTGCCCGACGGCCTGAAAATTAACCCGCAGGGCATCATTTTTGCTACCGGCCCCGGCGGTGTGTGGATATTTCAGCCCGACGGCAGCGTACTGGGCCGGATCGACACCGGGCAACCTACCTCCAACTGCGCATTTGGCAACAACGGCAAAGCCTTGTACCTGACCGCCAATATGTACCTGATGCGGGTCTGGTTGAAATGACCAACCCGGACGAATTCGTCTGATCCGCGTCACCTGTGTTTCGACCTTCCGGAGGAGGATCGGCGCACGGATGACGCGGATGAGACGGATTAAAACGGATTTTTTTTAATACGAGCATAATCTTGGTTGAATGTCGATCGATAAACTTCTGTCAGCGCTACCTTTTTCTTTTCTTCTCCTTTTTGCTTCCTCTTTTCTTTCCGCCCAACCCCTTACGATCCTGCAGGCCCGCACCCGCCCCGCCGGCACTACGGTTACCGTGCGCGGTATCGTGACCAACGGGGCAGAGTTGGGCAAGATCCGCTTCCTGCAAGATGGCACGGCGGGCCTGGCCGTTTTCCCGGGCACCGGTTCCGCGCCGGGGTTCGATGCGGTGACCACCGGCGACAGCGTGGAAATTACCGGCCCCACCGTGCTGTTCCACGACCTGCTGGAGATCAATCCGGTCACGGCCTGGAAAGTTATCGCTTCCGGGCTTCCGCTTCCGGCGCCGCAGCCGGTTGGGCTGGACTATATTCCCGCTTACCTGGAAAGCCAGTTGGTCAGTCTGTCCTGCGCGACCTTCGACGGAGCCGGCGGCTCGTTCTCCGCAGCCGGCACCTACGACCTTTCCGATGCGACGGGCAGCGCCGGCCTGATCTATGTGGGCAACGGCCATCCCTTGCTGAACGGATCCATTCCCGGCGCCGGCGTCCGCCTGACCGCCATTGCTTCCCGGTACGACGACTGGCAACTGCTGCCGCGCTCGGCCGGCGACCTGGCCGCCGCCACGTGTTTCTATTTTCCGGAAAATCCGGTCCAAACGGACCAGGAGACCACCGGCTTTACCCTGACCTGGCAAACCAATCTGCCGGCCTCGGCCAAACTGCGCTACGGCCTCTCGCCCGGGACGCTGGACAACGAAACGATCATCCCGAACCTGGCCACCCTGCACGCGCATCACCTGGCCGGCCTGCAACCCGGCACGGTCTACTGGGTGCGCGTCGAAGCCCAGAACGGAAGCGGCAGCATCTTTTCGGAAACGTTGCCTTTCGCCACCAGTTCCCTGTCGTCCGGTCAGATCAAAGTCTATTTCAACCACCCGATCGACCCCGCTTTTGCCGGCGGCCTCAGCCCGGACGGCCAAACGGTAGACGCCGTGGTCGGTGAAACCATCGCCCGCATCGATGCCGCGCAACAGACCATCGACGTGGCCATGTATACGGCCAGCCGGACCGACATCGTCAACGCACTCCGGCAGGCCCAGGCCCGCGGCGTGCGGGTGCGCTACATCGCTGCGCTCGACGGCAACAGCCCGGCCCTCCAGCCTGCGCCGCTTTTCCCCGTGTTGTACGGAAATGCCGCCGCCCTGATGCACAACAAATTCCTGTGCATCGACGCCGGTCTGAGCGACAAGTGCTGGGTGATGTCCGGCTCGCTGAACTGGACCTACAGCAATGCCGGGGACGATTACAACAATACCCTGCTCATTCAGGACCAGTCGCTGGCCCGGGCTTACGAACTTGAGTTCGAGGAGATGTGGGGAAGCAGCGCGCCGCAGCCCAACCCCGCCTACAGCCGTTTCGGGGCCTACAAAAAGAACAACACCCCCCATGATTTTGTGATCGGCGGTATCCCGGTGGAGTCGCGTTTTTCCCCTTCCGACCGGACGACCGCGCGGATTGCCGAAACCCTGCGGACGGCGGACGCCGAAGCGTTGTTCGCGGTGTTCACCTTTACCGGCAACGAACAGGGAGACGCGCTGGCCGGCCTTTTCAACGGCGGGGTTGCCGTGCGTGGCCTGATCGAGAACGTGAACGATCCGGGATCGGAATATACGCCGCTGCTGTCGGCAGGGGTGAACGTACGGCCGCACCCGCAAGCCGGGCTGCTGCACCACAAATACGGAGTTCTGGACGCCACATCGCCCGCATCCGATCCGACGGTGGTTACCGGTTCCCACAACTGGACCTATGCTGCCGAAACGGTCAACGACGAAAATACGCTCATTCTCCACGATGCCGATCTGGCCACCTTGTTCAAGGCGGAGTTCGAGCGGCGCTGGGCGGAAAGCGGGGGCGTTACCCATGCCGGCACCCCGGCCGCCGGCCGTATCCGGCTTTTCCCCAACCCGGCCGCGGATTTCCTGCTGGTAGAAACCGGCAGCCAGCCGGCGGCCATATTTTTCGTAAAAGACATTTTGGGAAAAACCGTCTTGTCGGCCGAGGCAACGGGTGGGGGCCTTAACCGTTTAAACATTGCAAATTTGCCCCCCGGCATGTATTTCGTGGTTGCCGGAAGTCCGTATGGCCCAGTCACCCTTCCGTTTCAAAAAATTTAGCGTCGAGCAGGCCGGCGCTGCCCATCCCGTCGGCACCGACGGCGTGCTGCTCGGCGCCTGGGCGGAGGTGGAAGGGTGCCGGCGCATGCTCGACATCGGCACCGGCACGGGTGTGGTAGCGCTGATGCTGGCCCAAAGGAGTACAGCCGCCGCGTCCATTCTCGCGCTCGATATACACCCGCCTTCCGTGGCCCTGGCCCGGGGTAACTTCGCCGCTTCGCCCTGGGCCGATTGCCTGGAAGTGCTGGAGATGCCGGTTCAGGATTATGCGCGGAACATCGCGCCGCAATTCAACCTGATCGTCAGCAACCCGCCCTTTTTTTCCGAAACGACCGTGTCGCCGGATACGGACCGCCGGATGGGGCGGCACACCGCCTCCCTGTCGCCCGAAACCTTGCTGGCTGCTGTGGGGGCGCTGCTGACCGCCGAGGGCCGTTTTTGTGCGGTACTGCCGGTGCGGGAAGGCCGGCGCCTGTGCGAACTGGCGGTGCCGCAGGGGCTGTACTGTACGGAAACGGTGGAAGTATTCACCCGGCCCGGTAAACCGGCCGAGCGCCTGTTGCTGCGTTTCGAGCGGGATCCGTACCGGTTGATACGGCGGGAACTGGTCCTGTACGCACCGGACGGCACGTATTCGGCCGATTACCGGCGGCTGACCGGCGATTTTTACCTGGCTTTTTAGGGAAATATATTTCAGGCAAAATATAAAACACAGGAGCCGCCCCGCTAACCGGGACGGCTCCTGCCTTCAATAGCCCCTTCGGGCCTCAAAACATACGCGGCATAGCCTAATCGTGTACCGTTATTGCATAGATACTTTGTGTTCTTCAATGATCGCGAGGGCGCGGTTAAGAATGGTAGCGTCTTCCAGGTGTACGATGCCGCCGTTCGGCCCGGGCTCCAGGTGCCACTCCACGATCTGACCGTCGTTGTAGTTGTGCGCGCCAAAATAGTTGCGTACGGTTTGTTCGTCTAATTGCAGTTCTTCGGCGATCCGGTGAATGCTTCCGGTGGGCAGGGCGTGTTTGATGCGGCGGAGATCCTCAAAGGTGATGTTCATAAAGCCTCAGTTTTGGTGAACAATATAATTTGGAAAGACCAGGAGGTGAACCCAAAAAAGTTTCCCTAAGGTATGTATGTTGCCAAAAAATAAACAAGCAAATCGAAATGAAAATTTTTTTTCACGAACCTTTCTTCGTGTAAGTTTGCCCTGCCGTCCGAAAAGCCGCAAGCCGGCTGTTTTACGGGTGCCGGCCCGCATTTTTCCTTTCTCAAATTCCTTTACACTCTCACTTATGCAACGTCGAACTTTTGTGAAAAACTCTGCACTTGCCGCTTCCGCCGGCCTGCTTTTTCCCCATATTCTGGCTTCCTGCACCACGCAGAAAGCCGCCGGCGCCATCGATCCGGCGACCGGGAAACGCTTGTTTTTCGACATCTCGCTGGCGGAGTGGTCGCTGCACCGCGCCCTTTTCAGCGGGAAAATGACCAACCTTGATTTCCCGCTCGCCGCAAAGCGGGATTACGGCATTACCGCCATCGAATACGTCAACCAGTTTTTCAAGGACAAGGCCCAGGACAAAAAATATCTGGCTGACCTGAAAATGCGCTGCGACGACAACGGCGTGAAGTCGGTGCTCATCATGTGTGACGGTGAAGGCCAGCTCGGAGACTCCGACCCGGCCAAACGCACCCAGGCGGTGGAGAACCACTACAAATGGGTGGAAGCCGCCAAAGCCCTCGGCTGCTTCTGCATCCGGGTGAATGCCGGTGGCCAGGGCACGGCCGAACAGGTGGCCGAAAATGCTGCTGACGGGCTGCGCCGGCTCACCACCTTCGGCAAAACCCACGACATCAGCGTCATTGTCGAAAACCACGGCGGCTACTCCTCCAACGGCAAGTGGCTGGCCGGCGTGATGCAGAAAGTGAACATGAAGGAATGCGGCATCCTGCCCGACTTCGGCAACTTCTGTATCAAACGTTCGGAAGGTGAATGGCAGGGTAAATGCCTGGAAGAGTACGACCGGTACACCGGCGTGCAGGAATTCATGCCGTTTGCCAAAGACGTGAGCGCCAAAAGTTACGATTTCGACGCGCAGGGCAACTGCACGGAAACCGACTACCGGCGCATGCTCAAAATTGTTCGCGATGCCGGCTACCGCGGCTACGTCGGCATCGAATACGAGGGCGACAAACTCTCCGAACCCGACGGCATCCGGGCCACGCTGAAACTGCTCCACAAGGTGGGAGCGGAACTGTCCTGAATTGGGAATTGGGGTAATTAGGGGTAATTGGGGGTAATTAGGGGTAATTAAGCGGTAGTTAGAGTAATTACCCCAATTTCCCTCAATTACCTCAATTACCCCAATTACCCCAATTACTCCAATCTCTTCATTTTCCTCCCCTTCCTTACCTTTGCCCCGCTGAAGCCATACCCCTCATCCTTTCAATCCTGTCCATGTATCTCCACATCATCTCATTCGACATACCGTATCCTGCGAACTACGGTGGTGTCATTCTTATTTTCAACCAGATCAAGGCTTTACACGCTCAGGGCGTGAAGGTGATTTTGCACTGTTTTCAATACGGCGACCGGACGCCCCAGGCCGAACTGGAAAAATACTGCCACGAAGTGCACTACTACAAGCGCAGCCGGTCGCTGTTCTACCAACTGAGTTTTTTGCCCTTTATCATGCGCACCCGCCAGCACCGCACCCTGCTCAAGCGGCTGCGGCGCGACTCCTATCCCATCCTGTTTGAGGGAATGCACACCAGCGCCTGGGTGTGGCACAAACGCCTGCGGGGGCGCCAGAAACTCGTCCGGATGCACAACATCGAATGGCAGTACTACGAAGGGCTCAACCGGTCGACTCCGGCGACCGAGGTTTTTGAAAAAGCCTACTATTTCATCGAAAGCATCAAACTCCAGCGCATCGAGCCGAAGGTGGTGCTGCATGCCGACGAGATACTCACCCTCTCTACCAACGACCAGGCCTATTACCGGGAAATGAAGGCCAACACCCATTACATTCCCGCTTTTCACCCCAATGCGCAGGTGGATATCCAGCCTGGCCGGGGAGAGTACGTACTTTTTCACGGCAAACTCAGCGTACCGGACAACGAACGGGCGGCCACCTGGCTGGTGGAAGAGGTGTTTTCGCGCATGGACGTACCCTTTGTGATCGCCGGCATGGAGCCGCCCGCCCGCCTGCGCGACCTGGTGGAACGCTACGAGCACATCAGCCTGGTGGAAAATCCTGACGAGCGGCAAATGAACAGCCTGATCTCCCGGGCGCACATCAACCTGCTGATCTCCTTTCAGAATTCGGGCATCAAACTAAAACTCCTCAACGCCCTTTTTCGCGGCCGTTTTTGTATCGTCAACGAGCAGATGATCAGCGGGACCGGCCTGGCCAAACTCTGCTACGTGCGCAACTCCGCCGCGGCCATCCGCCAGACCGTGGAAGCGCTCATCAACGCGCCTTTTGAAGCGGGCAAGATCGAAGAGCGGCGTTCGCTGCTGGAAACCGAGTTTTCCAATACGGAAAACGCCCGGAAACTCATAGATCTGATCAAATTTACCGGGTGATTTTCGGAATTTAATTGAATAATCGTCGAAAAATCAAAATAAAGTTTTAAAAAACGGTGGCTTTTCGGCAAAAGTACCTGTTTTAAAATCCGATTCGGAAAAATACCGGGAAAGCCCCCCGGCTTTCTAACTTTGCTGCCCGCTAGTCTTTTTTCGTTTTGCTTCGCCCGCAAACGCCGTTAATACCACAAACACACTATGATCAACCTCATCCTTTTTGGTCCGCCCGGCTCAGGTAAAGGAACGCAAGCCCTGCGACTCATCGAAAAATACGGTCTTGTCCACATCAGCACCGGCGACCTTTTCCGCTATGAGATCGGCAACGGCACTCCGCTCGGCCGGGAAGCCAAATCCTACATCGACAAAGGGGAACTGGTGCCCGATTCCGTGACGATCGGAATGCTGCGCAACAAAGTGGAAGCGCATCCCGAAGCCCGGGGTTTTATCTTCGACGGCTTTCCCCGCAACATTTCCCAGGCCAATGCGCTCGACGACCTGCTGGCTGAAAAAAATACTTCCGTCACCTGCCTGCTGGCTCTGCAGGTGGACGACGAAGAGATCGTCCAGCGCATCAAACTGCGCGGCGCGACTTCGGGCCGGGCGGACGACTCCGACGAGGACATCATCCGCAACCGCATTGCCGTGTATAAGAACGAAACCACCCCGGTATTCGATTACTACGCGGAAAAAGGCAAAAGCCGCAGCATCCATGGCATCGGCAGCATCGACGAGATTTTTGGCCGCCTGTCGGATGAACTCGACCGCGTCGCCTCGGCGGCACAGGTATAAAACTTTATACCTGCGGTTTGTCGAAAACACGCTACTTTTGGGCATCCCAAACCCGCATCGTTCACCCATCTGAATGAATATGGCGCTTCCGACCAATCCCTGGCAGTCTCTCTGGCAAAACCTGCCGGCGCCCCTGCAAAACCGCTATTACCTCACACTGGTGATCTTTTTCTTTGTCATGGTCTTTATCGACCGCCACAGCGCCTGGACCCAGTTCAAACTGTTCCGGGCCCAGCAGCGCCTGGAAAACGACAAAGCATTCTACCAGGAAAAGATCAAGGACGCCCGGGAAGAAGCCGAAGATTTTGAAGTGACCAAGGAAAAATTCGCCCGTGAACACTACTACATGAAACGCCGCGACGAGGACGTCTTTATCATTCAACCGGAAAAATAAAGTTTGATGGTTTGATGGTTGGAAGGTTTGATGGTTGGATATTGTAGCCCTTCAAACCATCCAACCATCCAACCCTTCAAACCCTTCAAACCATCCAACAATCAAACCCTCTCAAACCCTTCAAACCATCCAACCCTCTCAAACCAACCTAACCATCTTCCACACAACAATACATGTCTGTTTTAGTCAACAAAAACTCCCGGATCATCGTCCAGGGCTTCACCGGTAAAGAAGGAACTTTTCACGCCGAACAAATGATCGCCTACGGAACCAACGTCGTAGGCGGGGTTACGCCGGGTAAAGGGGGCCAAATGCACCTCGACCGTCCGGTGTTCAATACCGTTGAGGACGCCGTAAAAAAAGCCGGCGCCGACACCTCCATCATTTTCGTACCACCCGCATTTGCCGCCGATGCCATCATCGAAGCCGCTGCTTCGGGCATCCGCGTCATCGTCGCCATCACCGAGGGAATACCCGTGCAGGACATGGTTCGCGCCAAAGCCTACATTTCCGACAAAGGGGTACGCCTCATCGGCCCCAACTGCCCCGGTGTCATCACCCCCGACGAGGCCAAGGTCGGCATCATGCCGGGCTTCGTGTTCAAACGCGGCCCCATCGGCCTGGTGTCCAAATCCGGCACCCTGACTTATGAGGCTGCCGACCAGATCGCCAAGGCCGGCCTGGGCATTACCACGGCCATCGGTATCGGTGGCGACCCGATCATCGGAACCACCACCCGGGAAGCGATCGAACTGTTCATGGCCGACCCGGAAACGGAAGGAATCGTCATGATCGGGGAGATCGGCGGCGGGCTGGAGGCGGAAGCCGCCCGCTGGATCCGGGCCAACGGTAACAAAAAACCCGTGGTCGGATTCATCGCCGGGCAGACGGCCCCCAAAGGCCGCAAGATGGGCCACGCCGGAGCCATTGTCGGCGGCGCGGACGATACCGCCGCCGCCAAAATGCGCATCCTGGCTGAAAATGGCATCACTGTTGTAGAGTCTCCGGCACAAATCGGCGCCACGATGAAAAAAGTAATGG
>WBZQ01001482.1_pt2 | contig 14025 bp, 15 predicted proteins | sample 5204251 | NCBI WGS metagenome assembly WBZQ01 (sample SAMN12412402, study PRJNA552823) | activated sludge metagenome | isolation source: activated sludge from nitrification reactor of wastewater treatment plant... | place: USA: Virginia | collected 2017-09 | reverse complement strand
TCGAGGACCGACGAAGCCGCCAGTCTACTCTAGTTTTGACCGGCCGCCGTTTTTCGGGGAGACGTCAGGCCACTATCATAGCCAATCAACTCCCGGTCGATCACTGGCATGCATCTATGGCGAGCTGCTGTTGGTCGACGCCATTCTTGACCGGCTCGTACACAACGCCTATAAGATCAAGCTCAAGGGAGAATCCATGCGCAAACGGTTAGCCAAAGCAGACGGAAGTCGGCCACTGCGGACAGATCACTGAGCCCCTGCGCCGCGGAGCTCAGAGGGGTGGCCGGATCCAGCGGAATACGCATAGTCTCAAAGAAGAGTGCGTCTGGCAGCACACCTTCCAGACGTTTGGCGACGCACGCCGCAGCATTCGGGACTGGTTGCGGTGGTACAACGAAGGGCGCCCGCAGCAGGCGTTAGGCTATCGGAGCCTGGTGCAATACCCGGCACAACAATTAACTCAGGTGGCTTGATTTCAGGGGAGCACTACACCTTTGTGTCGATTCAGTTATGCAAATCGAGAACGAAACTTGGAGAAGGGTAACCAATGAAGGCTATGGTTTCAATTTTCATGGCGGCTCTGGCTGTTCGATTGCTCGCGTTCTGGCTCATGCCAGAACCGCATCTACCGTACAATGCTGTCTTTGCTTACCTGAGGGGAGCACGGCTTCTGCTGGAGGGGCAAGGATTTTCGGATGGTTCATTTCCGGTATATACACCTCCATTCTACTCAATGTGCATTGCAATGGTGACTTTCCTGTTCGGCGGTGATGGGATTGGGGGAATAAAACTGCTTCAGATAGCGATGGACTCATTCACCGCCGTAGTTATCTATTTACTTATCAGAGACGCATTCGACCGTCCTACGGGATATCTGTCAGCCACAATATGGACGTTGTATCCTTTTGCTATTTATCCAACACTATACGTTGGACCTGAAACTCTTTTCACGTTCTTAGTAGCCCTGTGGGTCTTGCTGACAGTGCATGCCATGAGTAATGATAAATGGCAATATCATTGCGGTGCCGGTATCGTTCTTGGACTGGCTACCTTGACCCGAGGCGTTACGCAATTCTTACCGCTGCTGCTACCTTTCTTACTCTTCGCGTACCGAAAACAGGGCCATCAATGGCTACGCGGGTATCTATTGACTCTTACGTGTTTCCTCCTGGTTATTTCTCCATGGGGGGCCAGAAATTATGTCGTTCTGCATGAAATCATTCCGGTTGGAGTAAATAATACCGTGATTCTTTGGGGATCGTCTGAGCCACTCTTGACAATCGATACAAGGGAGAAAGAACTCCCTCACTTACTAGCAGAAGCAAAAGCCAAAGGAATCATTCCATTGCCGGAGGATCGAGGGCCGGCTGAGAGAGAAAGTTTCTGGGCAAAAGTAGCGATTCAGAACTACCGAGATCGTTTGCGGACTGACCCGTTCAGCCTCGTCACCTTTATGTCTCAGAAGTTCTTTCGACTTTGGTATTCCACTGAGTCGGGTAACAATCATGGCATCACGCTCGGCGTGAATATGCTCATATATATTCCCGCCATTGTTGGAGTTGTAGCTGCTTGGAGACGAAACAAAAGCCTAACGGTGCTTCTCCTATGGCTGATTGGTTACTTTGTACTCTTACATTGGCTTACCCTTCCGCTTTTTCGCTATATGGTACCTGTGATGCCGTATGTCATTGGGTTTGCTGCGTTCGGCTTGCTCTTTATCGTGGAGCAAAAGTGGCCACAAATGCATCGGCATCTTCAGAGCATTGACCTCCTGCAGAAAAGTCAGAGCAAAGTCCCCTAAGAATTTGCCAATCTGTAGTGATCCCGGTCGTTAATAGTGGACGCCATAGGTTGCAGCCTCATGCCGCCCGTATGCTGCTCCCCTTGAAATTGAGACCACCCCTACGACTTGGTCCTGAGAGGACCGAGGAGGTGGCGAGATGGCAGCAGAAGCAATCGAACCCATTGAACGCTGGACGGCCAAACGACTGGTGGCGTTGGTGGTGAGTAGTCTGAAGGGTGAGACGTCCGTGGCGGAGGTGGAAGATTGGCGAGAGAAGTTTCTGCTGGGGGCTGAGAACGTCCTGCGGAGTCGTCCGCGAGACGAAAAAGCATTGAAGGACGAGCAGAACAAACAGTTGAAACAGAAGATCGGGGATCTGGTCCTCGATAACGATATCCTGCGGGAGGCCTTGAAACTGTACCCTTTAGACCGGAAGACATCCGACGCGTGAGAGCGGGCGTGTCGGGTGTCTCGGAACGACGCAGTTGCCAGGTGCTCGGCGTCAGCCGGGCCCGCCTGCATCGGCCCGCAGCCGCGAGAGAATACCGCCGGCGGACCGACTCGCCGTGGACGGAACGGCTCCGGCAGCTGATCCAGCAGCATCCCACGTTCGGGTATCGGCGGCTGTGGGTGCTGTTGCCATTCTGGAACGGGAACGCCGTGAATCGCAAGGTAGTGTGCCGAATCTTGAACCAGAAGCGGTGGCTCGTGCATCAGCGTACCTCCACTCCACGCCCTCGTGTGCGGGGCCGGACGAGTCGGGCCAGTCGGAGTAATGAACGGTGGGCGATGGATGTGCCCCATATTTCATGTGGGCATGATGGCTGGGCGCATCTGGAGGCCGTGATTGATTGACATGACCGCGAACTCATCGGCTACGAATTCGCCCTCCGGAGTCGAGCCAAGGGGGCGGAACGGGTGGTGGAAGTCGCCTGTCTCCAGCGGTTCGGGACGCTCCGTCCGATCGGGGCACCCATTCTCCGTAGTGACAATGGCCTGGTCTTCCAGAGTCGGCGGTTCCGGAAGGCCTGTCGCGACGATCGATTGCAACAGGAGTTCATCACGCCCTACACGCTGGAGCAGAACGAGATGATCGAATGATTGTTTCGGAGCCTGAAAGAGGAGTGTGTCTGGCAACACACGTTCCAGACATTTGAGGAGGCGCGTCGGATTATTCGGGATTGGGGCGAGTGGTACAACCAGGAGCGCCCACATCAGGCGCTGGAGTATCGAAGCCCGGTCCAATATCTGACGTCTCTCCGAAAAACGACGGCAACTTAAAAAGAGAGTAGCATGACTGTTTCGACGCTCCTCGACGAAAGGAGTGGATCGATGAAGCGGTCACGATTCTCGAAAGAGTTGATCGTGTATGCCATCCGACAGGCCGAGAGTGGTGCCTGATCGGCGCTCTCTGCCGACAGCTCGGCGTCGCCGAGCAAACGTCTTATGCCTGGAAGAAGAAGTACGCCCACCTCCGCGTGAGTGAGCTGCGACGCCTCCGGCAGCTGGAGGAAGAAACCAGCCGATTGTAACGGCTCGTTGCGGACCTCTCGCTCGACATGCACATGCTGTCGGAGGCCCTGCGAAAAAAAGTCTAAGGCCCGCACCCCGTCGAGAACTGGCCGCCTGGTTTCACGAGACGTTTCAGGTCGGTTGCCTGCGGCCTGTCGGTTGGCGCAGTTCGGGCGAGCCTCCTAGTACCGACGGAGCCGCGCGAAGGATCAAACCGCCCTGCGGCTCCGCATTCGCGACCTGGCTCATGCCCGACCGCGGCTCGGCTACCAGCGGGCCTGGGTGTTGCTCCGGCGTGAGGGGTGGCTGATCAATCGGAAGCGCGTCCGACGATTGTATCGCCTGGATGGATTGCTGCTGCGCATGCGGCGCCGGAAACACATCGCCCTGCATCGTGGGCCGGCCCCGATCCCGACTGGGCCGACCGAGCGTTGGAGTATGGATTTTATGCATGATACGCTGGGTGACGGACGTCCATTTCGAATCTTGACGGTCGTCGATAACTGGAGTCGTTGTAGGCCGGTCCTAGGGGCGAGATTTCGAATGACCGGAGAGACTGTGAGTCTGGTGCTTGAGCACGTTCTTGAGGAGGGCCAGAGGCCTCGGTCCATCACCGTCGATCATGGAACGGAGTTCCAAGCACGCGCCTTGGAAGATTGGGCCTATCGGCGGGGGGTAGTTGGATTTTATCCGACCCGGCAAACCCGTGGAAAATGCATTCATTGAGTCCTTTAACGGGCGCTTGTGGGACGAATGTTTGAACGTGCATCAGTTCCCCTCGCTCGCCGAGGCGCAGGCCATCAGCGAAGCCTGGCGCGTGGACTACAATCAGCGTCGGCCTCACAGCTCGCTTGGGCACCTGACCCCGATCGAGTTCGTCGCACAACGTCAGGGACACCAGATTGTCGAAGACGTCCTCTGCTCTGGTTAAGGACCGTCTCAGAACGGGGCCAACGTCATGTGCCAGAATGTTCCCCGTGTAATTGTCTCGATCTATGGGGAGCTTACGAGGCTTCCTAGCCAAAGGTTTAGCTTTCTGAGGGAAAGTCTGTCATGCCCCATGAAGATCTGTACCTGAAGTTAGCGAATGAAGATTAGGGAACGGTTACACTCCTCATAGTTGGGACGGCAGGTGGACCTGGAGGCTGATCCGAAGTGGGCTTCGCTTGCCCCGTTGAGATTCTAGCGTTGTGGTAAAAGTGGTGCCAGGCGCGGCTCATGTCCCGTCCTGCTGCCGTGTAGGACGAACTACCGTCCCAAGCAGTATTGAACTGAAAATCATTGAATCCGGTCGGTGTGAGATTCACAGTGTTGTAATTGTGAGTTAATACTCCATCGACCCAGATGCGTATAGTTCCATCCTGAGAGGTCCGTGTTGTGCTCGCCTTTAAATAAAGTTCTATTCTGTGCCATCCTGACCCAGCCCTCACTGTAGCAGCGGCTGCATTGACGTTAGCAGTCAAATATCCTGTTCCATCCCCTCGATTGTAACAACCACCCACGTAACCGGACACGTGGCATTCGTCATAGGTAGTTTGAAAGAACCACGTCACGGTCCTAGGCTGGTCCTGCAATCCGTACCAATTTAACAAGCTGTTATCGATGGCTGGGTCTCTAAAAAAAATCATCTTGTTGCTGTTGTTAACGTTCCCCTGAAATTCCGGGTTAGTACTCCACCACGTTCCGAAGAATAACTCCTTGACGTTCGCTAGGGACATTCCGAACTGGCCGCTCCCTGTGGTCGAGCCAGCTGCCATATACTGGTCTAATACCAGCGATGACGACGGCGGAGGAGTGTTTATACCCGGAGCCCAGGTTACACTGCTGTAAGCGTCCCACATTCCTGGGCAGAGGCTCCCAGAGAGTGGACAGTCCAGCAAGGGGGTAAATCCAGGAGGCTCATTCGGCCATGTCCCTGTCTGGGCAGACGCCGAATTGGAGTAGCCACTTCCTACTATTCCCGCAATCGCCACCGCGAGGCAAAACAGACTTCGAGAAATCCTGGTCATCGCAAGCCTCCCCAAATAAAAATACTTGCTTCGCAGTGAGGGGACACCCTCCGCCATTGCAGTACTGATCGAAAGCAATCTTAGTGCCAAAAGAATTTTCAGACAAACCATATCCCAGGAGTACCCACCGGATCAATAAAAATGGGCCGGACGAGTCATTCCAGCAATCTGATAGGGCTCACGGAAGGGGTTGAATCTAGCCGTATACAGCAAGCCATTGAACATCAACCGTATGACTTTGAGTTCGCCATAGTTCGCGTTTGTACAGTTATCAGAAATTCGCAACTCAGTATGGTTTTGCGATGAATGCATGCGCCCTTAAGGATTCTCATGTACCATGCATCTAGTATTTGGAGAGAAAGATTTTGGAAGAGAAGAAATTCATTGAGTATGAGACATAACCAGCTGCGGATGCGATTGTAGAATTCACTCTATCTTTCGAAGGCATGCTCCCAAGAGTCGTGAGCTTCCCCGTCCAGACGACAGTGTCCGTGGAGAAATAGTCAGACATGTGCTCAATCGTTTTCCTTAGACACACGCAGTGCGTGGGGAACATGTCTTCATTGAAGCATTTGACTGTCGTCTGCGCATGATCTACTCGGATACCTGACCCTGAATGATTTGTCACCAACGCCATCTGCCCGAATGTGCTCATTTGGACTGTCTAGATATATTGGAAAGCTTACGGAGGGGCCTTCTTACAGACTGGAGACTTGGGCAAAGATTCGCAATTAATTTGACAAAATGCTTGCTTCGAGTTACCTAGCGTATCATCTTGAATATCGGTGGCGAGGTTGCAGTTCAAGAGTGTTCGTGACAGAAACACCTTTTCAAGTATTGGATAATGCCCTGGGGGAGAGACGGGCGATCGTGCAGTAGGCCGCTAAAGAATGGGTGTGGAGTAAATTGCATCGCGAAAAAACTGCGCAAGTACGTCCGGACTCTCTCCTCGGCCGGTCTTCCTTGTATCGATCTCCAGTATGATCTGGCTAAAGGCATAGAGTCGAAGGTACGCACCAAGAAGCCTCGGTGAATTCGAACGCGAATGTTCGCTCTCCCGTGGGGCTTCAAACACAGTCTGCGGATGCTTGGCCGATCATCAGGCCTATCCATTTATCCCAGCCCAAGAGGCCCTCGTTGTCTCACATGGATTTTATGACCCTGAAATCCTGATCCGTTTGACACTCGTCAGTTCGGGGATAGACCACATGGTTTCACCTATTGTTTAAGGATGTCACGGAGTGATGCAGTTGATAAACAGACTATGATGAATTTTCGCTTGCTCCGAGTAGTGATGTGGTGCTTGGCCTGCTTGGTACTTCTTGAGGGGCTTGCAGAATTTCGTGCCCACTCGCGTGGATTTGCCACCATCATCTTCGGTAGTTTTCAGCGAGAAAAGGTTCCCACTACGGAATTGTCTCCTCCCTCAAAAACTAACGAAGTGGTTGTTGCTGACACGATGAAAAAGAAACCAGGCGAAATGCGATACTGGATAGCTTCTTCCTCTCATGCCGAAGACATATATTTGAGTCGTGAAGTGATATTTCCCAGTCGCTTAGAACAGCTTTTTCACAAACCAGGGATTCCGGTGACAGTGATTAATGCAAGTCATGCAGGGATGGACATTGAAGCAAACCGCACAGACCTTGAGTCCCGTGGCAGCGATTTGAAACCTGATGTCGTGGTTCTGTATCAAATGTCACTCCAAATCACTAAGCTTTCGAAACAGTTCCTGTCTGGGAAGCAGTCAGGTTCAATCAAAGGGAAAAGCTTCGAAACTTCGAAACCAACTCAACCAGGTTGGATTACTCAGCTATACGAGAATACCTCCCTCTACGCCCTGTTAAAGGGAAACGTCTCCACTAGATTGACCGGACAGCGGGTATTGGCGGATTCCCTAGGTCAACAAGCAGAATTGGAATTTGAGCAGCAAGTGAAATGGTTCGTGGACTCCGCGAGGCAGGTTGGGGCACAGCCAGTCTTATGTACCTTTGCCACAAGTCACACCCAAAGAAACTTGCCACACGTGCCGCGCGAAGTCACCGATTTTCTCTTCCGCTACAATGTGTATCTGTCTCTTTCAGGCTGGTTTGAAGCCATCGATCGCTTTAACCAGATTCTTAAGCGCGTGTCGGACGAACAGCATATCCGCCTAATCGACTTGGACAGAGTGTTGTCAGGCCATCCAGAATATTTTCGGGATTTTGTCCATTTCACCCCGGAAGGTCACCAAAAGGTGGCGGAGACAATCTTTGCAGCGCTTCAAACGGATTCTCCCAAACGGCTGGCTGGCGGCATATTGAGCCTCCACTAGAGAGATATCGTGAATTTTAATTCTATTGAGTTTGCAGCATTTTTCATCTGTGTTCTGGGGTTGTACACGCTCGTCTTTTACCGCGAGCGATGGCGCGACGTGTTGTTGCTTGGGGCTAGTTACTTTTTCTACATGAGCTGGAATTGGAAGTATGCCGGTTTGCTGGCGTTCTCTACCATGGTCGACTATTCAGTGGGCTTGTTGTTGGCGCGTGAACAGCGGCCTCGTGCGAGAATGTCTATTTTGATCGTAAGTCTGACTTCTAACCTGGGCCTGCTGGCACTATTCAAGTACTACAATTTCTTCATCGACATCTCAGGGCCGGCGATCGCACTGTTTGGGTGGGACCTTTCCCTCCTCAGGCATGAGCTCTTGTTGCCAGTAGGCATCTCCTTTTATACGTTTCAAACGATGAGTTACACCATTGATGTGTATCGCGGAGAGCGCGTCCTGGAACGAAACTTTTTAAAGTTTGCCGTCTTCGTTGCATTTTTCCCCCAGTTGATCGCGGGCCCGATCGTACGCGCGAAACAATTCCTTCCACAATTGCATCACCTTCCCAATGTCACCACGCAACGGTTTCATGACGGGCTATTTCTTATATTCAAAGGCCTCTCGAAAAAGATCCTCATCGCCGACCTCCTTGCAACGCTCGCAGTCGACAATATCTTCACGCACCCCCTTACGTTTTCATCTTGGGACCTGCTGATTGGACTGTATGCCTACACGTTCCAGATTTATTACGATTTTTCCGGCTACAGCGATATTGCCATCGGACTCGCAAAAATGCTCGGATACGATCTCCCGCAGAACTTTAACCGACCCTACCTGTCACAGAATGTTCGAGAATTCTGGACTCGCTGGCACATCTCTCTTTCGACCTGGTTGCGGGATTACCTCTACATCTCTCTCGGAGGAAGTCGAGTGGCGCCCTGGCGGGTCAAGATGAACCTGATGATCACCATGTTTTTAGGCGGGTTGTGGCATGGAGCGGCACTTCATTTCATTTGTTGGGGCGTGTACCATGGGCTCCTGCTTATCCTGGCCAGACAAGGACCGAAAACCGAGACCGTCAACACCGTCGCACGAAAAGTCTTTCTGCAGATCGGGTGCTTCCACTTGATCGCCTTTGGTTGGCTGCTGTTTCGAGTCCAGGACTTAAACAATTTTCTCGATTTTATTCACGGCTGGAGTCGGTTCACCATAGGAACCAGACTGAGTGGCGTGTTCTACATCATATTGGGGCTGGGCATATTGTTTCACCTATTCCCGACCCAGAGATTGGAACGACTTGCGCAGTGGTGGATCATAAGGCCTGTGCCGGTTCAGGCCGTCACCTATGCCACACTGTTGCTAATCTATGCGGGAATGACTCTGGAAGCGCCATCCTTTATTTACTTCCAGTTTTAAACTTCATGAGAACTGACTTTTAACCCTAACGATGGGAAAATAGAGGCATCATAGTGACAGTAGCCCCTCTCGCATCTTTCATGTCGTGCTTCCTCGGGAACTAAGATCTTTTCAACACATCGTCTTGAGGCGATTGTGGGTGTAGATCCCATTGAACGGCGGACGCCCTCCTCCAGGTAAGCGTAGCTGATCGACCTCTCATGCAAGAACGATGGCAACTGACAACGAGAGTAAGATGGCAAGTTCGGCGGTCTTCGACGACAAAAGTGAATCCAAGATGCGGTGGGAGCGAGCTCCAATTTCGAGTGTTGGAGGATCAAGCCTATCAGCACGGCGTCTAAAACAACAGATTGTTGAAAAAGCCATGGCTCTGGGTATGAGGTGTCGCCAAAGAGGGCCAATGCACCTGCCATCGTACGATAGGGGCGAGGTGCCGTCGTCTATGGGGAAAAACTCCAGTTAGCGCAGCGACTCTCTCCGCAATGGGAATTCGTTGACGGATTGGACATATTCTGCCATGCTTTTTTGACGACATTTTTGTAGCGCGGCGGTTATTGACGAGGGGAGTGACATGGCGAAGAAGATGCAGCGGCAGATCGCGGTCGTAGGGTTGGGGTATGTGGGGTTGCCTATCGCAGTGGCATTCGGCAAGTCTGCGCCAGTGATCGGGTTCGATATCAACAAGACGAAGGTTGAAGAGTTACGCAAAGGTATGGACCGGACAGGAGAGGTCTCCCCTCAGGATCTCAAGGCCAGTCGGGTTCGCTATACCTCCGAACCGAGTGATCTCAAAGCCGCTGACTTTATCATCGTGGCGGTGCCAACTCCCATTAACAGTGCCCTGCAGCCGGATCTGACCGCCTTGAAAAAGGCATCGGAGTTGATCGGTGCCAATCTCGCTCCTGGTGCGATCGTCGTCTATGAATCGACGGTCTATCCCGGTGCAACCGAGGAAGACTGTCTGCCGATCTTGGAGAAGGCTTCCGGCATGAAGAGCGGCATTGACTTCAAGATCGGGTATTCGCCAGAGCGGATCAATCCGGGGGACAAAGAACATACGCTCGAACGGATTATTAAGGTGGTATCGGCACAGGATGAAGAGTCGTTGGAAATTGTTGCCCAGACCTACGGAATGGTTGTCAAAGCCGGGATTCATCGCGCGTCGAGCATCAAGGTCGCCGAAGCGGCCAAGGTCATCGAGAATACGCAGCGAGATCTCAATATCGCGTTGATGAACGAACTGGCGCTCATATTTCACCGGCTGGGTATCGACACCCGGTCGGTTCTAGAAGCGGCAGGGACAAAGTGGAATTTTTTGAAGTTTAACCCAGGCCTGGTTGGTGGGCACTGTATCGGGGTTGATCCCTACTACCTCACCGCAAAGGCCGAATCCGTGGGCTATCACCCTGAAGTGATTTTGGCCGGACGTCGTATCAATAATAGTATGGGAAAATACGTGGCTGAGCAAACCATGAAATTGTTGAGCCAGGTCGAGCGTCCGGTCAGCGACCTGCGTGTGGGTGTGTTGGGACTGACCTTCAAGGAAAACGTCCCAGATCTGCGAAACAGCCGTGTGCCAGATATTGTGAATGAACTGAAAGAGTATGGCATACAGGTTGTGGTCCACGATCCGCTTGCAGAGCCGGAGGAGGCAGTCGGGGAGTATGGACTCCGTCTCTCGCCCTGGGATCAGTTGAAGCAGCTCGACGGGATCATCCTGGCGGTGGCGCATAAGGAATACCTGAAGATGAGTATTGCTGACTTGCTGAAGCCGTTGCGGAAACAGCGGAACAATGTGGTGGTCGATGTGAAAAGCGTACTGAGTCCCGATAGTCTGCCGGGGTCCGTGAAGTACTGGCGATTGTAAGGTGCGCGTACGGTTCACCCCGTAGTCCCAGCATGTGACCTCTGCTCGTTCTGCCTGAGGCCGGAGTTTCACCCGGCCTCAGGGTTTTCCCTCTCCAGCACGTTTCCCAATTAATGCCACGTGTCATATCTGCCGAAAGAGGTCTGAGATTCGGACCCAAAGTCCTCCCGTCTGAAGCGAGAAACTGATTGTCGCACCTGTGTCAGTTTGATATACCAAAGAGGTTGCAACCTTGTTGACCAGATCTATGCGCTCATCCTTCCTGCTCCCTTACGTGGATCATATGTCCTGTCGATACGGCCAAGCTGCCGTGGCTCTCACCATTTTCGCGTCCAGTCTTGTGCTGACTGCTTGTGGAACGTTGAATTCCGCTGACGTGAAACGCGGGGATCAACACCTGGCGGCCGGGAACTGGGAGGAGGCGAGCGTCGCCTATCGTCAAGCGCTTAAGGACGATCCGTTTGAGCCATCACTGCAAAACAAGTATCGGATTGCGCGTGAACGTGCTGCTGCGGCTCATGATGAGCGTGGCCGGCAGTTGCTCAAGGACCATCAGTTCGATCAGGCGGCTGAAGAGTTTAAGCGGGCGTTGACGATTGAGCCCACCAGTAAGGAGCATGAATCCGGCTTAACCGAAGCCTTGCGGTTACGAGAGGCTCGTGAGCGGTATCGTGAGGCGGAGCGTCTGGCGCAACTAGGTCGGGTGACCGAAGCGATGGCCGGGTATACGCGGGCCGTGGAGCTGGACCCATCATATAAGGATGCGCTTGATGGGGTCGCTCGACTTTCAGCTGAGCAGCATGCCGCTGATCGGGATGATCGTCAGAAGCAGCCGGTCACCCTGCAGTTCCGCAATGCTGGACTGAAAGAAGTCGTGGAGGCGTTAGGAAAAGCCGCGCACGTCAATTTCGTGTTCGATAAAGACGTGCGCAATGATCCCATCACGGTATCGTTGGAAGAGAAGCCGTTTGACGAAGCGCTGTCGCTGGTGCTGAATAGCAATAGCCTCTTCGCCCAGAAGGCCGGTCCGACGTTGTTCATCATCAGTCCCAACACGAAACAAAAGCAGGAACAGTATCAGGATTTGATGATTCGGACCTTTTATCTGTCGTCGGCCAAGGCCAAGGATATGGTGGCCTTGCTGAAGTCAATGCTGGATGTGAAGCACATCCATGGCAATGAAGCGCTTAATACGATCGTCATTCGGGATCAACCGGAAAAGGTGGAGTTGGCGGAGAAGATCATTCAAGCCAACGACCGTGAGGATTCCGAAGTGTTGTTCGATGTGGAAGTCCTCGAGGTGAACCGGACAGTCGATCAGCAGTATGGACTCAATTACCCTAAGCAAATTGCCGCCGGCCTGGTGCCGCCAGGATTTACAGACACGATCGCCGGCACCCTCGCGCAGCAATTCACCTATCGCAACCTGGCCAGTCTTGGGCAGGACAATTATCTCTTCAAGCTTCCCACTAACGTGCAACTCGATTTCTTTAAGCAGATCACGGATGCCAAGACCTTGGCCGCGCCAAAGGTGCGCGTGCTCAACAATAAGAAGGCGGAAGTCAACATCGGTGACAAGCAGCCGATCCTGCTGTCCACGACCAACGTATTGCCAGGGCAGGCCGCAACCGGTGCGGTGCCTACCACCTCCACGGTGACCTCGATCGAGTTTCGGGATACTGGAGTGAAGCTGACGGTCGAGCCGAACATTCACCTGGCGAATGAACTCTCGCTGAAGATGAAGATCGAAGTGATCCGTTTGGGCGACACCGTATTGCTGCAGCAGTCTCCTCCAATCAGCCAGTTCAAATTCGGCAACCGTTCCGCGGAGACGATGCTCAATGTGCGTGACGGGGAGACCATTGTCCTGGGGGGACTCTTGCAGGAGGAGGACCGCCGTACGAAGGTGACCATCCCGTGGATCGGAGATATTCCCTTCCTGGGCAATCTGTTGAGTTCTTTTAAAACGCAGCGGGTCACGACGGAAGTGATTTTGACGATCACGCCGCACATCGTGAATTCTTTGCGACTGCCTGGCCCGCAGGGTCAGGCGTTCTGGTCCGGAACAGAATCGGTCTATTCAACCGCTCCACTATTTGCCATGCAGCCGAAGCAAGTCGCGGCTCGTGTCGCATTGCCGGCCGACTCAGCACCCGTTTCCGAGAAAGCGGTGTCCAAAAAATCGAAAGCGGGGGTGATGAGTCCTGAGGCAGCAGCGCCGGGATTTCAGCTGTCCTTGCAGCCCGCGGACGTCACGGTACAGACCGACAAAGAAGTGCGTGTGGATGTTATGGCCGCCCACGCGCACGGTTTTGACACGGAAACTCTGACGCTGGAGTTCGACCCAAAAATTCTAGAATTCCGGGATGCCACGCTCGGCGAGGTGTTAGGGCCTGATGCCGGTAAGGCCCCGGTGGCCGCGACATCGTCGTTGCCGAACGGCCTGGTTGAGCTTCGACTCCATCGGTCGGCTGGAGCCACCAAGGATGACGGCCGCCTGCTACGGGTGACGTTCCTTGCCAAGACTCCTGGCGTGTCCACGATACGCGTGCACAGGGTGAAACAGAGTGGCGTAGAAACTTCTCAAGAACCGGTCGATGTGACAGGAGTGGTGAGAGTGCGGTGAAACAGTCCGGCGTGACGTTGCTCGAATTGCTCGTGACCCTGACGATTCTCACGATTTTGGCTTCTGTCGCGCTGCCGTTCACCAAGGTATCGACCAAGCGGACCAAGGAGATCGAACTGCGGCAGAATCTCCGGATCATTCGGGCCGCGATCGATGCCTTTCACCTCGAATGGGCGCGTGATGGCGATACCCTCACCGGCCCAGCCTGCGTCAAGAACCGGTTGAGCTGCAAGGACGTCACCGGTCCCTACGGATACCCGAAGTCGCTCGATGCGTTGCTGGGAGTGAAGTTGACAGGGGAGCAGGCCACTGTCCGTGGTACGACGATTCGCCGCTACCTCCGGTCGATCCCACTTGATCCGATGACCGGCGCGGCCGACTGGCGCATCCGTTGCTACCGAGATCCCGCCAGCATCAAAGACTGGTGTGGGGAAGATGTGTACGATGTTACGACTCAGAGTCAAGAGCTGGCCCTGGATGGCACCAAATACCGTGATTGGTAGA